>Ga0209977_10001214_pt1 | contig 11191 bp, 12 predicted proteins | sample SumtaG_2_FD_183113 | JGI IMG/M metagenome (GOLD analysis project Ga0209977, IMG submission 183113) | Deep subsurface microbial communities from Indian Ocean to uncover new lineages of life (NeLLi) - Sumatra_00607 metaG (SPAdes) (version 2) | ecosystem: Environmental > Aquatic > Marine > Oceanic... | reverse complement strand
CTAATAAATCTGTATCTTTCTGATCTATAGCTTCATATATCTCAGTTGAAATTATTTTAAAATATCCACATGTGTACAAAATTAAAGTAATTTCATTATTGTTATATCCACTCTCATATAATTTTTTAAAATTATGATAATTTACACTCTTTATTATTTCTGAAAATTTTGGCTTTAAAACAAACAATCTAATGGTTCCTAAAATTATTTTTTTTAGATCATTATTTTTATTTAAAATATAGTTATTTACAATTTCAACATAATTGATAAATGTATCAAGTTCAATGTCAGTAAAATCTTCTTTGTGCGAAATCTTTATAAATTGATTATGAATTCTATTTAGCATTGGTATTAAGTTCTTAGGAGAAAATTGTAAAGTCTTAATCATATCTAAATATTCTTTTATTAATTTTATATCAGGTTTCGTTTCCTTGGGCCATTGAATTTTTATACTTTTTTTCTCACTAAACAAATATTCTAACTGACTATCTGATACTAATCGTTTCCCATGAGGTGTACGGATATAGTAAATGCGACTTTTGATCTCAGCTCCTTCCCTTTTTACTATATAAGCATAAGGAATGTCTTTTTTTTTCTCAATTGTTATAATCGATAAATCTCCTCCTTCACATTTTAAAAATTCAAAATTATAATTTATAATTGGACTTATTTTATTATGTATAATGTTGTCTATATCACCCTTCAGCTTATCAACATAATAATCTCTTTCACCATCAAAAGTACCATCATTTTGAAGACCAATTATTATCTTACCACCATTTTTATTTGCAAAAGACACTATTTCCTTGGCTATTTTATCTTTCCAATTATTTTCTTTAAGTATTTTAGAACTTTTTAATTCATATTTAAGATTCTCAAATTCATATTTTTCTCGTAATTTCTTTATTTCTTCACATGTAGTCATAATTTATTAGTAAGATAGATTTCAATTTGTATTCTATGATTCAATTTCTTATTATATAAATAATTTCATAATATTTGTAATATTCCAAGTTTTTAGAAATTAAAAAAGATTTAAAATCTTCAGATATTTACTTAAAAAGGAATTTTGGGTAATCTAATATAACTTAAAACAGGATTAATGAATTTAAAGATTCTAACGAATAAAAAATTAAATATTAATATCAATTTTTTATAAATATGAGTAAAATTTTAATTCAAACAAAAAACCCGACCAATTTAAAACCAGTTTCTTGGTATGAAGAATATGTAAAATTATATGGTGGTCCGATCGAACTTCTAAAAGAAAAAGATATTACGATCGACGAAGGTCGTGATTATAAAATGATGGATCAATCAGCAATTAGATTTTTTGATGAGTTTGATATTCATGGTATAAATACATTAGAGGGAAATCGACAATTTCTTGAAAAATGTATAAAAGAAGCTAAGAGTTTAGGAGTAAAGATCTCAAAAAGCAAAATTTTTGATTTATGTTCTAAGGCTTTACAAAATGGATATTTAGTTAGTCAAGATTTGAGAGATTTAGCATGGGAAATTTATTGTTTAAAAAGCAATGAAACTAATATTTACAAACAATTCAAATTTGAGAACTATCAAGAAGAACTCCTCAGTTTTATAAAACCAAACATAGGTTGGAGAAATAAAGAGAGAGATTTCAATATTCATATGGAAATTAAGAAAGGTACTCTTTACCAAGAAATAGCAGAAAAATTAGAATTAACTATACCAGCTATTAGTATGATAAATTCAAAAGTACAGAGTACAATAAATAATTTAAAGGGAAAATTCTTCGAAATTGAGTATGAGAAATATCTGAAAAGTTTAAGTAAATTTGAGGGTTGTAAAGTGGTTAGAGATGGTAAACCAGGTAAGCCCGACATATATATTATTGATGATGAAAATAATAAGTTATATATATTCACTTTAAAGAATCTGGAGCTAAATAAAAATCCATATTCCATAATTGTAGATGAGTTAAAGCCAGAATTACAATTTGCCTATTATAATTATACATTTGAGACATTTAATAATGTAATTCTTTATCTAATTGTATTTGATAGTTTGACTAAAAAAATATATGTAGAAGAAATTGATTTTAGAAATCCTTCAAATGTAAATATTTATCATTAATTTTCTAAAATTATTTTTTATAAGAGAGTCTAAATTTAAATATCCTCAATCCAATTATTAGTTATGACTACATATACGATTTGTGATAAATGTGGAAAAAAATTTAAATCTCAATATCAAATAACAAACTTAGAGACTAATATTGTTGAAGGAAATACTGAGACATGTCCTCATTGTGGAAAACAAACTTTAGCAGAAAACAAAAATATGATAAATGAATAATTTGTATAATTCAAAAATTCGTTCAGCATGAATTATAGGATTTACTTTTCCAGGATTTTATGAAAAATATATATCATTAGTTCAAAGATTAAAATACTCTGAACTTTCATCAATAAGAAAAATTAATAATTTAAAATAGGGTTACCCTTTAAAATAAAGGGTAACTAATTTGGAGTTAGAAAATGAAACAAATTTTCTAATTATTATAAATCTTTTAATATTTATAAATTATTTCATGAACTCATCATTCTAATTTGTTGAAATTCATTTTAAATTTGGTTAAAATATAGTGGGTTACTTCTGGAATTTCTCTAATAATCCAATCATCGCTTTATACGGTCTCGGTCAATTTATTAATTAGTTAATTTAACTATTGTCTGAATCATGATGCTTCTTCATCAACATATTCTTTTGTTCCTTGATCTCTTATAAGGTAATCAAAATAACCAATTTCTTTCCCAGTTTCATCTTTAATTATACCATCCTCTAAAATTCTCAAAAGTTCATCTAAGATGCCTAATTGCCGTAATGCTTCAAACTTTTTTTTGAACACATCATTATTGTGAGCGATTGGGTTTCTCGTTACTGCGAAATTTGCCTTAAAAAATAGTTTGTAATCCTCCTGTTTCTTTTTTCCTTCTTCGATTGTAATATCTGCAAGTCTGATGATGGGCATACTTTCATCCATTAAAATATTTATAGCATTTCTGCCGTACTTAAAACCATGACCTTTTCTTTGGGCAATTGTTTTAAATTGAGAATCTATTTTATTGTAAATTCTCCGAATTGCATCATCATAATTTTTATTTTTAAATTTTTCTCGTGCAAGTTCAGTTATTATAGGATGAAAATAATTCCATGGATTATAGCGCCTTTTAAAATAGTATGAAATGAGAGCTAAGAGTAGAAATGAACCATAAATTATTAATGAAACAAGATACCAAGTTTTTTCAAAGACGGAATATCGATAAGTCAAAAATAAAATCTCAACTTCTGAGGACGCTCCATCTGTATCAATTATAATATATATCGGATTAATGAATGTTAACAAAGTAATTAATAATGTACCCTCATCCATATCTTTAAAACCTCCAATACAATCTAGATTAACAATACTAGAACCTTCAACGGTTTTCTCTAAGTATCTTATATATTGTTGCTCGTTAAAAAGAAAAAGATACACATCCCGATCAGTTTGAAAGCTGATATATATTTCAGAATGAGGCAAAAGAATTAATCCCGTCCATCTTAATTCTTCTTTAAAATTTTCTTCAAAATAAATCGTTTTATCGTATTTTGTTTCCTCAATATGATAAAGTGGAATTTCTATAAATGGAATTAAGAGGATACTTAGGATTAAAGATATGTATATCAAGATTATAACAACCAATGTGATTATCCATAAATACTCTCTTCCAATAAAAAATTCATCAATTCTTGATTTTAAAGGTATTTTTTTCCTATCGTCTTTGAACATTTTTTACCCTCAACTAATAATTTAGAGGAAACATATATAAATATGGTTATTAACCTATTATCCAATTTATGTTCATCATACGCAATTTTATTAACTATTATAAGAAATACGATGGGGTCCCATCGTGGAAAAGAGCAGTGAGGACAATGTGATCCTGAAATTCATTTTGCGTTTTCTCCTTGAACCCTGAATGGAACCTCACGAGATGAGTATATACAATATATTTTCAATAGCAGATCAGTGTCAAAACAAAAAAAAAATTTTAGTTTAAAAGAAATTAATTTGACTCTTACAAAAAAAATAAAGATATATATTTTTTAAATTCGTTATTTATAAAAGTGTAAACAATTAACCCAAGTATTAATAAAGGAATGTTTAATGAAAATAATTCAATTTCTCGATGATTATTTAAGCCTGGATAATCTGAATTTCAGTTTATTTATCGATTTACCAAAAATAAAACAATTCAATGACCGTTTTACTGATATTAGTATTAAATATGATAGACAGATTTCAACTTATTCTGATAATTTTGATTTCAACTCCAATTTTGGTAATTTGGTGAATTCAAAAAAAGTTTCAGACGTATATGAGAATGCATTCATTGGTTCAACTATTTTCTTGCATAACTTCTACCGATCCCCTATAGTTGAAGCTTACATCAAGGAATCAACCATCCGATTTTTAGAAAATATTGAGGATTATCTCCTCCTAATACCTTATTTTGATGAAACATGTTACTATTACCTAAATGAGATATTTAATAATGCTTTAAATTTGAATACAAGTAATTTAAAAACCGTTATACATATGCATGAGACCTATTCTGAGCATACATTACCTATCGATAAAAAAATGGTTAATTTGAACGTAGTCGCCAGTATTGAATCTTATCTTGAATATCAATGGAAAAATCTAACAATTCAAGAAGCTTTTGCTCCTGAAAATTTAAATTTTATCGAAAAAATAAAGGCATCAAATAAAGAAAAACAACGAGAATACCTTGAAAATTGGTTATTAAATCACGCTCACATTATTGAAGAAAAATTCAAGACTTGTTTAGCAACGTGTTGTAAGGTACAAACTTTGGCAAAAAATCAATCAATAAGTAGATATATAAATTTGCCAAAAAGTAGGATCAAGCTAGCTTCAGTCCTATGGCATATAGACAAGAACTATGTAAAATATAAAAATGTGGAAAGAATTCGCCACATTCGGAATGCAATTGATCATGCAAATATTAAATATCATATACAAGGTAATTGGGACCAATATTTCTTCAAGTTCACGGATTTGGATTTCTCTATGACGCAAAAGATTGATGGATTCATCTTAGATTACTTTAAGATTGTAAAATTTATATTTACTTTTGAGCTCATTTGCAGCTTTTATTCCCTTAGAGTAGAAAATCAAGGACGCCAAGTAGGAGAAATACTATCAAAATGGTTTGAAGAGAATTTTCCAACTCTGATTAAAGAAATTCAAGAATCTCCCGAGTTGAAGCGAGAAGATCTTAAAGGAAGTTAACTTACAATTCAACCATCTTTTTAAATCATCATTTATTCAACTTGGATCACTCTCAATAACCGGGGAAATTTTGAATTATAATCATAAGAATAATTTTAAATAATTATCTTTTTAGTGGAGTTCTATTATTAAAATTGTTAAAATCTACTATATGAGAGGAAACGACTAGATGGAACAATTAACAATTGCAATAATTGGAGGAACTATAAGTGGTATAATTGTTGGAGTTATTCTCTTATGGCTTAGTAAAATTAATTGGAAACTAATTCTTTATAAGAGAAGAATTAAGAGAGTATTAGAAAAATATTTAGAAATCAGGAATAATAGAAACAAGGAAAGAAAAATTAGAATTAAGTTTGGAAATTTATTAGATGTAGCTCATGAAAAGTTACAAAAAATGGGTTTTAGTATAACAGATCAGGGTAATATGATAAAAAATAATGAATTTCAAATATATCTATTGAGAATGTCTGATACAACAGAATTTAAGCAAAGTAAATATATTAAACGATTCTATATACATAAATTAGATAATGGAAGATCATATCAACCAAATATTATGTTCTATTCTGAGGAGTTCTCCGAAGAATCTAAAGAGAATAGTAAAGATCAGGTTATACATGATTTTATAAAATATTTGAAGAAGAAATAAAAAATTCTAATTTTTTTGCCTTATCCAATTCGATTTTTAATTTATAAATTTTCGAAAAAATAGTGATTTTGGTATTCTTAGAATGTCTACTCTCTAATATTGGCATTTAAAAATTCTGGATTCTATTTAGAGTAGACGGTATGTAATCGAATATATGTCAAATATCTATATTTTTTGGAGATTGATCTCTATGAAATTAACATTTAATATTATATCTGTTTGTAAATCAACCGAAAAGCCACGGGAACATATGGATGTATATTTTTATTCATTTTATTATTTATTAGATAACTCTGATCTAAAAAATGATCGAAAAGATTTATCAAAAAATATAAATTGGAGGTATAGATAAGTATGACAGCAAAAAAAATAAAAGAAGTAGAAAAGAAAGAACAATTAACTCTTAATGGAATAAAAGTGGGAGATATAATTCTCGATTTACACGATGAAGAGATCGAGATTACGAAAGATTTAATTGAACAGATGAGACAATATGAACAAGAAACTAATAAATCGGTGATTTGGAGGGGTAAAATTACTGGTACATTTCTATTTTTTAAATATATCGAAGATCACCCCGAAGAAAAATTGAAAACAAAAAAGAAACCTGGTAGAAAACTAAAGAAGGTCGAAGAAGATGTCGATATTGAAGAATTAATAGAATCAGAAGTAAAAGACGAAGAAAATCTGATGTTAGATTGTATAGCTGATTACAAGGCAGAATATGGCGTAAAAACTGTGAATACTAAAAGCCAGAAGTTTAAACAGTTTTACTATAAGTGGAAGCAATCCGATTAAAATCTAAAATGTAAATTTTTTTTCTTTAAACATCGATAATGTTAGATTAAAGGATATGTTCGCCAAATTAAAAAACGATGGGGATCGATGATAATAGATAAAAAGATATTTATACATAGATGTCTAATTCAACATTTGATCCCCTCCTTTTTGGATTAATCTAATTCATTTCGAATAAGAAAATCAAACAAAAATAAATTTAATAAAGAAGTATAAAAAATGAAAAACAAAAAAATAGTATGTGGAACAATATTGCTTTTGTTTGCTATAAGTGGAATATGTAATGTTATAAGTGTATATGCACCACCACCAGTACCACCATTAGAATTACCACCATTATCTTACTTATATTATGATTTTGATGTGGATTATAGGGATGAACTTGAGATTTCTGTTAGTTCTACTGGAACAGTTAATGTTTATATTATGGAAAAATACCAATTTGATTTATTAGTAGATTCAGGTGGACTAACTTGGGATTACATTAAAAGATGGCAAGATTTAACATATTTAGAATACACATATACAATTCCTTATGATGATGAGTATTATGTGGTTATTTACAATAAGAATGTGCTTTTTGGAAGAACAGTGGAAGTTGACATAAAAGTTATTCCTTATTTTGATATAAAACCTATTGTTGCATTAATAATAACAATTGGAGTAATAACAGGATTGGTAGTTAGTATTGTATTAGTAATAAAACACAAAAAGAAGAAAAGAGAAATTCAGGAAGTGATAAAACCAAAATCTTTCTACTGTTCTAATTGTGGTGCTGAATATATTGATATAACAAGTGATTTTTGTTCTAAATGTGGCAGTAAAATAATTAAATAGTTTTTTTTATTATAAGTGTGTTTAGATTACCTAAAACACCAATAAAAACAAAACTAAAAAAGGAGTTGGAATTATGGAAAACATTAAATCAGCTTTACAATCTAATGAAGTAATAATTAAGCTAATTAGTTTAAAAGAAAAATTTTTAAATGTTGAAAGCTCTAAAGAATGGTTTGAGGTAACATCTGATGCTAAAAAAGAGTTTCATCACATTTTAGAAAGAACAGAATTTAAGAAAGGTGGAAATTTCACTTCTACAGATTTAGACCAAGTGTTCAGGTTAATGAAAAAATTTTCTTCCAATCAATCTTTAAATAGATTAATCTATGAAGTAAATGGACTTGATAACTTTAACAACAAGTTAAGAGAATTGTATTATGGAGAACAACCATTTCCAGAAAGAGTGGATGATTTTCTTAAGTTAAAGAAAATTGGAGTACAAACATTTTCTCAATTTCTTGTGATTTTTGATTGGTTTAGATATCCTTTTTCTTCATATGTAATGAAACAAATTTTAGATTTAGACACCACCATAGAAGTAGATGCAAGAAAAGTTGTGTTACAACAATATAACATCACCGATTCAAGTGTTTTTTCAAATAGAACTGTTAATTATCTTACATACACAGTTATCTACAAGCAGATTAAGTCTATTTTGAATTTAGACAACTATTTTCAAATAAACACACTTTTGTGGAGATACAAAGAGTTAGAAGGTGGGGAAACACAAGATGAAGCTCCAAACACTTCTATATCTTTAGAGAAAGACTTACAAAACTATTTAGCAAAAAATCCAAGTGTAATAGAAGCTGGACTCAAGCTAATAGAAAAAGGCAAAGAACTTGACACACAACAAATTGGCAGAATGGATTTGTTGTGCAAGGACAAAGATGGATGTTATGTGGTTGTTGAGTTAAAAAAAGGAAGAATTGGAGATGTGGTGATTGGTCAAATTCTTAGGTATATAGGTTGGGTGCAAGTGAAATTTAATACTAATAAAGTTAGAGGAATTATAATAGTAAATGAGGAAGATGAAAAACTAAATTTTGCTTTAAAACCATTAAAAAACCTTATACAAATCAAATATTACCAAGTTAAGTTTGAAATCAGTGATAAATATCAGGAGAACAAAATTAAATAGTTTTTTTATTGTAAGTGTGTTTAGGTTTCCTGAGCACCAATAGAAATTTTAAAAAAGGTTGATAAAATGAGTAAACTAAAAATATCTAAAAATGATACTTGTATATCGGGTGAGTATTATATGGCTCATGTGTTAGCTAAGTATGGATTCAAAGTAAGCATGACTTTAGGTAGAATGGAAGTATTCGATTTATTTGTACAGAATCCACAGGGTAAGAATTTAACCATTTCGGTTAAGACGACATATTCAAACGAATCTAAATTTCTTTTAATGAATGAAAAACACGAAACACTAATAGATGAAAGTTTATTCTATGCTTTTGTTAGGTTAAACATGCCAGATGGTGTTCCAGAGTTCTGGATAGTTCCATCTACTATTGTAGCACCAATAATTAAAAGAGAGCATGAAATACATATGACAAAAACATTTAAAAACGGTAAGCCACACAAAGAAAGTCCTATGAGAAATTTCTATTTACAAGGACAGGCAAACTATCCAGATGACTGGGAAGAACAATTGAAAGGATTTAAAAGTAATGTGAAATCATTAGAATAATTTATTTTACATATACGAATATAATAATTAATTTTTTTTTTTCATTACATTTGAGTTAGAATAAATTGTATTAAGAATTTAGATATATTTTAAAAATCCTTAGATTACATTAATATTAGGTATAATGTTAAATATGTGAATGTAAAATCGCAGAAGTTCAAAAGATTTTACTATAATTGGAAACAATCTGAATATTTTTTTTTTAATTTGAGTTTATAAAATTAGGAAAGTTATTTTTAAAGATCTTCATAGTATATATTATCTTATGTATTCTAAATTCTTTTTAATCTCATTATTAGCTAAATTGTCTGATTTTTCTTCTTGATTTCCTGTTGGTTTTTTAAGTCCTGCACTTATATTCTTTTATATTAATCTTGGACCAATCTGGTTTTAAGATGGAGTCATCAACGAATATCTTATATTGTTTATTAATTGGAGGGTTATTATCAGAATATACAAAGAGTTCTATACAATATGTTTCTAGGGGTAATTCTTGTGATTTTGCGGTCTTTTGAGTCAGTGAGACATAATCTTCAAACTGAATAAATTTCGAATCATTTTTGCGATTTGCAATAGAACATATATCAAAAATCTGAGAATCACCCGCAGCTATATCAATCAATGGTGGTATCTTATTCTTCTTTTTAAAATGGTGATACCCTGCTGGATATAAATTTGAAGGTTCACGTATCAGCTTGAAATTATCATAATAAATAAACATCTTTATACTGCAATTTTTTGCCAATTTTTTTCCAATGTTCTCTAAATTAATTCGCAAATAATTTGCTTTAGGTTTTCCCTCTAAATATTCGCCAGGATTCTCTACATCTATATCAAAAACATGAATCAAAAACTCTCTTGACTTCTCTAAATCTAAAATTAAGTGAGACCGTCTAAAAATGTAGCGATAAAATATTGGACCAAGTGAAATAGTAAGAGGTGTATAAATTTGTAATATTAATAAGATAGAGTAAAAAGGCTCTTGAGCTATATTAATAAATAATAGAATTGCGATTATTAAATTTCCAGAGAAAATTCCCAAATAAAAAATACCAAATATACAGGATTTCAATTTATAACTATTAATTTCCATTTGAGACACTATTTCAATCTTTATTGGATTTGATCTATACCTTATAATTTAACTGAAAATTTAAAATTATTTAAATACGCTTCAATTTTTCATATTAACATTATTGTTTATTTAAGTTAAATTTTCTTTAAAATTGAGTCCAAGAATAAATCTAACAATTTTGAAATGTAGATTCAAAACTATTATTGGAAATTAAATATTTCTAAAAGATCATAGTTTACTGAAACATCTATTTCTTTTTGAAAATTCTTTTTTCTCATAGGAAAAGTATGTTTTTCTTTTTATCAAAATTTAAAAACACTAAGTACACTAAAATTATAATAAAATCATATCTAACAAAAATTAATTTTATTTAATTTATATTATAAAAATTCTATTATTATTTTATATAACTTTACATTTTTTTTGGATAAAATTTAGACCATATTTTAATATCAATATGTTTCGCAAAACATCAGTGAACTCAGAGGAATTTATCTTTTATATTGATCTTACAACAGATTTTTTAAAGAAAAAAAGCCTTAGTAAGAGTATTAGTAGTTTTATTAAAGACAAGGAAAAATTTAACACGTTTTGTTCTTATGGTATTTTGCTTTTTCAAGAAGACGATAACCCGGTAACTGTCTATGACGCGAAAGATTTTGAGGCCCTCTCTGATGTTATAGATGAAAAATGGGAAACTAGAGAAACTGAGAAAAGCCTTTTTGAAAATGGTTTATTTGAGATCCTGGCTTATATCTTTAGAAAGAGTAGAGAAGCCAGAAAGAATTATCG
>Ga0209977_10001213_pt1 | contig 11192 bp, 11 predicted proteins | sample SumtaG_2_FD_183113 | JGI IMG/M metagenome (GOLD analysis project Ga0209977, IMG submission 183113) | Deep subsurface microbial communities from Indian Ocean to uncover new lineages of life (NeLLi) - Sumatra_00607 metaG (SPAdes) (version 2) | ecosystem: Environmental > Aquatic > Marine > Oceanic... | reverse complement strand
TTTAAGATTGATCTTCAACCTTGATTAATTCAATTCCAAACGATTGGATTGCTTGTAAAAATCCAGATATTAATGAAGCATCGATTGCTTTCTCTATGAAATTTTGGGTATAAACATTTAAACCAGATTTTTTGTCCGTTACCATTATATAATCTAAATTTAAGATGTCTATACATGAATCATAGAGTTTTTGTTTTCTTTCTGCTTGTTTGTTTCTCATTGTTTTAATTGTTCGGTAAGATATAATACCCGCTACTGAAATCCCTACTGTAATAAGTATTATCGCAAAGATCATCCATGGGTCCATTGTAAATGGAACAGTTGGTAGGACTATTTCATATTGTTGAGTTTGAATGCCAGCATCAGTCTCATTATTCCAATATATTTTTGCAGTATATAATCCTCCAATTGCGTTTGAAGGGATTATATATGTAAAAATGGTTTCTTCTGTAGTTACTTCTTTTACTTCAAAATATTCTTCAAAACCTAATGGATCTAGCAATAAGAATGTTATATTACCCCCAATAATTGGAGAAAAAACAGAGAATTGTAATTCTTGTTCAGGGCTCCAATCGGTACTGGGAAAGTTCAAAGAGAAGTCTACTTTCGGGGATTTTGCTGTAATTCTCCATTCAGCTCCATTTATGATGGCACTATGAGGAATAAGTACAAAATTATTGATCTCGTCTAAAATAATTAATGTATTAATATTAACCCAATTTAGACTAATCTTTCTCTCTATTGTAAGATTTTGCCAACTTATAGGATATACAAACTTAATTGAATGTTGATTAAAATATTTAACTATGTTAGGAGTCAAAATCCATGTTATTGCCGAATTTTCCTCAATTAATCCAGTACCTTGAGTGAATATATAATTTCTTAATTTTATATTATAACTTATATTATAAATCAAACCGAAAGATTTATTGCTTATAATAGGAATAATTAGATCTTCTGATCCTGGAGAAAAATTTAGACTTATATTTAAAAGGCCTGTTCCTATCTCAGGTCCATTTGAAATTGGATAATAAATTTCACCAATTACGACAGTCAGATTAATTTCATCTGGGTAAATTTCACTAGTAACCTTTTGATCTAATTTATATAGAAATGGTTCTCCAGTCATATTATTTGTCCAAATTCCTCCAATATTTTCCCATGTATGCAGATTTGGATTTCTTGGATTAATATCATTAATTTCCCAATAATATTTAGCCGGATCAAAAGGAAGCATTTCTGTTCCATTTAACACCAAATAATAGTACCCTTTAGTAAGAAAAACAGGTTCTGAAAATCTTTGGATATGCCACTTTTTTTGATTTGTTATGTTAATTAAGGTAGAGCCATATATTGTATTATTTGGTTTATCTGAAAGATTATTATATCCATTAATTTGGACGATTATATCTGTTGTTGTAGCAGCCTTAGTTTCATCTCCATAAAGATGAACAGCATAAATTTCTGTTGGCTCAGTAATATTAATCTGAACCGCATACCCCCGTTCTTGCTTATCTAAAAGTTTGGAATGACCTACAACCTCATCTTCTACACCAATAACTTCTCTTTTAAAATTTATATCAGTAAAGTTTAGTTCAACATTAGTTAAATTCCAGGAATTAGAAGGTAATAAAAACTCTACAGTACTTATATTTATTAGTTCGCCTTTATCTTCACCAAGCTCTAATATATTAAAATTAGAATTGATTAAGAGAGAATCTCCATTAGTTTGTGTATAAGAGAACGGCATAATTAGAATTAAACTAATGCCAATGAATATTAAAATGAAAAAAGCAACTAAATCTCGTTTAAATTTAAAATAATTTACCAAATCAGACCCTTAGGTGTCTATTATTAATAAATGCAATCGATTCTGTCTTTAAATATTTTATTCTAATATAATATTTAATACTTTGGTTTTATAAATTTATAGCTCCTTTATGGATTCTATTATTAGGAACTTTTAAAATAATTTGAAACAAAATGTTGAAATTAAATGTTCTATATTATAAGGTATAATAATATACAAAAAAAGAAGTTGATTTAAATTGGTAAGAAAAACACCTAGTGGTATGAGAGATTGGTTTGGCTTGTTTCAATCATCTACATTTGAAAATGGTACATGTCATTTAATTGCAGGAATGGGAAACACGGGTGTAATCGAAACTGAAGGAGGATTAGTATTATTTGATCTCCCAATAAAACAGTTTGGTCCCAGATTATTTAGAGAAATTCGTGGAATTACAAGTAAACAAGTCAAATATATAATCTATTCACATGGTCATTTTGACCACTGCTTTGGTTATGATCCTTTTATAACTGAGATTAAAGAAAAGGGCTGGGAAATGCCCCAGATAATTGCCCATGAAAATTTATTAAAGAGATTTGAAAAATATCGGATGTTAGATAAATATCATGATTGGCTTAACAAACAACAATTCGCTTCAGTAGGTGTAAGACGTCAAGAAATGGTTGTTTCTGCTCATGAAACTCTTGATCCTACAATTATAATGAAAGGATATGAACCATATTCATTTACATTAGGTAATTGTACTTTTGAACTTTATCATGATAAAGGAGAAACTGATGATTCTATTTGGTTGTGGGTACCTGAAAAGAAATTAATATGTGCAGGAGATTTAATGGTGTCTTCATATCCTAATGTTGGCAATCCATATAAAGTACAGCGTTATCCAAAAGATTGGGCTATTGCTATGGAAAGAATGATGAAAAAAGAAGCGGAATATCTAGTTCCCGGTCATGGACAACTAATCGAGGGTAAAGAAAAGGTAAAAGATGTGCTCTTGAGTACTGCAGAAGCCATGCATTTTGTACATGATGAAGTGGTTAAGAGAATGAATCAAGGTAAGTGGTTTGAACAAATTTATCATGAGATGCTCGAAATTTACCCAGATAAATTTAAGAATCACCACCATTTAAGAGAGATCTATGGATGTTATCGCTTTGCAATACATGCAACTTATAGACTATATCATGGATGGTATGATAGCGGAAATCCAACTGATCTATTCCCCGCAAAATCAAACGACATTGCGAGAGAATTTATAAGAATCGTCCCAGAAGAAAAATATCTAGAACACGCGACGAGTCTTTACAATGAAGGAAAATTACAATTGGCTTTACATATGCTTGATGTTATAATAAAAGGGAGTGAAAATGAGCGGAGCGCAGCTACCTTAGAAGCATTGAATTTGAAAATTAGAATATTAAAAGAAAAAACAAAAGAAGAAACCTCATTCATAGCCGCAAATATTATTGACAATGCTGCAACGCAAATTAAGGAAAAATTAAGAGAATTAAAAAAAATCTAAAATCTATTTTTTTTAAGTTCCAGCAATTCTTTTTGGATAATGGGTTTGAGCTTTGAGATTTTCATGTAATAATTTATCAACAAGTTCAAATCTCTTTTCGTTAAATTCCTTATTGTACCAAAGGTTTTCTAATTCGTCAGGGTCATTTTTTCTATCATATATATCTCCGAAACCGGGCATATCTTCATATATAGTTAATTTATAATCCTCAGTAATTAAATGACGTAATCGGGACTTAAGTGGTCCTATTTCCTCATCATTCTCAATAAAGCAACAATCGCGTATTTTTGTTTCGGGGTTCTTTAAAATAGGTGTTATATCATAACCTTGCATGTCTGGTGGATGGTGCTTTTCTTTTATCCCTAATAGATGTAAGATAGTTTTAGGATAATCAATCGTACTAACCAAGGAATCTGAAGCAACGCCCTGTCTTGTTAGTCCAGGAACCTTCCATATTAAAGGTAATTGTAATACACCATTATAAGGGCAAGGACCTTTAAATAAAAGCCCATGGTCACCCATTAAATCACCGTGATCACTAGTATAAATTACGATGGTATTATCGGAAATACCAAATTTTTCTAAAGATGCTAAAATTTGACCAATATTATAATCAACGTAAGCAACTGAAGCGTATGTTAACGCAATAATCTTTCTCACTTCTTCTTCCGTTGATTCTCTCAAAAACGCTTTCTTAAATGGTGGGTTTTTCAAATGTTTCCCTAAAAATTTATGATTATATAACTTCTCTATATCATTAAAACTAACCGGAAGCTCGATATCTTCAGGTTTATACATCTCTCGGAAACTCTTGGGAGGAATTATTGGATAATGAGGATCTGGAAATGAACAATGTAGATAGAATGGTTTGTTTCCATAATCACCTTTTGTAAACCGTTCTAAAAATGCGAGGGTACGTTCTTTAACATAGGTTGTGTTATAATACTCTTCTGGTATGTCATCACAATAAAGACTAAACAAATAATCATAATTCAAGCATCTTTTTTTAACTTCTTTTGCTACACTGGGAGATTTCTCTTCTAACCATTCAATATAATGTCCTGAGCATATGCTACCATTTCCAACGACCACTTCTACTTCATCATACCCATAATAAGGATTTGGAAATTTGTCTCTTACTGGATCTTTTCTACCTTTCGGATGTGCCCAACTTGCTAGGTTTTCTGCTGATAATGACTTGCGTTTAAACGGAGCCATCCAAAACTGATGGTGGATTTTTCCGATTGCTGCAGTATGCCATCCTCTATTTCGAAGAGTTTTTGTAATAGTTGGAACATCTTCCTTTAAATTAATTCCATTACTCCTAACTCCATGAACATTTGGATAAAGGCCAGTAATCATGGTTGCACGGTTAGGCATACAAATTGGGTTGGTACAAAAATAGTTTGTGAACCTTACACTCTCACTCGCAAGCCTATCTATATTTGGTGTTTTTAATGTTTTATTTCCATAACAACCTAGGTGGTCTACTCTTTGAGCATCTGTAATAATAAACAAAACATTCATTTTTTCACTCATTTTAACCACATCTATTTTTTATTGTTAGCAGTTCTTTAGAGGAGTCATAAACCCTCCAGCCGTTCTTTCTGTTAATGGTTGGATTTTTTTCGACTTAAAAGTACTCTTATTCTTTTGGTTATGAAAGGTTAATACAAAAAAAAAGTTATTAAAAATAAAATTAGCATTTTTAAAATTAAGAGGCTAGTTTTTGAAGTAAATAAGCAAAATTTTTCCCTAAATTCTGAAAAGTAATCTTTCCTTCTCCATCTTTATCCATATCTTGAGGATTCATAACGTTCGGGTTCACGCCAAGGTTCCAATAGCTTGATCCTACTATAAACATATGATTAATTCCGAAGAAATAATTGATACTAGAATAAACGTGGGTTGCTCCTGCTCGTCTCACAGAAACCACTCCGGCTCCGACTTTATATTTTAGAAGATCTCCATTAACTTTACTTACAAGACCGGCTCTTTCGATCAATGCTTTCATTCTGGCAGTTGTATCCGCAAAATAAGTGGGAGATCCTAAAATAATCCCATCAGCTTCAATCATTTTTGCTAGATATTCATTTAATTTATCAGTTTTTACTGCACATTCTTTGTCTCTATTCTGTGCACAACGATAGCAAGAAATACATCCTTGAATCTTATCCATACCCATCCATACATATTCCACTTCAACTCCCGCTTCCTTCAATTCATCCATAACAATATTTAAACAAAAACGAGTATTACCCTCGTCTCTTGGGCTTCCATTAAATACGACAACTTTCATAATTGTAACCTAAAAGAATTTAATTTGCAAATTACTCTTCAATAATTATTATATCGCTTTTATTTTTTATGTTAATAAATAATCTATGAGAGGATAACTAATTTGGTATTTTTCTATTGGTTTGTCTGGGTTGTTGGGATATTAATTTGTTTAATTGTGATTTTCTTATATAAGATCAAGAAAATCGATAAATTCATCTGGTATCTATTTTGGATTGGCTTCTTACTAGGACTATGTTGGGAACTTCCTTTATCAATAGCAAATGAAATTAGTTCTTTTCCTCCCGCTATATTTAATACGCCAGTACCATTACCTACTCCTTTCTCTACGATCATTATTGTAATCACACATAGTTTATGGGATGGAGGTTTGTTTCTATTAGGCGTTGGATTTGTACATTTATTATGCAAGAAACCTTATTTTGAGAAGTTTAAAATTAGTGAATTTCTTGTTCTGATTATTTATGGACAAGTATCAGAGCTAATTGTTGAATTATCCAGTACTTTTAGTAATGCTTGGGAATATGTTATATACTGGTGGAATCCTAGACTTTTCATATTCAATGGTCAGAATATTACTCTCCTGCCTCAACTGATATGGCTTTTAGCTCCAATTATCTTTTATTTCCTTGCTACTAGAATTAAATTAATGAATATTTAAAATTCTTTTCCACAATACATCTCAAATCAAAACTATCTCGGGATTTTCCGCTTTATAGTAAGAAATCTTGGATCTTTAATATATGAATTTAATGTATGGATAAAATGGCCTCTATCCTCTTTGATGTTATCCGACTCGATGTAGCAGTAATTAGCAGCATGATCATTAAAAACTTGTGAGGTGACATTATCTCCTAAATTTGCGATGATGTCTCTTTCTTCTATAAGGTAATCTACAGGATCGATAAGTTCAAATTCCCCCTTCTCTAAATCATACCATAAAGGTATGTTAGATCCAACTCCCAAAGATCTGAATCGAAAGATTGTTGGATTGATCTCAGTGAGAACTCTTGCGGTTTCTAGTACATGGTCTTTTGAATATTTTTTTCCCCCTAAACCTAATAAAACATACAAGCTAAGTTGTATTCCTGCTTCCATGACCTTTTTACCAGCTTTTATGAAAGAATTTGCATTAGTTCCTTTATGCATGAATCGCAACACGGTATTACTGCCACTCTCTAACCCCATGTAAACTATATCTAAGCCCGCATCCTTTAGTTCTTTCAATTCTTCATCTGATTTCCGCAATACATCAAGAGCCTTCGAATAGCAACTTACCCTTTGAACATTATTTAATTTTTCTCTTACATATTTAATAATTTTAACAAGGTGGTCAGTGGGAGCAGAAGTAGGATTTCCACCAGCTAAATATACAGGGAAACCGTGATAATTATTTTTCACAGCTCTGTCAATTTGCTCAAAAACATACTCAAATGGGAGGATCTCATATTCTTGATAAACCTCATAGTCCTTTCCTTTATACATCCCACAGAATTTACATTTGTTCCAAGAACACCCACTCGTTACCGCTATTAATAAACTATATGCTTCTACAGGCGGTCTGAACAATATTTGTTTTGGTGAAACCTTTGATCTGATCATATACCTTGAAAATATTATTTAACTCTTCGAAAAATAGAAGGTTATAAAAAGTATTATTTGTTCAATTAAAAAATTAATTTTAATGAAATAAAATTTAAAAAAAAATAGAAAAGAACTTATTTATTTCTTACAAAAAGTTTTTCCATCCACGGGGGTAAAATAAAACCCCCATAAAACTCAATTGAGCTTGTTATCAGTAGAAGTCTCGCAATGATTAGAAGTACAATCGATAATCCACTTAAAATTTCTAAAATAGATCCAATTACAAAGGATAAGAAAGCAGCAAGCAGTAGTTTTCCTTTTAATTTAATCTCAGGAGTATCAGACTTTAGAGATTCACGCGCAAATAAGATTCCAGACACTAAAACGAGGAGTACAAGAAATATCTGGTAACTAGTTACAAAGAATTCATATTCAGCGTCAACAGGACTTGATACTGTTCCAACTAAATCCTGATCAATTAAAAGTAATGTAAATAATGCCATCTCAAATATAATTCCAGTTATACCAATGATTAACAAAATAATTTTTTTCTTATCTCTATAGAGGAGATCTGTGAAGGCGACCATCCAAATAAAAGCGGTAATTGGAAGAGGACAGCACCAATTAAGAAATAATATGGTGGAACAGACATAAAACCATCTCCACCTGTTATGAGGGCAACTAAAAAAGAAGAAGAACTCGCATACCATGTTGAGACAATGCCAAGTCAAACAAATCCTACGAGTATTACAGTTCTATTTCTGGATTTTGGATATTTTGAAATTATTGTAAGACCAATAATAATCGAAATAACAACAAATAACAGACTAAATACGCCATTAAGTATTTGATCTGGTGTTAATTCCATATTTATCTACCTTTTATCTAATATTAGAAAAATTCATTTAATTGAATATAATTAATCAATAAAAAAATAAATAATCTTATATCACGCATTTATTATTAATATATAAAGGAAGATAACCATAATCTTTGAGTCTTACAATGGATAATCACCCTGAGTTGCTTGCCCCCGTTCAAGATTGGAATTCATTAAGATTAATTAGTAGTTTGACTGATGCGGTATATTTTGGGGTAAAAGAGTACAATATGAGATTAAAAGCAAAAAATTTTAAACAAGATGATTTGAAAAAAATAGTTGAATTTTGTCATAGCCAAGAATCCCCTATAAAGACATATTTAACTACAAATATTATAATCTATGATTCAGAATTACAAGATTTAGAAAATCTTATATATGAAGCTAAAGATGCTGGAATTGATGCGATTATTACTCATGATCTTGCAACAATTCAAATTGCTAAACGAAATAATATTGATTTTCATATATCGACGCAGGCAAATGTTTCCAATATAGAATCTGCTAGGTTCTATGAAGAGATAGGCGCTGAAAGGATAATATTGGCAAGAGAATTATCGCTTAAGCAAATTAAATTGATAAAACATCTTTTAACTAATACTAAAATTGAATGTTTTGTACACGGCTCAATGTGTACCTCAATTTCAGGGAGATGTTATTTTTCTGCTACTATTTGTGACTCTGAAGAATATTCCGCAAACCGTGGTAATTGTGTGCAACCATGCAGAAGAGAATGGAGAGTAATAGATGATGAAAACAATGAGTTTATCTATGATGGCCAGATGTTTCTAAATACGAAAGATTTGTGTATGATCGAGTATATTCCTGAATTAATTGATGCAAAAATTGACGCTTTAAAGATAGAGGGTCGTATGAAAGATCCTGTTTACGTCAAAACGGTAGTTGAATGTTATAAGGAAGCCTTGGATTCATTTTACTATAAAACTTACACTAAAGAAAAAATAAGTAATTGGCTAGAAAGACTTTCACGCGTGTTCAATCGTGGTTTTCATACTGGATTTTATTTTCATAGACCGACTATAGAAGATATTGAATTAGAAAAGAGAGGGAATATTTCTCCTTATAAGAAGTACTACATAGGAAAAATTCTTTCTTATGACGAAAAAAGTAAGTCTGCTAATGTTTTGCTTGAAAGCTTAGAAATTCCATTAAAATTAGGAGATGAGATAATTATCACTGGTCCAACAACTTATATGATTGAAGTAATAAGAAAGATGATTTATAAAGGAGAAAAAGTTAAAAGCATAGCCAGAAAAAGATATAGCAATCCTGTTAGAATTAATTTGCGTTTGAATAATGAATTTAAGACAAACGATAAAATTTATATTTTATCTAAAAATTCTTAAGTGTGAACTTTGATGAATTTTGAAGAGAAAAGGAAGAAGTTAGTGAATAAGCTAAAAAATCGAGACTATCCTGTTTTAACCAAACAGGAAGTAGTTAGAGCAATGCTAACAGTTCCCAGGCACCTTTTTGTACCAAAAGATGCTGAATCTTCTGCTTACATAGATTCACCTTTATCGATTGGATCAGGTCAGACGATTAGTGCCCCTCACATGAATGCTATGATGTGTGAATATCTTAAATTGGAGGTTGGAGATAAAGTTTTAGAGGTCGGAACTGGTTCAGGATATCATGCGGCACTATGTGCTGAGCTGGTTGCTCCAAAAGACTCAATTAATCCTGGTCATGTGTATACAATTGAACGTCATAAAGAATTAGTTAAAAAAGCAAAGATTAGCCTTAAAGAAACAGGCTATGATAACAGAGTTACAGTAATACGTGGTGATGGCTCCTTAGGATATCCCGAAGAAGCTCCTTATGATAAAATTTTAGTAACTGCAGCTTCACCTAAAAAAATACCACCACCGTTACGAAAACAACTAAAAGACGGAGGCATTCTTTGTATTCCAGCAGGATCTAAGGGTTTTGGTCAAGATTTGTATATTATTAAAAAGCACGGGGAAGATTATGATACAAAAAGAATTACTGGGGTTCGATTTGTGCCACTTATCGGAAAATTTGGGTTCGAATCTTAATATCTCTTGTATAAATGTCTCTTTTGCGTGTTAGTTAACTTTCTTTTCTTTAAACAAGTTCGAATTTGGCTTACATACTTTGATCTTTTAATACAAGATTTTAAATGATCATCACAGCAATTCCAGCTCAAACAGTCGTGTGTAGACTCATCATCTTTTCTCATATTTTATACACTTGATTTAAGAAAGGACTGTACTGCATTCAATAATATCTAAAAAATTAAGCTATAAGAATATTCGATTTATTAAATAACAGGAAATAGGAATAAATTAATTACAATTTATAATTTCTTAACATTTTAGAGTTATATTTTCTTAACTATTGGAAATAAATATAAGAACTAGACTTTTTCTTTATCAAATTTTTTTTTAAGTTTCTCTTCAATCAGTTTCTTTCGGACATTTTTGATATATTCATTATTTTCAATATTATTTTTTACAGAATTGCTTTTATATCTCCAGCCATTGCGTTTTCCATCATGATTAGTTCCCATAGTCTATGAAACCTCTAATTTTTATATACACTTATTTGTTATTAGTTCCTTAATATATTTAAAATATAGTTAAACCGACGAAATTCTTCCTAATATCAATAAATTTGTAATTTTTAGGAAAGTATAAATACTAAAAAGTCTTTATTTTGAGGTGAAATTCAAAACTCTTTTCAAATTTAAAAAGAGGACTTACATTTATTCCCTGATATATCTTTCTATAACCCTCATCTGTATATACATAGGCGATAATTGGGAATTTATAAATTTTAACTGAATCTAAGTCGCTAGAAATATCAAATTCTACACTTACATCGTAAAATTCATCATACGCTTTAAAATGTGTTCCCTCATATTGAAAAGGATCTAAAAGATCCCTCTCTTCCTCACCATTCAATTCTAATTGGTTGCTTTCCCATTGGAATTTATTGTAATTTATTGTGTCTCCATTGAAGAAAAAGGGAATATCTATTGCAATGTTTAAATATTTGATAATCCGTTTAAGAATTTCTTCTTGACCAGAAATTTCTTCGAAATTAATTCTCAC
>Ga0209977_10001210_pt1 | contig 11202 bp, 15 predicted proteins | sample SumtaG_2_FD_183113 | JGI IMG/M metagenome (GOLD analysis project Ga0209977, IMG submission 183113) | Deep subsurface microbial communities from Indian Ocean to uncover new lineages of life (NeLLi) - Sumatra_00607 metaG (SPAdes) (version 2) | ecosystem: Environmental > Aquatic > Marine > Oceanic... | reverse complement strand
AAAGATTTAATAATAAGTATATTAAAATTTTTAATTTAAACTTAAACTTGATACCATATGAGTGTTGATGAATTTCGGTATATATTTTATTTAATTGAGAAATATAAAAAAGTTTATGATGAGGATTTAATAAGTGATATACGATTCTATCTAGAAGCTATACCCTTGGAGCAAATGTTATTAATGAAATATTTGCAGAAATCGGATTTCAAATATTACTTAAAATTATGGAGAAACAAAATGCTCTCAAGAATGGTGGAGCATATGAAATTTGTGTGATTAAAGGAGATGTGAAAAATCGTGAGTTTGAGTTTGATATTTTAACTAGAAAACCTGCTCTTCCAACAATGAAATATCATTATAAAATTCAGCCTAACATTAAGCAACAAATTCTAAGTGAATTTTACAGGTTCTTAAATGAATAATCTTTTAAATCAACTAATTACGATACCTACTTTCCAAACAAATCTCTCTTACTAACTATACTAAAATTTGTCGGAGTCTTGACATTTAAATCTCTATAAATCAATTTCTTTCCATGTGAGTAAATATTAATTTCATTAAAATATAGAATTTCTTTACTAATTAAGATCTAGAATCTGAATTGTTTAATTTATCATTTACTTCCAATAATTTTAACCTCTTCTTCATCGAATTCGTGTTTTTTATTAAAATTATAATTACTATTATTAGTGCTACTGAAATAATAGATAAAATAATTACCAACAGATTATCAAGTAAACTTCTCTCTTCCTCTATTTGATGTGGCTCAAGATATATCTCATAATATTTAATTTCATGGTGTGGTGCTCTAATCTCCAGATCTAATTTTACAAGATCTCCTTTAGATTCTACAAATACAGGAGTTAAAAATATTTTATAAACTCCTTTTTCAATTTCATCGATATTATTTGAAGTTACATTATCTCCATCCCACCATGCATTAAAAGATATCACTGATATATCTAAACCAATGCATTGACTAGATATATCTATAACAATATAAAATTCTGTAGTTGAGAAAGATTGATTAATAATTTCTATGAATAAACGTGGTATTGAAGTTAGATACCAATTAGATTCAGAAAAGGTATTAGTGCCTAAATCTCTAATAAAACTATAATCAATGCTTACAATTACATTTTGTTTGATTAAATTATCATCATTATTGATGCCGCTTATTTCAATTGCATCATCTTTATTGAAATATAAATAATTTTTTATGATTTTGTTATTATCACATCCATCATTTGTTATAATTCCATTCTGACCATTATTGTATATTGTATTTTCCAATACAGTGTTATTCATGCATGTTGTATCGAATAGAATGCCTGCAAAACCATTATTGTTTAATATATTTTCTGATAACTTATTATTATTGCTATTCTGATTAAATAATATCCCATATTGGCTATTGTTATTGGCTATATTTAAAGAGAGGGTGTTATTCACACTATTATCTAAGAATATCCCATTAAATTGGTTGAGTGTAAATTTATTGTTTGCAGTGTTTCCCAATAAAGAGTTATTATCACAATTATTATCTATATATATCCCTGAATAACCATTGTCATTTACCTTATTTCCTGAAATTGTATTATTAATACAATTATTAATCATAATGATACCATTTTCACCATTCTGAGAGCAGTTATTATTTATTAAGGTCCCATTATTGGTATTCTGCAATTTTATTCCTGCATCATCAGACATACTACCCGCATTATAAATTGTACAGTTTCTGATTATAAAGTATTCATTTTTTGAATTATTTATAAAAATTCCACTCCCCGTAAGGGAACTACTAGCATCAATTGTAATATTCTCAATTACAAAAGGATTTTGCCAAGAACCATCGCCATTACACCATCCCGCAGGTAAAGCTGCTGTTTCTGACCAATTCCCATCAATATGAATAAAATTAAGCAACCAATATCCCGATTTTTTAAGAAGAAAATTAGTCTTCTTCGAGATATCATGATTGAAATTCACATAAGAGATATTAGGAATAATTATTGCCATAAATACAATTACTGATAAACTAAAGATTATCTTTCGTTTCTTAGATCCCATAATATTCACACCTATATCTTTAGGAATAATATAAAATAATTAAAGCTTATTGATTAAAATCTGCCAACTATATATTAAGTATGACTTTAGTCCCAAACCTCTTTATGAGTCATTAAGTATTAAGTTAACAAAACGTCAAAACGTTCTTCCATTCCAACCCCACATTGATCCGTTTGCATTGGCAAACTCGATATAGATTCTTTCTTTATTGACTCCGAATTCTTCTTCTGCAAAATCACATAATGATTTAGAAAGATCAGCTGTTTTTGATTCTGCAAGTCCAATACTCTTAAGTTCCATGAATATTGTCGGTTCATCTACTCCTGCAAAAACCATCTTTGTTGATGGCTCAAGTGCGACCATCACATAACTTTCAGGTTTACCTAATCCCGTTGCAACAAGTTTTGAAGCTTTCTCTACTATTTCTAGTTTCTTTCCATCTTCTACATCTTGATTTGTCTGTATTTTTAGATATGGCATAAACATTCCTCCTGATAATCATTAATAAATGATTATTTAAAAATAATATAGAAAAAAAATAATAATTATTAGAATCCGAAAGAGGGAATAGCAAAATCATTCATTGCGCTAAGACTTTTTGAGACCAAATAATTATTGCTGGGATTGGCTTTGGAAAATCGATGTAAGAAAAAGAAACTTACTATGGGGATAAAGGTTCCAAGATATATGGAAATAGTTAGTAATAAAGAGAATAAAATTGCATTTTTAAAATTAGTTGTTTTTGACATGTTTAGATATAGGAAATTTATTATTAAAAAGTTAAGTATCGTTAGTTTTTTAGCAAATTTTTAGCAAATCTCCTCGTTAAATCTTTGAGCAAGATTTAGACTATAAAAATAGTTAAATTGAACCTCCAATCCTCAGTTGTAGAAAGAGCCTCTAGTTAAAATAGGTGTCTAGATTTTAGATTATTTGATCGGTTTATATAATCAGGACATTGTTTATACCTCAAAAGCCTACAGCATTCGTTTATGGGTAACTTACACTGAGTAATAAAAGGACAATCAGAAAAGCTATTTTTATAAATATTTTCTACTTCACTTGTCATTATTATACAATTTTACCTGGAGTTTTTAAATAAAAAATCAAACATCAAAATCTTAAAAGTCTGGAGTCTGGAAAATTTATAATTTCCCCTTAAATTGTTCCCTTTTCTGTTTGTTTTAATAGTATTTAATAAGGATTAGCAAAGTGTGAATATAGTTGAGAAATTTGCGTGGGATTTTTTCTTTATAAATAACGGTTAATGATACTTGATAGAGTTTTTAAGAACATCCCAAGGATGAGATAAAAATGTGTCGTGAGGAAATAGTTTGTATTGAAAAAATTGTCGATATTCAGGCAACATATACAGTACTTGATTTGAAATTATCAATGCTTTTTGAAGAAATTAATAAAGAATGTATAAAGGGAATAATTGATATTCTGCACTTTAAAATATTAATGTCTGCATTACGAGATGTGCCCTTTAAAGATGAACAAAAAGCTCAGCAGCTCTATATGGAACTCGTGGAATGTCTTGATAATGAATATTATGGAAGCTCAAAAGAATGGTCTATTCTTACTATAGAAAAGAAGATCAAAGAATTACAAAAATATATTCTATGGGATTATATAATTAACGGGTCTTTTACTCTATATCCCGATGAGACTGGGTGGTGGGAATTGAAAGTAGATATTGTGAGACCTGAAGAGTTTTTGTATTTGTTTAACATGCTGGAGATTTAACTTTCTTTTTTTGGTCAATCTCATTAAAATAAGATCTATAATTGGAATCAAATAGAAGCGTTACTAATTTAGAGTCTATAACAGCTTATAGTAAATAAATTAGCTCTAACTTATCAATTATTAGCTACTTATAATTTTTTTATAAAATAAAGTTGAAGAATATTTGTTATAACTTTATTTCTTAAAGCCTACATACAATACCCATGAGCTACTTACCATAGCTATTCTTATAAAAACCAATGTTACCCCAGGGCTTATTAATGAATCACCTGTTCCAGCTATTACAAAAATTAAGAATCCTAAAGATAATAATAAAAATTTTCGTCTTAATATTCCTGTTGATTGAAAACTTTTATGCAAAAATCCAAATCCATTAAAGATTAGAATGGAAAGTAAAAAAATAGCAATTAATATGAATGTAGGATGTCCAAAAACAAAAGTAGAATCAGTCAGGTCTTCTCCAGGATATTTCAATATAAACATAAAAGAATTCATCGTATCTAAAAATAGAAATAACTCAAAAAATACCCCTAAAACAATATAGATTGATACAATATACCATTTTTTATCGGGTTTAATGAGTTCAGCCCCAATATACATAGCAAATATTAGACCTGGAGCAACCCACATATAGCTTAATCTTCCATATATACCAATTGTCACGGGATTTTCCAAATTATCTCCAGTCAATAAAATTGACATAAAATCAGAAAATGGACCTAAATACAAAAGACCTGAAAAAAATATCATTAGACCAGCATAAGTAAGTAGCTTTGCCTTCAATTTTAATGATCTATAAAAAAATAATAATCCAAACACACAGGAAGATATAATAACGCCTGTTGCTGTTAATCCATCAAGCAAACCAGAATAAGAAATCAATTTAAATTTTTTCTATTTTATTATTTTATAATAATTTTATTATACAAATTAGTAAATGATTATGTGATCAAACACCTCATTATTTTTAATTCTTCCTCTCGCCAAAAATCTGAATCTAGAGATCTGCTGGTTGTACTCATCTATATTTTTTTTTATTTGTTTAGAGGCAAGATCTTTGGAATAATAGAAATATTTTTCTCTGTATCTCCAGCATAATTAAGACTGTTCTTTTGATAATTATTAACAAAAATAATAAACAAGTGTTTTTAAAGGAAAAAATACCGATAATCTGGTAATGTCTTTTTCTTTAAATAGATTTAACAACTACTATGATAAACTAATTAACTTAAGATTGAAAAATGGTAGATTATCATAATTATAGTTTTTTTGGACAGAAGTTTGCCATAATTCTCCAAAGTTCCTCAAAAGAACAACTAGCTATTTTTTTTCAGTGTATTAAAAAAAAAGCTGATGGTACTTGGGAAAAACCAACATTGAGAGAAGGAAAGAAGATTAAATTTAGTCTTGAAGAAATAATAATGATACTTGAAGTGCTAAAGGAAAAAAGAGACACATGGAGTACTTTCCATACATATAAAGAAGAGAAGACAATAATAATGTTCAAATGGCTCGAAGAAAAAGACAAAGAAGGAGATAAGGTTCTACAAATTAAAATAGGAAATTATGTAAAAAGACTTATTTGGGGTCAAATAAAAATATTAGAGAAGTTATTAACCCATGTCTTAGATGAAAAAATAATATTCGCTACTTCAAACTCTTCTACAAAACCAAAAGATATTGAGATAAATAAGACAAGTTCTATAAATACTGAATTAAAGGAGAAGAAAGAGTACGTTAGTGATGATGCTGTAAGTAAGGTAACTGGGAGAGTTAAAGGGGAGACCGATAAAGCATTATTAATAGAATTTGGTTCAGGAGTAGAATCGTGGATTCCAAAATCCAAAATTCATTCGACAAAAGAAATTGATAAAGTAATGAAAACATTTGAGATTGAAGACTAGATACTACAAAAAAATAAGATTACTGCTTAATTTTATTATTACTATTTTTATAATATAATAAATTCTCCCTCATCATATACACAGGTTAGTCGATTCTTTTTGATCCACTCTTTTCCATAATCATTTCGATATTCTCTATATAAATCATTAGCCAAAAATTTATAATTGAATTTTTTACCAAGTTTTAAAACTACTATATCCGCTTTATTACCGGCAGGAGATTGTTTAACGATGCCTTTATCTAATAATTTTTCATATAGTTTTTTATCGTCAACATGATGCCTCATAGAAGCATCTGCCCACATTTTAGGCGTATACCCAAGAGCCACCACAGTATCATGTACTTTTATTATATTTTTAACTTGAATATCTCCATTCCCGTTCTTATCTAAATTGAGAATATTAGTTAAATCCACAAGCAAGATTTTTCGATCCTGAGTTTCAGATTCTTGGTTTATTTGTTGATGAGAAACTTGAGGTTTTTCCTGAGTATCAATATTAAATAACGTTGCTAAGTCAGAAACCTGATTTAATAAAAACGAATGAGTACTAGGGGATAAATTATTTTTTGAATCAACCTTCTTTTCAATATTTGTTAGGTATTTAGTAATCCAATGCTTAAATCCTTCCCAATCAGTTGTCGGAGAGGGTATATCTTCTAATGGATATGCCTCAGCTTGGGGTGAGATATCCTCGGAAAAAGAAGAAAAAGGCAAACAATAGTTAATTCCTAATTCCCTTACTATCGCTTCGAAATCCATCTGATCTGATTCATCTAGTTTGTAGCTTGAGATGTTCATCTGAGACCAGTCGTGAATAAAATCCTCAGGGATCCCCTCTTTCCAATGATGATTCCGTAAATAATTATATAACCTGCTCGGATTATAAAGCTCCTGTAATTCCAAATGTGAGGGATTTACTTTCTTACTGCGATAATCATGAAGAAGTTGGACAAATTCCTTACCTATCTGTTTGTTCTTTGAGACACAGATCTCATACTCGCTAATAAAATCCTTATTAAGCTTACTTGGTGTTCTTATAACCTCAAAATTTTCAATATCTACTTTAGGAATATTAATATCATAGTATTTTTCTGTAAAAGATAATATCTGTTCCCAATATTTCTTATCATATTCTGAAAGAAGCTCATTAAGATTATCTAAACTACCAGACTGATTGATTTCTGTAAATATAGTTCTTGATATTATCTTTAGTTTCTGTATTTTATCTTGAAGGATGGCCTCATCTTTCGAATCAGATATTAGCTGATTCTCGAATCTTAAGTCCGAATCAGTAAGGTCATAATTAAGAAATTGATTATGTTTCTTATTAAAAAATATAAAAGAACTCCCGTTTACAAGCTCTCTGAAATTGGTTTTATCGTTGGAATTTATGATGCACCTTATCCCATCTAAACTCATAATTTCTTTTATATTTTCTTGGCTTACATTTGTAATGAAAAATAAAGTAGGATTCTGAGAATATGAATTATTTTTTTCAAACTCTAAAATCTCTTTTAGGTTATGAAGTGCTGTTGAATCTAACTCAACGGTGTTAAATCCTGCTGTAAAGATCTCTAATGCATGTAGGTGTTTTACATCAACATACGGAAATACAACTAAATTCTTCTGTTGGAAAAATAAAATATTTAAAAATTCCGGTCGAATAAAATCTGAGCCTGTGTCCATTTTATCACCTTTATGCTACTACTTTTTTAGTTTTTAAAGCCAATTACTCCTTAAAATAATTAAAGATAACTTGAAGTATGATATCTTTAAAACACCGCACAACATTTTTACCTTGTAAGGCCTCAGCGGGATACACTATATACATTCCATCTGGATATTTTTCTTGTAAAGGAAGCCCTAAATGAAGTTTAAACTCCTTAACTGATACGGCATTTTTTAGATCTTGTTTATTTAGCTGAATCAAATAAGGAATATCGCTCGGTTTGGCAAAACTTACCAGCTCTCTGAAACTTCTTTTATTTTGTTCCCACTTCTCCGGATCAGAATCGCCTACAAAAACGATTCCATCGGCACCGTCTAATACATATTCACGAGTAGAAAGAAACCGTTCTTGACCGGTACATGTAACCACATGACAAATAATATTGAATTTAATGTCCCGAAAAGTAAATTTAAATAGTAAATACAAAGAATCTTCCCATAGGGTTCTACCATCAGTAGTCTCAATAGAATAGCCACGGGTTAATTTAAGCAAGTCAAACTTTTCTCTGAGCCTAAAGAAATTTGTGGTCTTCCCACTTTCACCTGGACCCCAATATACAATTTTGAATTGAATCATATTTTCTGAATCATCAAAATCAAAATCCCCACTAACCTCACTACTGTGTTTACCTAAATCTCTCTGTTCTAATTCCATTAGTATCTCACCTGAAATGCTATCTTTTATGAAATAGTGCCGATTTTATCTTTGAATATTTCTTTTTTTAACTCTTTGATATGTTCCTTGATTTCTTGCTCTGGCATTCTTAAAACATGTTTCATTTGCTCGTTTCTTTCAATCTCTTCCCTAATTTTTATAGCGAATTTACTCATCTGGAAGATCATTACTCCTAAGTTTACGTCATTATCAGTGAGTAATACTATAAGGATGTCTCGTTTTCCTTTTTTCTGGAGTTCTACTCTTCCTATTGATTTAACAAATAACCGCATATCACTATAAATAATTGTTGCTCGTTCTAAGGACTCTGTTTCAAAAAAATCCTGTCCTTGACGTGCGACTCCATATAATGCAGCTCCGATTGAACTTAAGTCCCAATAGTTTAACTTTCTATCAAATCGGGAATCGATTGCGATAATCTTAGCGTCTTGGTCGATTGCTATCAGTCCATAGATGTATCCCTTTCGAGTAAGCATTCCATATTCATACCTAATATCGTCCAACACTTCGGTTATCTTATTCTGGTATAATACCTTTGGTATATGATTTATCATACTTTTATCACATAATTTGTAATTTAGTTGAGATGAAAATGAATCTTGTATATTTAAAGAAAAAATCATGAATGCTTAATTTTCACGATGTTAAGAATTGTTCTAAATAATTTTATTAATACCTGAAACATATGAAGTCTTATTGAAAATACTCGATTTTTAATTATTATATTAATTTTAAATACTACAGAAATGATATTGTCATGCTGGATGGTCTTTTACAATGGGCTTTAAATCCAACTTCAATGACAGCTGGTTACGATCTTGAAGAAAATTTTACTAAACTATACGAAGCATTCCTCAAATTGGATACAATCATTTCGAAAATTCAATTTCTAAAAATCTAGAAGTACAAAGCTCATTTAATTCCAAAAATCTTTCTGTTGACATTAATACCGATTATGACCTTCTTGCATACAGCTTTCTAGAAACAGCTACTCACTTAGACTCTTATTGTATAGATAATTTTTCCTGTACCATTTTACAATACTATGGAATAAAGATATAGTTTTATTCGTTTTATATTATCCTTTCTCATTCATTTTTTCCATTTTCTCAAGCTTTCTTTTCTTGAATTTTTTAATAATTAAAATGCTAATGGCCAATAGAACTGGTATCCCTATACTTAATGCTATAACCAAAACAACTCTTCCTATAAAAAAAGTCGGGATCTTTGTTATAGTTGAATGTAAAGGTGCTTCTAAAGGATACATATCCACGGTATTCGCAGAACCACCTATGTTATATGGTAAAATTCCCAACCAATCTGACCAATAATTTCCTTCTTTTAAGCTTTCATTGTACCATCTATTATGGCTTCCAACATCTTTTGCTTGACTTTGTCCATTTGGATTGTTATTTACAAAAGAATTATGATACACTAGATTTTGACGAGTAAAACTTTGTTCCATAAAAGCTGAAAGGATTAAAGCATAAGAGGTATTGTTTTCAAATAAATTATTTCTAATCACACAATTTAGGGAGGCGAATTCTTCATTTGTGCTATCTAAAAAAAACCCGATCACATTATTACGAATGATATTATTTTTAAATAATGTGTTTCTTGAATTAGTTATCCACATTCCATCATAATTTTTTATAATATGATTATTAATTATTTTTGAAAATGGTACATTATTTTCGACTCTTATACCAACATGATTTTTCGTGAGAGTATTGTTTTCAATAAGAGAATACGGAGAATCATTAATGTTAATTCCGTCATAGGAATCGGTACACGTATTATTTAATATTTTTATGCGAGGAGAAATTGCTACAAATATACCCAATTCTCCTCCGATACAAGTATTATTAGTAATAATTATCGTATCAGGACCGGTATTGAAAATTCTTATAGCTCCGAAAAGAGCATTAACATTATTATTTTGTATTAAAATGTATTTCGTAATATTTTGAACTACAATTCCATAATTATTAGAAGTGATTATATTTAGATACTCTATTCGATATGGATCTTCTTCCGTTCCTGATCCAGAAAAATTATAAGAAAGAAGGTCATTATTATCATATATTTCAATAGGAGGGTCAATTTTATTAGATATATTTAATATCTCACTACTCTTACTTTCCTCAATGTAATTGATGGATAAACCAACCCAAATAGAAGATAATATTAGACCTATAGTTAGTAAAGAAAATGCTATTTTTCTCATTCAGATTTCATTTTTAGATAGGTAAAACTAAAATATTTAAGGAATGGTGGTATTTAAATCTTTTTGAGCGGTCTATGAAATATGTCGCTATTTCCAGAATTTTCAGGGATTTAAACCTTCTATCTAAACTTTAAAATGAACTGTTAAAGTATAAAATGTTCAAACCTTATACCTCAATTTTTTTTCCTTGTCTTCTGTCAAAGGTTAGATGTTTTACATGGATTAGGTTCTCCTGATATAACAATCAATGGAATAACAAATGATATGGGTAATAAAATATTAAAAAATCATTGTAATACCTTTAGAAAAATGATAAATAGTTCAAAAATTCAAAAAGCAACTAATCATATTTCAAAATTACCTACTAAAGGGTCAAATAAGATTATTGATCTTATACCTCAAGGAAAAGCTTATCGAAGCGATCGACTTTGGGAAAAGTCTACCTTTTATTATAAATTTCTCCTTTTCCTGGTCCTGAAAGAATTTTAGCAGCTAATTTTTGATCCAAGATTAGTCATATTTGTCTTAAAAAATAGTTTGTATAAATGTTATAATTTAATAAAGTAAAAATAAAAAATAAATGATCTAAATTTTTAAGTCTTACTTTTACTTCCAATGACCTCTCTAAAATGATCATAGATATATTTACTCATATATTCCATTTCTCTTTTAGTTGGGAATGATATTTTATATTATTCCTCTCTATTCAAGTCTGATACACATATATAACCAATGTCCGTTGGGGATTTTGGTTTTAATTCATCAAGGTTTACTATTTGAGTTCTATGTCCGCGATGTGTTTTCTCAAATTGCTGTAATAATTGTATAGCTTTATAATTA
>Ga0209977_10001209_pt1 | contig 11203 bp, 9 predicted proteins | sample SumtaG_2_FD_183113 | JGI IMG/M metagenome (GOLD analysis project Ga0209977, IMG submission 183113) | Deep subsurface microbial communities from Indian Ocean to uncover new lineages of life (NeLLi) - Sumatra_00607 metaG (SPAdes) (version 2) | ecosystem: Environmental > Aquatic > Marine > Oceanic... | reverse complement strand
AAGAATTCTAAAAACTTCTCATGTTTCTGTTCATTTCGTTCTCGATTTTCAAGATATTCTAAAAAGTTATAATAAATCTCAGTTAAAGCCCAATCCTTCTTATTTTCAATTTTTAGAAATCTTTTAGTATAATCAACGATCCACTGCAGAACATAAGATTTCCATTCTAAATTAATCCCTCCAATCCTTTTCTCCAAAAAACGATGAAATTTATTAGCAAAACTAACAGGATCTAATATCTCATTATCAGATTCATCCTTAATATAGCGATTAATTGTCGAATGTCTTAAAATGTAACTTAACAAATAATTTAGCTCGTTTGAAAATCTTTTAAATTTCTCTATATGTACCCTAATCGAATTGGTATCACCTTCCATTTGGACTTCGGCAAATGAAACTAAATCTTCTATTTTCAGACTTATATTATCAAAGAATGATTCAACATTATTAATAACTAATTTATTAAACTTCTCTATAAGATTTTGCTCATTGAAGTGAAGATTTTTTCTTAAAGTTATTAATTCGATTTCAATTTGATTTAAAAAATATTCTTGAAACTTATCTATTAAGCTAATGCCTAATATTTTTGCAGGTTTTTGTTCTTCATTAAATCTTTGTTTAAGATTTTCAATTAATTCAATTGTTAATGTTTTTAAACGACGACGGGAAAGATAGTTTGGAAGCGATACTCTTATCAATTCCAAACTTTTCTTATTGATTTCAGAAAAATAATTAAATACAGAACTTAATTCTACAACTCTTAATTTCTCCTTCTGGATCACCGTTTGATTGATGAATTTAATCGCAATTTCACAAATTTCTTCAAAATTTTCATTTTCTAGTTTTCCTTTATTCACGATAAATTGTTTAAATTTCCTTAATAAGTCAGTTAAATCCCCCATTTCTCCAGAAGAGAGAAAGATATTTGAATATTCTAAAAATTTATTTAAATATCCTTCTATAGTTAGTAGAATCTTATTACATTTAGTAACTAACCATTCTCCTGTATGAGGTTCAGTAAAACTATCGATTTCCTCTCTGATAAGAATAATTAAGTAGTTGATGATTTGATCCTGAAATTCGTCTAAAGTTCCTATATTTGCTAAATTCATAAGACTTGTTCCAAGATTTAAGGTTTGATCTATAATGAAATTAGCACTTGGTTCAGATATTGAATATTTGAGATGTTCTATTGCTTGTTGTCCCTCAAAAGGGGTTCTAATTTTTTCAAATTTGGAATTTAATAAGTTAATCTCAATTGGTCTTTTATTCCATAAAATTTCAACATTAGATATAATTTTTGCGTACGGAATTAACATTTCTTTTTCTGTTGGGAGCGACGTACTTAAACCGATTAATTTCTTATTCCATTTATCTTCGATTAGTTCCCCGAAAAGTTTTTTACTAAATCTCGAGGCAAATTTGTCATAAAAAAGTTGTCTATTACTAATCGAAAATTCTGGACGATCAGCAAATTCTTCAACCTCATAAAATAACTTGCTTATATTGTCTATTGAACTCCTTGATTTATGGACATCCAAATATCCTGTTTCTGGTTTTAAAGCGAGAAGCAAACTTTCGCACTCTTTAAACTTTCCTGGAACAAAAATCATCGATTTGGGGTAAATATGTGTTTTTGCGCTTTTTTCATCTAGATTATATAAATCAAATTCAATACTAAACACTTCTGCTCCTGTATAATCTCTCAATATTGCATTATACATTGTTAAAAATTGTATTACTTCTCTTGAGAGTTCATTAACTTTTTTTCTTGTTAATCTTCCAGGGCCAATCACATCCCCTGTAACAAGATCATTTGGAGATGAGTATCCAAATATTAAAGAAAATTGATAATTTATAGATTCCCGTGTAGTTATCATGATTAAATAGTAACAGAGCTTAGTTGTTAAATAAATAAAACTTTAGTATTAATTCTTTTTGCCACAATTCTTATTAAAAATTTAAGAAATTGCCTTAAATATTTTTAAGTTTATATAATATTAAAATTTACTTTTAAGAAGGTCGTAGTTATAATAAGTAGATTTCTTGAATGAATTTCACTTTAGAATCTCTTTTCACATTAAAAAATAAAAATAAAAATATAATAAGAAAAATAATTATTATAATTATAACAATCAATTTATATTCCTCTAAGCATTAAAGGTGGAGACTCATACAATTTGGATCTGATTTAGGAATTAATCAAGAAGATATAGAGAAGATTAGTCCTCAAATTACATTTATAACATCTAATGCAGACATAGAAGCTATAGCGCTCGTAAGTTCTGAAGGTTATCAAATAGCATTTTCAGCATTACCCCAATATCATGTTGACGGTGATCAATTTTGCGGCCTTGCTAGCGCTTTGTTAATGACAGGGAGATCTACAATTCAAACATTATTTCAAGAGGATTTAAGTGAAGTTATTGTAAGGGCAGAAAATGGCTATATTATCATTACCAATGCCGGACGTCTAGTAATTGTTTGTGCTGGAACGATTATAGATACATTGATGAAGACTGTAAAAGTTATGCGAATAGCTGCTAAAAATCTATATAAAATTTTCGAAGATAGGTAAAACTTTTGTATTCCTTTTTCTAAACTATATATACTTGAACCTATCCAATTTTGACATTGTTGCAAATTAGTTCTTCTTTACCATATGATATTACAAAAATATCAAAAGAAAAAAGTTAACTTTTTAAACCATATAACAAAATAACCAGTATAATAAATTTTCTATTCAATAATTATTTATGACACTTGCTAAAAACCTTGCTTGGCGTTGGCAGTGGCCTTGGCGTTGGCGATAACGTCTTTACATTGGATGAAGTTTAATTAAAACTTGCTATTTTTCATACTTTAGTTTTTACCAAGACTAAATCGATGTTTTTGATGTGCATTAAACTATTGAATTCCAATATTTTAACGACACACATTTAATGTATGGAAATAATAATATGTGGTAAAAAAAATGGTAGACTATTACAAAACACGGATTTTATTAGAGCCAAATGAGGTTCCTAAGGAATGGATAAACATTATACCAGATTTACCTACTCCTATTACCCCTTTGGTCAATCCTATGGATGGTAAACCGGCTCCGCCGGAAATGGCTTTTGCAATTTTTCCCAAAGAATGTGTTTTGCAAGAAGTATCTCAAGAAGAAACAATACGCATCCCAAATGAACTAAGAGAGATATTTGCAAGGTCCTATAGGCCAACTCCGCTTCATCGCGCTGTAAGGTTGGAAAAAGAGATAGGATTAGAAGGAGATGATGTAAAAATATTCTATAAAAATGAGTCAGTATCTCCTACAGGATCACATAAACCAAATACTGCTATTGCTCAAGCATATTATGCCAAGAAAGATGGATTAGAAGGATTAGTTACAGAAACTGGTGCAGGTCAATGGGGTTCAGGTTTGGCGTTTGGTTGTAACTTATTTGATATTAAGTGCACAGTTTATATGGTGAGAGTAAGCTTTTTACAAAAACCCGGTAGAAAAATTTTAATGAAGTCGTTTAATGCTGAAGTTCATGCCAGCCCTTCAAGATTTACGGAATCAGGAAAAGTTTTTTTAGAAAAAGATCCTGATCATCCTGGTAGTCTAGGAATTGCGATCTCTGAAGCACTTGAACACAGTTTGCGTAGCGATAAAACTAGATATTCTTTAGGGAGCGTTGTAAATTTTGTACTTCTACATCAAACAATTATCGGACAAGAAGCAAAGATCCAATTAGAAAAGGTAGGGATCAAAAAACCTGATGTTGTGATCGGATGTATGGGAGGTGGATCTAACTTCGGTGGTTTAATGATTCCATTCGCTAAAGATAAATTAAATGGAATTAATCCAGAAGTTGAAATCATAGGGGTGGAACCACGCGCTTGCCCTAGCGTTTGTAAAGGTGAATATAGATGGGATTTTGGGGATACTTCAATGAAAGGTCCGATTGTGAAAATGCATACTTTAGGTCATACCTTTATTCCAAGCCCGATCCATGCAGGTGGATTAAGGTATCATGGAATGGCTCCTATTGTTTCAATCTTGTACAACAATAAAGTAATTTCAGCACAAATGCATCATCAAACTGAGGCTATAGAAGCAGGATTGCAATTTGCAAAGGCAGAAGGGATCCTTCCTGCTCCCGAAGCTACACACGCAATTAAGGAAGCCATCGATCAAGCTTTAAAAGCTAAGGAGGAGAAAGAAAAGAAAGTTATTCTGTTTAATTTTAGCGGTCATGGATTTTTTGATTTATTAGCTTATAAGACTTACATGACTGGTGATTTGGAAGATTACGAGTTACCAACAGAAGAAATCCAAAGAGCTTTAGCTTCAGAGGAAATGCCAAAAATTGATGAGTCTCAATTCTAAATTATTATAAATTCATTTTTTTTTTCTTTTAATATTGATTTAGAGAAAATCTTAAAATTTAAGGATACTTTAAGTATTAAAATTTCAAGAGATTGGTAATTATTGAACCCACTTTCAATTATTATTGTTTGCTTCTTATACTTTTTTGGGTTAATTCTTTTCTATATCACTTATTTAACAAAACAGAAAAGTGAAAAAAGAGCTTTTATCAATAATCTTGCAAACTCAATTATATTTATAATTTCAATTACAATTAATTTATTTATTATCCATTTTATAAATCCTAATAATACTCGTTTTATTGCTTTTCCTTTTGATATTTTAATGCTCATTTTTATTATTTTTTTTATCCCCTTTTATTCTATTTTGGTGATCAAGGAAAAGAGAAAAATTGAAAATGGAAAAATAACTCTTGAAGAATTTAAATCAACATCGAAAATTTTACCATTAAAATATGATATATATAGAAAATTGACGCATTTAGTTGTATTGGGGATAATATTTTTCTATTTTACTTTAGGTTTTTTAGTTCAGAATGTTTTTAAATATATTTCAGAACTACTACCAAACTTTTTCGTTGAAATGTTTGATATGGGTGATAATATTATGGTTTTTACTCAAAACTTAGTAGTCTTTTTAGTCAGTGTTTCTTTAATTGGATTATTAACTGCAGATTTTACTAGAATTCTTATGCCAAAATATTATCCTTTAAAACCGGTAAATCAAATACTTAAAGAAAAGGAATTATATATGAGATTAGGGCCTCATATTTCGATGAGTATTGGTTGTTTTTCTATAATCCTTTTATATGGTCTTATTCAACCAATCGGACCTTTGATAATTTGTACTTCAATGGCTATGGCAGTTTGTGGCGATACAGCATCGAATCTATTTGGTCGAACGTTAGGAAAAAGAAAAATCCGCAATACACATAAAACTTATGAAGGTTTATTTGCTGGAGTCATTATTGCATTCATCTCAGGGCTTATAGTATTATTATCCTTAAAAGGGTTTTACTTGCCAAATAATTGTGGATTATTTTTAATGCCAGTAATAGGTGCTATAATCATTGGTTTTATAGATTACTTAGATCTAGAAATAGATGATAATTTATCTTATAATTTCATTCTTTCAACAGTATTATTTTTTAGTTCAATTCTTCTCTTCTAAAAGAATTTTAATAAATATGACTTAACAAAAGTTTTTTCAATTAAGGTATTTTTATTTATGAAAATGATGGAAGAAAAATTAAAAATCGATAAAATTTCTAAGGGGACAGTTATCGATCATATTGAGGCAGGATATGCTTTAACAATTCTTGGTCTTACTGGTCTTGATGAATCTAAGAATTTAATAACTATAGGTGTTAACGTCTCTTCTAAAAAATATCAAACAAAAGATATTATCAAAATTGAAAACGTATTTTTAAATGAAACTCAAATGCAACAAATTTCGATATTATCTCCAAACGCCAGTATTTCTTTAATTGAAAATTATAAAGTAATCGAAAAGAAGAAAGTGAAAATTCCAAAAATTATAAAAAAACTTATACTCTGTGTTAATCAAACATGCATTTCGAATTCTGATGAACCAATTAATTCTGAATTCTTAGTCTTAGAAGAAAAACCTTTAAAGATTCAATGTGTCTATTGCGAACGTATTTACAAGCTCGAAGAAATAGTATTTACTTCTAAAGAAAAAAAGGAAAAAATAGTAAAACAAAGAATTCAGTTATGAGATAGCGTTAAATCATTTTTAAACAAATATTTCTAAAATTGAGGAGAAATCAGGGATGAAAAAAAGAATAGTGTGAGTAAAAACACCCCCAATCATAAATAAAAAGAAGAATATACCTATTCCGGGTAATATGATATTTTTCCAAGCCCATTCTTCCTTATCATATTCAAATTTAAAAATAAAAAAATTTACAATAAAAGGAAATATAAACCACCATGTTAACATCCATAAAAATAAAAACCATCCTATTAATCCAAATAATAATCTTCCGATAATAGCACTTAAAAAACCAGTTATAGCCCGTATCCAATATAGTTTTGTTTCTTTTTCTAATCGAAGATCTAGATCTTTTGTTGGCTTCTTTTCTACTTTAATTGATTTATTTTTGAGTTCTTTCTTTTTCTCCTTTATTAACTTTTGCCTTCTTTTTTTAATATCTACTTTCTTACGCTTTCCCATAGTTATTGATATAAATATTATTTACTATAAAAATAATTATATAACTTGATAAACTAAAAATTAGGTAAAACATTATGAAAATCACAAAAGAATTCTCTAATTTCGATGTATTCGCCATTGTTAAAGAATTGGATATGATCCTAAGAGAGGGTTCAATTTCTAATATATATGAAGTTCAAGACTTATTAATTTTAAAAATAAATACGAATTTTGGAAAAAAAAATTTAATTATTAAAAAAGATTCACGGATTAATATAACAGAATTTGATTATCCTATTCCTTCATTCCCCAATCAGTATATCAGAACCTTAAGAAAGTTTCTAAGAAATAGACAAATATTAGGGGTTTCTCAATACAAACTTGATAGAATTATCATAATAGAATTAACTAATAGAGAGGAAGGAACCTGGAAATTTGTGATTGAGTTGTTTAATAAGGGGAATTTCTTAATTCTTGATCAAAATAACATTATAATCATTGCTAAAAAATATCGGAAATTTAAGGATCGCACTATTCTTGCTAAGAAAGAATATAATTTTCCCATTTCTCAAAAGACAGATTTCTTCTCGATAAATAGACAGGATTTTGAAGCTTTATTTAAATTATCTGATAATGAAATTGTAAGAGACATCTCGAGAAAATTAAAGCTATCTGGTTTATATAGTGAAGAATTATGTAAAAGAGCTAAGATTGATAAGAAAAAACTTGGTAAAAATCTAAGTGAAGCAGATATTAACAACTTATATGAATCACTCAAGGGAATAAGAAATCAGCTCTTATTTGGTTCAATAGATGGCCATATTATATTAGATCAACAAGGAAATGAAGTCATTGTTTTACCATTTGAAACTGAGATTTTTAAAGATTATGAAAAGGTAAAATATCCTAGTTTTAATGCAGCTGTCGATGATTTTCATTCAAAAATTGATTATGAATCCATTAATACTCCTAAAGATCAAAAAATAGAAGATCAGATCAAATCTCAAGAAAAGATACTAAAGAATCAGCAAGATTATCTTGAAGAGCTTAGAGAGAAGAAGAAAAAATACTATACAATAGGAGACTTTCTATATGCTAATTTTAATAAATTTGAAAAGTTATTATCAGTTATATTAGATGCGAGAAAAAAAGGATACCCGTGGAATGAAATCAACGATAAATTACAGCTAGCAAAGATAGAAGGGTTAGATGGAGCAGAGTTTTTTGATAAAGTTTTACCTTCAATGAATCAGCTTTTAATTAAAATCAATGGAAATGACGTTTATATAGATTTAAGAAAAAGTTTTGGAGAAAATGCAAATGTAATTTATTCAAAAGGGAAAAAAGCTGAAAAAAAGATAAAAGGCACAATTAAAGCAATTACAGACACAAAAGAAAAAATTGAAAAATTAAGACTTAAAAAAGAATCAATAGATACCGGAATTGACTTCTTAATCAGAAAACCAAAGAAAAAGTGGTATGAAAAATTTAGATGGTTTAATTCATCCGATGGATTTTTAATTATTGGTGGAAGAGATGCTACGTCAAATGAAATAATCTTCAAAAAGCATTTGGATACTAATGATTTAGTATTCCATACAAATTTTCCTGGTTCTCCTTTAGTTGTGATTAAAAATCCAAATAATCAGGAAATTACACCTGAAGCTATTAATGAAACCGCAGAATTTGTTGCTAGTTATTCACGAGCTTGGAAAGAGAATTGGGGTGTAGTGGATATATTTTATGTAGAACCTACCCAAATAACAAAAACACCTCCATCAGGAGAATACTTACAGAAAGGTTCTTTTATAATTTCAGGGAAAAAGAATCATATAAAGAATGCAAAAACAGAATTAACGATTGGATTAAAATTTATTAAATTAGATGATAGATCAAATAAGGAAAGACAAGCCTTCTTTCCTAAAATTATTTGTGGCCCTGAAATGGCAATTAAAAAGCAAACAAATCACAAAATAACAATATTACCCTCTAAATCAAGTAACTTAACCGCAGGGAAATTAGCTAAAGAAATAAAATCTTATTACCTTAGAAATGTAGACAAAGAACTAAAAAAATGGGTAGAACTATTATCTTTAGATGAAATACTTTTATTTCTTCCTAGTGGATTGTCTATGATTAAATTAGATGCTTAAAGGAGACTTTGCCATTTTTTTATTCCATGAATATTCTTATGATTATCAAATAGAATACCATTAACACCTAAAGTAATCAAGGATTTAATTTTGTTTAATGGGTTTTTATAACCAAGAAAATCCCAAGATAATGATAGAATCTCGTTCTTATGACATGTTTCAATAAATTCTTGCGACGTTAAACTCGATTTTAAACTAATTATATCAATTTTTAATTTTGCTCTTTTATCCTTACTTAACTCTAAAAATTCTGTTAAGGATAATCCTTTTCCATTGGTAATGTTATAGCAAATTTTACTCTGGGGAAATTTCTTTTTAGATTCTAATAAATCTGTTAAATTTTTTCCACTAATAATACTATCTCCTAACAAATCATTTCTTATAATTATTTTAACTATATCGTCAATTAAATTTGTTTCTTTTAATTCTATCATAAATTTAGTTTTTCCTTTTAGTTCATTAAAGATATCTGTTAATAAAGGAATAGGAGATAGGTTAAATTTTGTTCTGAAATTTAATATCTCTTTATAGGTAAGATTATTTACTAATCCTGAACCATTGGTAGTCCTTTTTAAAGTAGAATCATGTATTACAATAAGTTTCTTATCCTTAGTTTTTCGAACATCAAATTCAATATAGTTAGCACCATATTCTATTGCCTTTTTGAAAGCTAAGATTGTATTTTCATCAAAAGATCTTCTAGTCCCTCTATGTCCGATAAATAGAAAGTCTTGAATCATTATTTCTTAAGTTGTTATAATTCTTGGACTATATATAAATAAATTATAATTACTAATAGCCCAATAAAAGTAAAAGCAAATACCCAAAGATTCAATAAAGTCTGCCCTAAAGAAAGAACAATGAGTAATAATAGTTCTTTCCAGTTTAATGGTTTACCAGTTAATTCTTTATAATTCCCAACACTAATCATCATAAATAGAAATAATAAGAGAATTGTACCCACTTTTATCAAAACATCTAACATATTAAATAAAATATTAATATTAGTAAAAATGGAAATAACTCCTACATTAAAAAGAAGTGAAATAGCATAAAAAATTATACTAAGAACACAGGAAATTATAACTGTTCTATAGGCAAATTTATCTTCAGATTTTCTTTTGATCTTTGATTTTTGCTCTTTTATTTGATCCTTAGGAATTTTTGACATATTTTAACTTCTTAGTCTTTCAATTTTTTCTTTTAATTTGAAAATTTTATAAATATAGTACCCAAAGAGAATTCCAATAACGCTAAATGCTATAATTGAAAAAATGAAGAGGAATAACTCTGTAAGTATTATTTCTTTCACAACGGGGGCTTTAATATTAATAAGAATTATTTCACTTTTCAAAATGCCCTCCGGATATGAAGGTCTGTCTCCATATGTTATGTTAAACGCATAACTCTCACCATAATCCAATATTGAATCTTTATTTTCTCCATTTGTATTGGGTTGTCCAATCGGAATAGAAAATTCGTAAATGGAGACATCTCCTTCTAATTTCGCCGCACCTTCACCATCACATCTAGTATCGTTTAAAAACAAGCTGTTATTAATGTGATAATCGAGATATGTAAATTCATTCATACTAATATTAGAAAACTGAATAAACTTCGCGTCAAGAAAATCCTCCAAATTCTCTGAAGAATTTGTGGAAATTAATAAGCCAAAAAATTCAGTAGTATTGTGGTATTCAGGCACCAAATCAAGTTGTATTGATATAAAAAGTTTTTGGTTGGTTTGCATTACCCATAAATCTATATCTAAGTCTTTTAGTTCAAAATCTATTAGTTTAATAGCTTCTTTCCATTCACCTGTTGATTCATCAATATTCCCATCAATATTAGGAGCTTGTCCAAATTCAGGATCAATTTCTACTGCGGCACCATAACCATTTGTTATATAAAAAGATGAAGCTATAGAAATACTTAACAATAGAATCCATACTGATACAAAAAAAGCTGTTTTCCTCAAAGTAAATAAGCCGTTTATTTATTAATTGTTATATCATTAGTTTTGTTTAATAATAAAATTGATAATTAAAATTTAATTTAATATTTTTCCCTACTTTATTCTATAATAATCAATTTTTACAACAATTAAAATTATCAAAAAAAAAATCAGTAAAATAATATCTCAGTCTTTATTTAATTTATGCCAAAAATTTAGGAAGGAAAACAATACAGTTGAACTTATTCATGTAAACAATAATATAGTTAATCAAATTTTTGATTTCACGTTTGGCTTCAGATTGATTACTATTATTATACTCAGCAAATGGTTTTGGCCCGATGGCTACAAGAACGCCTGTTAAATCTTTTTCTCTCTTTATAAAAAACCAAAATGGTTTATTTTTTTCATTATCCTTAACAATTATCAACATCCAAGGATTTAATGTCCAATCATTTTCATCTGGATCTAACACTTTTTCTATAGCTTTATGTGTAAAATATTTTTTAGATATCTTTATTGACTTAATAAGGGCATTAAAAA
>Ga0209977_10001208_pt1 | contig 11204 bp, 10 predicted proteins | sample SumtaG_2_FD_183113 | JGI IMG/M metagenome (GOLD analysis project Ga0209977, IMG submission 183113) | Deep subsurface microbial communities from Indian Ocean to uncover new lineages of life (NeLLi) - Sumatra_00607 metaG (SPAdes) (version 2) | ecosystem: Environmental > Aquatic > Marine > Oceanic... | reverse complement strand
TCTAATTATCGTAGGGAAAGAAGATAAGTTAACGCCGGTTAAATATTCGCAATTTTTTCTCGATAAAATTAAGAATTCAGATTTAAACGTAATAAACGATGCTGGACACATGGTTATGTTAGAAAAACCAAGTGAGGTCAATAAATCGATAGAGAATTTTATCATTAATTATTTTAATTAAGAATAATCACATGCCACGTCAATACACTTATGGTCCATTTCGATCGAGACGGCTAGGGCTCTCGTTAGGGATAGATATTCTACCAAAAAATAAATTATGCACCTACAATTGCGTATATTGTGAAATAGGCCCTACTAAAGAAGTAGTTTCCCCAGAATATAGAATTAAAGCCCCTCCATCTTCCAACTTTAGAAAAGAACTTAAAGATATATTAAAATATGTCCCTCATTTAAAATCAATAACCTTCGGATATAACGGAGAACCGACTTTAAATGAAAATTTATTAGATTTTTACACCATCACTTTAGATGTTAGAAGAGATTTGAAATGGACCAACGAACCTCCTATTACTACCCTTTTTACTAATTCTAGTACTCTACATTCAGATGAGATTCGGGAAAGAGTAAAGCATTTTGATCTTGTGTTGGCAAAATTAGACGCCGCTACTGAAAACGACTTTACAAACACCAATAGACCACATAAAGAAAGTCCAGATGTTAACACTATTGTTGAATCGCTTATAAAATTGAGAAAAGATATGCAAAATAAGAAATTAGCAATTCAATGTTTAATTTATAATTCTTACATAGAAGATTTTATTTCAAATGATAATAAAGAAAATATTGAGCAATTAGCTTATGCGATAAAAAAAATTAAACCGGATATTGTACAACTATATTCAATCGCAAGAGTCCCATCGGAATATTTCGTTTTTGCAATTGACGAAAAAAAAATGAAGCAAATTGTCAAAACTTTTAAAGAAATAATCAAAAACGATTTAATAGAGATAAATTATTATTAAGTTTTGAACAAATATAATTGGTGATAATAATAAAGGAATTTATCGTTGGGGCGGATATTGGAGGTACATGGATTCGAGTCTCTCTATGTACCTCTGATTTAAAGGAAGAAAATATAATAACTAAAGTTGCCCAAACACCTAAAGATAACGAGTTTTCAATCAGCAATACAGTAATTTCCTTAATTACACAGTTGTTAATTGAAAACAATATTGATAAAGAACAAGTTTTAGGTATTGGTCTAGCATCAGCCGGTCCTTTAGATGCAGAAACTGGCGAAGTTTTCAATAATGCTAACTTAGGTTTTAAAGTTATACCCCTGAAAAAACCAATTCAAGAAAGATTTCCAGGAGTCCCGATCTATTTAATTAATGATGGCAACGCATCGGTTTTAGGGGTACATTATTTTGAAGCAAGTGACGATGAAAAAGATAATCTAGTTTATATAACAGTGTCGACGGGAATTGGTGGTGGAGTTATTTGTAACGGGCATTTACTTCTCGGAAAGGATGGGAATGCTGCAGAAATCGGACATGGGATTGTTAATCGACAGAGTAATTTTCAATGTAATTGTGGTGCTTATGGGTGTTGGGAAGTATATAGTTCTGGTACAGGAGTTAAAAACTTAGCATTAGACGCGATAAAAACAACTAAGTTGAGCTCTAAAATTTTGATGTACATGATTGATAACGACGAGTCTAAGATTACGGCGAAAGAAATTTTTCAAGCAAAAAGAGGAGGAGATAAATTTTCTAAGAGTGTTATAGAGCAGTGTATATTTTATATTAAAGTGGGAGTTGGACTCGTAAACAATTATTACGATTGTACTTCGATATACTTTGGTGGAGCTATGATGAAAGATCACGATTTAATTTTACCTCCCGTTATTGAACAATTCAATACAGACCCCGTATTATTTACGATAAATCACCCTCCAAGAATAAAAGTAACAAAATTTTTGGATGCTATCGGCGTAATGGGAGCGTTGACTCTCGTGAAGTATAAGTTAGAAGGAAATCCAATAATACTCTAATTTTCTCTTTACTAACGATTTATTATGGGAATAAATAATTTAATTTTTACTTTTAGTGGAATTCGGGGAATTGCAGGTAAAGATTTGAATTTTAAAACATCAAAAAAGATTGCTATCGCTTTTGGCGAATGGTTTAAAGGCGATAATAAAAAAATTATAATAGGTAGAGATACGCGACCAAGTGGAAAGACTCTTGAAAGGGGTATTGTTGAGGGCTTAATTTCTACAGGATTTAATATAGTAAATGTCGGAGTATGTCCAACACCAATTATTATTCATGCAAAAAATAAGTTAAACATTCCTGTGGGAATTATTATTACAGGCTCTCACAATCCTCAAGAATGGAATGGTTTAAAACTGTTATCTTCAAAAACTTATTTACATAACGAGGATCTAGAACAGATTGCTCGTATGTTAGATGATATTGATTTGAAAACTTATAAAATAACTAAACGAAATTTGAAGAAAAACATCTCTAAATTCAATCCTATCCCAAACTACATTCAAGCCCTATTTAAAGATCTTAATATTGAAAGTATTAAAAAAAAAAACAATCTTAGAGTCGTAGTAGATACTGGAGCGGGAGCGGGCAAACATGCTACACCTCAAATGCTTGAAGGAATGGGGTGTGAAGTTAAGGTAATCAACAACGATTTAATTAAAAATAAGAAATTTCCAAGGGAGATTGAACCTATACAAAATAACTTGAAAGATTTAATTATGGAGGTTTGGCAAGGTAAATGCGATGTTGGATTTGCCCACGATTGCGACGCCGATAGATTGGCAATTATAGGTGAAAATGGTATATGTTATCCTGAGGATATTGGTTTAGCTCTTATTATGGAACACCAATTAAAAAATTACGAGGACCAAACAGAAGAAGTCATTTTTATAACAAATTTAGCGTCTTCTTCAATGTTTGATGTAATTGCTGAAAAATACGGCGCGCGAGTAATAAAAACGCCAATAGGAGAGATCTTTTTAGTTGAAAAAATGTGCAATTTAATAGAAGATCGAAGTAAAACTTCGAAAAACAGTTTAATTTTTGGCGGCGAAGGGTCGTGTGGGGGTGTAATGTTCCCAAGTTTTAATAATACTAGAGATGGAATTTTTGCTGCTGCTAAAATTGTTGAGATACTAGTAGATTCAGGAGAAAAAATATCAAAGCTCGTCTCTAAACTACCGAAATTCTTTTCCTATAGAAAAAGAATAAAAATCGCTACCAAGGATGTAAAACTAATAATTGAAAGGATTGAACAAGAGTTGATTGATGAGGGTGAAATAGTTAACCAAATAGGTTATGATCTTAAATTTGGTAAAGAAAAGGAATGGTTCGTTCTTATTCACCCTTCAAATACAGAACCTATAATTAGAGTTATTAGCGAAGCTAAAAGCGTTTCTTTAGCTCGAATTTATTGCGAAACCACAGCTGAACTTATCAAGCTAGTAATTTCAGATTTAAATTGAGACTTTTTCTTTTGATTGAGTTTAGAGATGAATTTTAAAAAAAGAAGATTTTCCCATAATTCTCTCACTTAGTCCAAATAAAGGGTATTTCTGAACGCTAAATTTATAAGTTATTGCGTCATATTAATCTGTATAATATTAAACATATTTGTTGAAAGTGTCATGGCTAAAAAAGTAAATGGATGGAAAAAGAATTATTGTGGAATTACTGTAGTCCACGATCCGTCTATAAATAATTCATTAGCCATAAAAATTATGTTTTTTGGTTGTAAGGTAACATATCCTATTACTTTACCATAATAAGCATAAAAAAACGACATTCTAACGCTATTTCTCTGATTCATTGAATTTTTTTCTTAATAAACTCAATTTATCATATTTCTAACTTTTCCTACAGAATTCTCTTATTCAACTCGATTGCTCTTAATACAAACTTTTCAAATACGATTTCCCAAATATGTTTTTTATTATAGAAAAGCAAAAATAATTTTTTTAATACTATAGGTGAAAAAAATGTCAAAATTAAAGGAATGTACTGGAAGGAGAGCGCTTCAATCTCCTAAAGAAGAAGAAATAAAAGATTTGCCCGCTAATTTGAGCAAATGGAAGTCAAATATATGGAAATCCTATTTAATTCAATTTTTCATGGGTTGCCATCTAATTGCAGGAGTTTTATTACCTTTTTTCCTAATGTGGGGAAAAATTTCATTTGTCGAAGTGATGTTTTTACAGAGCTATTTCACTGTAATGATTTTAATTTTTGAAATACCATGTGGAGCGATTGCAGATCATTTAAGTCGAAAATTATCACTTATATTAGGAACATTTTCAGCAGCTTTAGCTGCTTTGATATACTCGAGTTATCCTAGTATTACACTGTTTATAATTGGGGAAACATTATTTGCAATTGAATATTCGCTGATTTCTGGCACGGATCAGGCATTTACATACGATACTCTAAGAAAACTAGGTAGAGAACAAGAGATCACAAAAACTATGGCGCGAAGTAGAACTTACATGTTACTAGGAATTGGAATATCTGCTCCAATAGGATCAGTAATCGGAGCTATGCTATCTCTACAGCTCACTATGAGCTTGATGTTCTTCCCATTTATCGCCGCAACAATTATATCAATATCACTTAAAGAACCTAATCACGATTTAGTGAAAGAGAAGTCTGAGAAATATCTTAAAATCATAAAATCTGGAGTATCGGAACTAATAAAAAATCGAATCTTAAGGAAATTAGCATTAAACCAAGTTATTACGGAATCCTTAGTGTTTTTTCTTATTTGGACTTATCAATTATATCTTGAAGCATTAAACTTTAACATGGAATACTTTGGATTCGTAGTAGCATCGATGACTCTAATTCAAATATTATTTACTAACTTAATACCAAGATTAGAAAAACGATACAGTAACAAAAAAATCTTTCTCCAATTATATACGATAATTCCGGGAATTGCATACATTTCTATGGCATTGATAAATTTGATACCCATTAGCATTGCTTTAATTCTAATAATTATTGGTATGGGCTTTTCAAGAAGATTTATCTTTACAGAAGGCATAAATAAACAAATAGAGACGGAGAATAGAGCAACAGTGTTAAGCTCTATAAGTATGATTGCAAGCTTAATAAGAGCTGTTCTTTATCCTATAATTGGATATCTAACTATGGTAAATTTAGGTTTGACATTCATTTTATTAGGTGCAATGATAATTATATTTGCAGTCTTTTCAAAAATTAAGAATGAATATCTGTAAATAAAAAATCAAATTTTTTTTTATTAAGTTTTTTCAACTATTCAACTTTTTTAATATTATATCAGCCAACTTTTTTCCAACAACTTGAGCTATTTCTTCAAGAGAAGCTTCCTTAATACTATTCACACTGCCAAATTTTGTCAGTAGTTTATTTCTAGTTGCCGGTCCTATACCTTTTATATCATCCAAAACAGACCGTTTTACTCTTTTTATTCGTTGTTTTTTATGAAGCCTTACTGCAAAACGATGAGCCTCATCTCTGACTCTTTGAAATATTTTAAGAAGTTGTGAATTTTTAGGCAAAATAATAGGGTCTTTTTTGTTGGGAACATAAATTTCCTCAAATTTCTTTGCTAAGCCAATAATTGGAATGCCATCAATGCCTAAATCCTTCAAAACAGAATGTCCTGCGTTCAATTGACCCTTTCCACCGTCAACGAGGATTAAGTCTGGTAACTCTAAATTACGCTCTAAAATCATGGTGTATCTCCTTTTAATTACCTCTTTCATCATAGCGACATCATCTGGAGTAGATTTAGAACGAATCTTAAAGTGGCGATAATTTTTATTATAAGGGTGCCCTTCAAGAAAATAAACCATAGATCCAGTTGCGTCTGTCCCTTCAATATTAGAAATATCGAATCCTTCAATTATTCTAGGCGCTTTGGGTAAATTAAATATCTCTTTAGCTTCTTCCAACGCTTTTTTAATTTGATCTTCCTCTTTCTTTTTAATTTCCTCCATTTGAATTTCTTGTTCTACAATTATTTTAGCGTTTTTATTCGCAATTCGAACCAAGCCATATTCTTCTTCCATAGGTGTTCGAATCTTTAAATTGGCACGAAAATCTTTAAGGATCTCTTTAAATACAACTACTCCATCGTAAATTTCTGGAACAACAATAACATCGGGTAAATTGTGTGACACATTTTGATAAAACTGTTCCATTATTGAAGGGAAAATCTCATCCTTATGAATTAATTTCTCTTTTATATTTAACAAAAAGGAACTTTTATTCGATATCTTTCCTTCACGTATATGAATCATAACCATCGCTATGTATTTTTGTCCCTCGTCATTAAAGTAGCCGATAATATCTTTATTTTCCTTGTTTTCTAATAAAACACTTTGAGTTATTGTAGAATTATCTATTGCGTTGAGTTTATCTCTCCAAAAAGCAGCACTTTCGAAATCTTGCAATTGTGCCGCATTTTTCATCTTTTCTTCAATCTGACCCTTTAATTCTTCAGTTTGTCCTTTTAAAAACAGTTCTATTTGTTTTATATTTTCTAGATATTCATCTTTAGTTACTGCTTCAATACATGGCCCTGGACATAGTTTCAATTGATAATACAAACAAGGTCTTTTTTTTTTTTTAACTTTATTTTTACAAGAACAATAGGGGAAAATTTTTCGCAAATCTCTTAAAATTCTACTGATTTCCTTTTTATCTGTATAAGGCCCTAAAAACAAATTTTCTTGAGAATACTTTTCTGGACCTCTAATAAGTCGGATTCTAGGGTATGTTTCTGAAAAAAATATCCCAACCCATGGATAGGTCTTAGAATCACGCATTATTACGTTAAAACGAGGTTGATATTTCTTAATTTGTATGTTTTCTAAAATTTTAGCTTCTTTTTCGTTTTCTGTAACGATGAAGTCAATAGAATGAATGTTTTTAACTAACTCCTTAATTTTTTCTTCGTAAAAGGGATCGTTGTAATTTGTTTTTTGGAAATATTGATTAACTCTCTTTCTAAGATTTAGAGCTTTACCCACATAAATAATAGTACCTTTTTTATTGATGAAAAAGTAAACTCCAGGTTCGTCTGTCATACTTTTTCTTTTTATTTCTAAATCATTCATTTTAGAAGGTTAAGCGCTGATTGTTTAAGTTAAATTGTAAAATCACAGAAAATATATAAACACTTTTTTAGGAACATCTATGTATTTATAATGATAGAGGCTAAATGTTATTTGTGATTATTGAATATAGATCAAAATAAAAGAATTATTCATTTCTAATTACAATGAAATTTATTAAAAGCAAAAAGGTACGCATAAAAATTTGTCCTAAGTGTAAAAAGTCTACTTTGAAAAACGCTGTTAATGTTTCTGGTTGGCTAGCACCAAACATATTTGAATGTACCTCGTGTGATTATATTGGAGCTCTCTATATAGAGATAAATCCGAAGGATTTAGAGTTGACCCAGAATTCAGATAATGAGGATCAATAAAAATAAGATAATAAAATAAAAATATGAATATCCTATATATTAACATTAAAAAAATTGGTGAATAAATATACAACAATTATTAAAGGACGCTGAAAGGATTAAATCCTTAGATATTCAGGGAGCTTCAAATGTAGCAATTAGTGCAATACAATTTTTAAGCGATTACGCGCAAAGAATTGGTGAAACTATTACTTCAGAAGATTTGCTTAATAAATTAATAGAAGCTAAAGCCATCTTATTCCAGACGAGGGCGACTGAGCCTGCCTTGAGAAATGGACTTAATTATATTATGAATCGATTAAAAAAAAAAATAGATTCGTTATCAATAAAAGAAATTTTGGAATTAATTACCAGTTGTAAGGATGAGTATAAATTATTGATGCAAAATTCAAAACAGAAAATAGCTGAAATAGGCGCAAGGAGAATTCCTGATGTAAGTACGGATGATAACTTTATTATAATGACTCATTGCCATTCAAGCATTGTAAATGCTATCCTATTAGAAGCAAAAAGACAGGGGAAAGACCATTTTAAAGTTGTAGCAACAGAAACTCAACCTAGATTACAAGGAAGAAAAACCGTCAGAAAATTACTTGATGCTGGAATTGAAGTTATTCACGTAGTTGATAGTGCTATGCGTTGGGTTGTTAATCATTACGAAGTTGATTTAATAATTATTGGAGCAGATTCTATTACTTCAGAGGGTACGATTATTAATAAAATTGGTTCTCGATTGCTAGCATTAGTAGCCCATGAAGAACACGTACCTTTCTATGTTGCATCCCCTCTTTTAAAATATAATCCTCAGACTTCCTTTGGTATTTTGGAAAAAATTGAAATGAGAGACCCAAAAGAAGTATGGGAGGACGCCCCAGAGGGTTTAACCATCCTAAATCCTGCTTTTGAGACTGTAAGTAGAAGATATATAGATGGGCTTATAACTGAAGCAGGGATCTTCGCAAGTAGCCATGTCCATAATTACTTTGCAAAATTATATCCTGATATGTTATAAAACTTAAAAAAAGTTAAATTTTAATTATTTTCTCCATTTTTTGATTGCTTTTTCTAATTCTTCTTTCGTTTTTGCGTATTCCTCTAATTCAATTCCATTCAAAGTAGCATCAACTGCTTGTCTTATCGCTCTTGCGCCGGCTCTAGTACCGTCTGGATGTCCATGACAACCCCCTCCGAATTGATACACGATATCATTACCTAAATACTTTATTAAATCAGGAATGTGTAATGGGCTTAGACCTCCTGAAGCAACGGGTAGAGTAGGTTTGATATCACCCCACTCTTGATCAAGAATTGTTGTATTGTTTCCTGTAATATTTGGCTCTGAAATTACTTGATTTATCTCTAAAACTTCTTTTTTACCACCCTCCATTTTTCCAACGATAGTACCAGTATGCAATTGGTCCATTCCGATTAGCCTCATTATTTTGGCTAAAGCCAACATCGTTATTCCGTGTTTTTTATTGCGTGTAAAGGCTGCATGCATAGCTCTATGAGCGTGAATTACGACATTTTTATCGTCTAGATAATCTCGAAGTTCTTGTAAAGCTGAGAATCCTACGGTAAATATGTCAACCATTACATATTCTCCACCGTTATTTATTACTGTATTTGCTCTTTCTTCCATTGTACTTAATTTTGCTGTGATATTGGGCATATAAATCTTTTTTTCACCCGTTTCAGCTTGAGCTCTATCTCGAGCTTTTAAAGATTCCTCAACTCTTTTATCGAATTTATTGAAGACCATACTAGTTAAATTCTCATCGTCCTTTACTATGTCCAAACCGCCCATCCATGCCTCTTCACAAACTTTTGCGTGTTCGATCTCATTTAAACCTACTTTAGGTTTTACGATTGTTCCTAACAAAGGTCTTTTTTCCACTCCAGTTAATTTTCTGATACCCTTAATCCCGAATTTGGGTCCTTTATATTTACTGACTATATATTTAGGAAAGGTGATATCTATAAGCCTTAAATTATTAATCACCTTCATACCAAAAATATTACCGGCAATAGCGCTAAGAATTTGAGACATGTTATCGGCTTCAAATAATTCTTCAGAATAAGCAATTTTTATAATTTGATTTTGTGGATCTATATAAAAAGCAGACGGTTCAAGGCGTTCGGCAATATCTGCAGACATCGTCAAAATATCTGTCCACGTGCCTATTGAACTTTCTTTAGCGATTTCCTCGCAAGCTTTTTCCAGACTTTCACAATCAACAGCTTTTTCAACGAAATACATAACAACAAGATCATTTTCGTTCGGTTCATAACTTAAATCTACATAATCTACCAAATCATTCCACCATATTCAAAAGTACTTTATGATTATTATGTAGAAAAAGTTCATTTAAATCTTTTTATAAAAATTGTTGAAAGGGTAAAAATAAAAAAAAATTTATAATATCATTAATTATCATATTGAGTGATTAGAATATGAGTAAAGTTGATACTAAAGAAATAATTATAAATATAAAAGACTTAAGTATTGAAAAAGAACAATATGTGGACGATTTATTAAGATTTCTAGAGGAACAATTACCTCAAATTGAACTCTCTCGCAATGGAAACGAATTAGAAATAGTAATGCCCCTCAAATTGTCAAAGAGAGCAATTAAATTAAGACTAAAAAAATTTCTGTATCGTAAAAATCTAAATGAAAAATATCGACCAATCTCATATAACACATCAAAGAGCCAAGGTTATATGATAAAAGAAAAAAAAGTTCTAGAATTAACTTATTATTAATTTACTTTTAAAAAACTATTTTAATTTTTAAAATTAATATCTTAAATGTGCCTATAAAAGCAATCGTTACCCAATCAGTTGATGATTTAGTAAGGTGTATAAATCTTTCGAGCTTGTTGGAGTTATCTGGGTGGCCTAAACCGGGAAATGTCCATAGAACTAAAAATTTTCCAAATACAAGATTTGAACACTTTTTAGCGGGTATTGCAGCAATCCAACCAAATTTTAAGGGTTTTTGTGAAACAGTATATAACTCTGTAAAAAGTGAAAAAGAAAGTTTTAGTTCTATTGAATTAGGTCTTTTTTTTAAGGAATCAGCTAATCAAATGATGAAGTGGCAGTCTGGAGGAAATGTCTTACTGGGACACATTCTTATCTTAGCTCCATTAGCAGCAGCAGCTACAATTTGTTTAAAATTAAATATGAAAAAGATCGAAAATTTCGAATCTATAATTAAAAAGGTTATCGAAGATGCTACAGTTAAAGATACGGTGAATTTATACGACGCTATAAAAATATGTAATCCCGGTGGACTAGGTAACATAGAAAAGTATGATATTAACGATGAAAATTCATATAAGGATATTATTAATGATAATATAAATCTTAAAAAAATATTTGAACTATCAAAAGAATACGATTTAATAAGCAACGAGTATGCTAGTGGCTTCAATATTATATTAAAAGAAGGCTTACCATATTTTTTTGATACATATGATAAATGTAAAGACATAAATAGCACAATTGTCAATACATATTTAAAGCTACTGAGCACGCATTTAGATACCTTAATTATTCGGAAAGCGGGTAAGGAAGCTGCGTCGAATGTCTCAAAAATAGCTTCAGATATTATAAAATATGGAGGTATCACTACTAAAAAAGGATTAAATTTAACAGTTAAATTTGATAAAGAATTGCATAAACAAAACGGAAAACTAAACCCAGGTACC
>Ga0209977_10001207_pt1 | contig 11204 bp, 10 predicted proteins | sample SumtaG_2_FD_183113 | JGI IMG/M metagenome (GOLD analysis project Ga0209977, IMG submission 183113) | Deep subsurface microbial communities from Indian Ocean to uncover new lineages of life (NeLLi) - Sumatra_00607 metaG (SPAdes) (version 2) | ecosystem: Environmental > Aquatic > Marine > Oceanic... | reverse complement strand
ACAATTAAGTGAACAAATTGGGATTAAATGCTATGGAAACCCAAATGAAAAAAACGCCATAAAAATTGCGATTCAAGAAACAAAAAAAGCGGTTAATGATGGTAATGATTTAATAATTGCCGATACAGCCGGGAGACATAAAGAAGAGAAAGAATTAATGAAAGAAATGGCCATTCTTGAACAAAAACTTAAACCTAACGAAGTTTGTTTGGTGATTGATGGAACTCTTGGCCAACAAGCATTCAATCAGGCAGAAGCATTTGGTAAAACCACTAATCTTGGAAGTATTATCGTTACAAAATTAGACGGAACAGCAAAAGGTGGGGGTGCTCTATCTGCATGTGCTGCAACGAACGTTGGCATAAGATTTATAGGTACAGGAGAAAAAATAGATGATCTTGAAGATTTTGAACCCTCAAAGTTCGTCGGAACTCTCCTTGGTGTTCCTGATATAGAATCACTCGTCCAAAAAGTACAGGATGCTGAAATTATACCAGATGACGAGACGGTAAGGCGTATGATGCACGGAAAATTTACACTTGAAGATTTATATGCCCAACTTGCCTCAATAAAGAAAGTGGGAAAATTTCAGCAAATTTTATCTATGATGGGTGGAGGAAACATACCTGATGCTTTAAAGGATGATGCTGAGAGAAATCTCGAACGATGGAGAGTTGTATTAAATTCCATGACACATGAAGAAAAAATTGAACCTAAAATTATCAAAAAAACAAGAAAAAGAAGAATTGCCATAGGTTCGGGTACGGATTATTCTGTGATAAACAAGATGCTTGACCAATATAACCAGATGAAGAAATTTATGAAGAGATTCCTTCAAATGCAGAAAAAAGGGAAAGGAATTCCCGGTATGCCTGGCTTACCTGGTGGAAAAGCTGGTGCTGATTTCATGAAAAAGTTAGGTAAATTTTAGTAATTATTACATATTAAAATTAAGTTTGATTAGATTGGTTAACTTCTTATTACTCACTAAAAAGAGTCATCAATACAATAAAGAAATCATTGATAAAGGACTTACTCCTCAAAAAGTCTACAAGTTATGTTCGTGTATAAGAGAAACTTTTTGTTTGTCATATTCGATTAGGAAAGATAATAATCTTTTTATATATTTTCAAAAAGAGTACATTTTAATTTGTTTTATCGGGAATGAGTTGAGATATTTAGGTCCGGATGAAAGATCTCAAGCTCTGTTGTTAGAAAAAGCACTAAATAAAGCAAATGAAATAGATTTCAACGTAAAAGATGGGAGAACGCAGTCTACTCCCGGCATTTATGCCTTAAAGTTTTTAGATCACCACTCATTTCTTGGATACATTAGCTCTTTAGTTATAGGAAACGTTCATATCATAATTGATAAGGAGGAATTAATTAAAAAAGAAAGAGATATTTATGCTCGCAATATCAAATTTGAATTTTTTAAAGATAGAAATTGGTTTGTTATACCAACCTATGATAATTTTATTGGAAATTCCAAGATTTTGGACCTTATTAAGGAAATGAAAAATATAAAATTCTTTTCTCTTTCTAAAATTAAACAAATAGAAAATAAAATTTTGTATATTAATTATCTAAAAGATCAACAAGATTCTGTGCGGTTATGATTTTAAAAAATGGTAAAATCTTTTCTGAAGGATTAATACATAATGGAGATATACTTATCAACAGCGGTATAATCACAAAAGTCGTATATGAACCAGACGAGCAAGGATTTAAAAATTTGGTTGGTAAAAATCAAGATGGTAAGATTGTAGATTGTGAAAATAAAATTATTTTACCAGGAATTATTGATGTCCATTCTCATTTGCGAGATATAGGACAAAGTGAGAAAGAGACATTCTTTACGGGAACAAAAGCCGCAGCTTATTCCGGAATAACAACCGTCTTTAACATGCCAAATACGAAACCTCCCGCTATTACTGAGGATCAAGTAAAAAAATGGATGAAAAAAGCTCAAAATAACATTAATATAGATGTTGGATTCATTGCTGGCGTTCCTAAAAGAATCAATGAGGTCGAGATTAAAAAAATTATAGATTTAGGAATTATTGGTTTTAAGATTTACCCAAAAAACCCATTAAGTAAAATAGATTGGAAGAAATCCGTAAATATTCAAAAAATCCTAAATATCTCCTCTAAATACCAAATTCCGATATTTATTCATGCTGCTTTTCCTCTTTCCGATAAAGAAAAAGATCAAATTGTTGAAGACTTTAAAGTGCTAAAATTTTCTATTTTAAAATTTCATGATAGATTAAACCCTGTTAGAATGGAGGAGAAATATTGTAATTTTGTAATACAAAATTATAAAGACTATATCGCTGATAACAAAACAGAACCGAAAAAATATCCAATTATTCATTTTTGCCATATAAGTTGTAAAGAGGCTTATTTACTTATCCAGAAAGCGATAATTTCAAAAGAAAACTTCAGAATATCATATGAAGTTACTCCTCATCATCTATTTTTATCAAATGATTTATCATTAGATAAGGAAACTTATGGGAAAGTGTTACCTCCCTTAAGAAATAGAGAACATAGTCATTTTTTGTTGAATGAGCTCAAAGAGGGTAATATTTTATTAATTGGTACCGATCACGCTCCTCATACTTTAGAAGAAAAATCTAAAGATTATCTAGAGGCTCCATCTGGGTTTCCTGGTTTTGAAACATATCCCAAATTGTTGTTAGATCAAATTTTTAAATACAGACTCTCATTAGAAAACTTTGTGAAAGCATCCTCAGAAAATCCAGCAAAAATTTTTAATTTGAGAAATAAAGGCTTTATTAAAGAAGGATATGATGCGGATTTAATGATAATTGATAAGATCCCGGTTTATTTAATAAACACCGCAAATTTTAAGACAAAAGCCAAATTCTCTCCATTTGAAAATTTTACTAGCACTGTTCGTATTTGGAAAGTTTTCCTGAGAGGAAATGAAATAAAGATCGAAAAAAGTATTCCAAAAGGAACAATTATAAAAGCAAGTTATAAAGTATAAATGTGTAAGCAAACATAATATTACTTAACTCAAAAGAATCATGTGAAGTAGACTATGGCAGATGAGGAAAAGTTTACGCTAAAAGAGGGAGAAATGCTAATAAAGTTTGCAAGAGAAAATATTGATTTTTTCCTTAAAAACGACAGAAAAATTCCTGTAGCTGAAGAAATAAAAGAGAAATTTAAGGATAAATATGGTGCTTTTGTTACATTAAACATACAGGGTGTATCAGATAACTCTTTAAGAGGGTGTATCGGTTATATTGAACCTACATATTCTTTATATGAAGCTATTCACAGAGTTTCCATCAGTTCTGCTATTGAAGATCCTCGATTTCCTTCTGTAACACTTGAAGAAATGGAGAATATATTGATTGAATTATCGATATTGACTCCACCTAAACTGATAGAAGTTAATAATCCAGAAGATTACTTTAACAAAATCGTAATTGGAAGAGATGGTTTAATTGCTGAGAAAGGTATGAGACGAGGTTTGCTTCTTCCTCAAGTTCCGGTTGATCACGGAAGAAATTGGGATGTAAAAACATTTCTTTCTCATACCTGTTCAAAAGCTTGGCTAGATCCTGATGCTTGGAAAGATTTAACCACAAAGATTTTCTCCTTTCAAGCGATATTATTTGAAGAGGAAACACCAAGAGGAAAAGTTATAAGAAAATATCTTTAATAGAACATTTCCAGTAGTAAAATAACATGTATATTTAAATCCTTTTAATTCTTAATTTCTATTCCTATAATTGTATATGAAAAAATTTTTTATAGATTTTTTTTATGTATAACGAATTTATTTAAATTTAATAGGTGATTACTATTAAGAAAATTATATCTGAATTTCCATGAACAATTTTCTTCAAAAATTATAAAAACTCAAAAAAACAAATATTTGTATTCTTTTTCTAGAAGAGGAAGTGAAAATGCCACAAATCAATGGCGTTATGTGTAATGTTTTAACATTTTATAATAATAATTTCGAAATCATAGAAGACATAAATTCACTTCTTATTAGACACATTTTAACAAACGATGCAAATTCTCTTTTACTTTTTGGGAATACCGGAGATGGTAATCTATTTTCCAATAAAATTGAAGAAAAGATAAAGCTAATTAATTTAGTATTAGAAATTACGGAAGGTAAAATTCCGATTCTAGTCAGATTATATAGTAATGATGAAGAGGATATAATAGAAGAAATTGGAAATTTAGGTAAAAGGTTCGAGGATCTTGAATATATGATTTCTCCCCCGATCTCTAAGAAAATCACAGAAGATAACCTTAAATCATATTTTGAAAACATATTAGGATCAATTAATTCTAAAAGCCAAATATTTTTGTACAATAATCCCCTTCAATGTGCTAGAAATGATATTAAACCTAACATACTAAAATCACTAATTAAATTCACTAACTTAATAGGTTTAAATGATTCCTTTTATAATATTAGGAACTACAAATCTTATGTCCAATTAATAAATGAGGATTTCTCTTTTTTTTGTGGATTAGAAGAACATTTTCAAGATTTTTTTCAGATTGTTCCTTTAAATCAGAGAAAAAATACAGGGGTCGTATCAAGTGTAAGCAATTTAGTAAATTTATGCTCTAAACTATATTTTTATGCATTAGAAGACAATTTATTAGAACTTATACAACTTCAAGAGCAGATACATGATATAAGGAGTAATATATTTGATATCAAAACAGACGAAACTAAAGAAAAAAATGGGTTAAAGTACGCGTTCTTGCATTTATATAAAGATTTAATATCAAATACTGATGAAGAGTTTAATTCTATCAATAAAAAACTACAAACTGAGATTGAACTTATATCACAAGAAAAAATAGAGGCTGCTGTAAAATATTTACTTCATAATAAACAAATTTATCAATTATATCCTATAGGAAAAAAAGAACTTTATCAATTTCATGAAATTATTAAGATATTTTCTAAAATTGGTATTTTAGTTCAACAAGGTAAAGTAAAAAAAATAACTGGACCTTACAGGGCAGATGTCAATACAATATATAAAGTCAAGTTTGAAAGTAATCAATTAGTGTTTAGATTTCGAACAAGTCTGTTTTTTCAATTCGAAAATTTGATCAAGGAGAAGCTTTTATATCCTTTTTTAGATAAAACCATAAAACCTGATGATCTTAATCTAAGAGAGAAAATAAAAGAAATAATAAATATAAAAACTGGGGCTTATATTTTTCACAAAGAAAAACCTCCTATCATTCCAGTATACAATTTAATTTATTTTGATGAAACTAAGGAAATAATTCCCTTTATTTTCTCAGTACAAGAATATATTCGAGGTAAACCTTTATTCCAGCTCATAAATAATTATATTGATGAAGGAAAAAATCTTAATGTTAAGAAATTTCAAATTTTATTTGGTACGATAGGAGAATATTTAGGAAATTTACATGATATAAAATTTGATTATTACCCTAAAAGTATTTTAGATATTGGGAAAAAAGCTAAAGGTTCATATTCTGAATTCTTTCAACATGAATTGGAAACGAGATTACAAGAAGCAAAAAAGAATAAAATAGATTTCGGTGATGAGATTAGGAAATACTTTAAAGAAAATCAAGCACTCATAGAAGATGAAGATGAATTTGTTTTATTACATAATGATTTCAATAGTCAAAATGTTATTGTTAAAGAAGATCGTGGGGCCATAAACCTTAATGGATTAATAGATTTTGATAATTGGTGTGTTGGAAGTAGAGCACAAGATTTTATTAAAATAGATTATTTAATTCTAAAGCCTTTAAACATTTTTTCATTTGATGATGCATTTTATAAAGCATATTCAAAATATTATAATGTTGATAAAGAGTTTAAGAAAAAAATTGAAATATATAAATTGTTATGGCTCTTAAAAGAATTTAATTTTGAGTCGGAATTAAGGAGAAAATATAACAAGCCTGAAATTTCGAGTACGCCATCAGCCTCATTAGAAAATTATCTATTTGAAATAAAAGCAATTATCAGGAATATTTTTCTCTGATAAACCAGTAGTAGATTTGATATATGTACCAATTTCCTTTTCGTTTCTTGTAATGAATCCTCAATTTCCTTTTCAAAATCATTAAATTGCTTTATATTTCCATCGAACTTCGCAGATCTAGAAAATTGAAGTTAATTTAAGCAAAAAGGTAATTTAAAATATTTTTCTGTCGTAGTTTATTATTTTTTTCAAGATTTGATAACCTAATGCCGACGAGTCTAACTTTCTTATTAGTATTAGAAAACTCTTTAAATAAGTCTAAAATAACATTAAGCACCTTTTTTTCATCTTGAATGTTGTAAAGTAATGTCTTAGAGCGTGTAAATGTTTGAAAACCCTCGAATCGTATCTTTAAAGTTATGGTTTTATAGGTTATTTGATGCTTTATTACAGTTTTATGTATTTTATTGTTTATCTCTGTAATTTTTGATAAAATTTCATTAAAATCTTCTGTATCTGTAAAGAAGGTTCTCTCCCCACTTATAGATTTTCTCCCTTCATGAAATTCTTTGACTTTCCGATTATCTATTCCATTTGCTACATCCCAAATCCATTTTCCTTGTTTTCCAAATAAGGTTATCATAGTCCTTAATGGTGTGTTAAGAATATCTCCTATTGTCTTAATCCCTTTCTTAACAAAATTAATTTTTGTCTTTTTTCCGATACCGGGGATGCAAACTATATCTTTATCTTTTAGCATGGATTTGAAATTCTCTGGTGTGAAAAGTGTTATACCATTTGGTTTATTATAATCCGAAGCAATTTTTGCTAGTGATTTTGTAGGAGCAATTCCTATAGAAATTGTAATTCCCACTTCTTTTCTAACCTTCTTCTGGATTTCTTGTGCAACCTCTCTTGCTTCATTAAAATTGAGACAATTATCTGAAAGGTCGAGATATGCCTCATCATTTCCAACTTGTTGAAAATCCTGTGAATATTTCTCAATTATCTTCATAACTTGTTTCGAAGCCAGGTTATATTTGTTAAAATTTGGTCTAAGATATATGCCCTGGGGACAACGTTGAAAAGCTTGAGATATGGGCATTCCCGAATGAAGACCAAAATCTCGTGCTTCATAAGAACAAGTTGATATAACACCTCGCCCTTTTCCATCTCTTGGGTCAGCACCAATTATTACAGGCTTCCCTTGATATTGTGGGGTGTCTCTTATTTCCACAGCAGCAAAAAAGCAATCTAGATCACAATGCAATATAAAACGGGACATGATAATTAGGGTGATAGGGAATTTTTTTTTTTAAATTATCAAATTTGATATTTCTTGAATTTATATAAAAAATTAGACTATTTTGAATTTTTAATTCAAAGTCTAATAATTGTTCATAAATTCGAAATATATTTTTAACTCAGTCATAATTATTTAAATTATGTCTTTAACTAGAGAAGATAAGCTTCGGATTGAAGTAGTTGATGGAGCAAAAGCAATTTTCGTTAAGGGATTAGTAGAGATGGGGGAAGGAAACGTAAGTATACGGAATAGGAAAAAAGCGGAACTATTTATCACACCCTCTTTTAACCAATATTCAACTCTTATGAAAGATGAAATCGTTCACATGAATTTTGATGGCACCCCCTTAAGTGCAGGAAAATTACCATCAACTGAAACAAAAATGCATATTGCAATTTATAATTCTAGACCAAAGGTTCAAGCAGTAATTCATACTCATTCTCCTTATGCAACCATGCTCTCGATAGCTCAAATAAATATTCCTGTCATAATGGAAGAAATGTATATTTTTTTAGGAGGATCTATTGATGTTTCAGATTTTGGAAAAGCTCATACTGAGGAAATTGGACAAGTTGCTCTTAATACTTTAGCTAGAAAAAATGCGGCACTTTTGGCTAATCATGGAGTCATTGTTTGTGGAAAGTCAATGGATCACGCAGTAAAATTTGCTGAATTAGTAGAGAAGTTAGCAAAAATATATTGGGGAACCCTACAAGTCGGAGAACCAAAAATCATATCAGAAGCACACCTAAAGAGGTTCCAAAAATTACACGATAGTTTATTTGCAAATTATCCACGTAGTAAGAAAAGTAAATAATTTTGTTTGGTGATCTAAATGGAGTTAGGTATTAGTTCCCTTAGCAAAGAGTATAAAATTCCTAAATAGATTTCTCTAAGAATTAGGCTTACTAATATTAGTTAGTAGTAAATATTTATTTTATACGAATCCTTACTTGATTTTATAATGCCAATAATATCTTTACAAGTAAGTGACGATTTACTAGAGAGGTTCGAAAGGGTTCGGAATCTAAGCGGGTTCAGCTCAAAAAGTGAAGCATTAAGAGACTCCATTGTAAGTTTTATCGAAAGAAATGAAAAATTTGAAAATTTACAAGGATACAAAATAATGACAATAAATCTGGTCTATCCTTTTAAGGAAATAACTAATGATCAGATCTCTGATACTTATTCACGATATCATCGCATCATTAAAACCATAACAGATTGGCGCATCGCGGAAAAAAAAATTGAAGTCATTTTGTTAGTTGGGGAAATTGAGACGATCAGGGATCTTTATAAAGAAATAGCTAAAATTAAGGATGTAATCTGTTCCATTCGTGAGCTGATAATTGATTAATTCAACTCTAATCAAATCGAAGTGAAAAATCAACTTGTTCGGATGGAAATTGAGTTAATTGACTGGAGCTAATCACATCAGGTTCTGAGATTAAATAATCTATTATATTCTCTAAATTTATCCCACCAGAAACTTCAATCATTACTTTATCTCTAAAATTATGTTTTTTTAACAAATTAATACAATCTTCAACTCCATCAGGACTAAAGTTATCCAGCATTACTATATCAGCCCCGTTTTTTGCAGCAATTAATACATCCTCAACTTTTTCTACTTCTATTTCTATTTTCTTAGTAAAACTGGCTTTTTTTTTAATATCGATTAGAAGTTTTTTCACATCTCCCTCATAACTTCGAAGATGTGTATCTTTTAATAAAATCATATCGTCTAAAGAAAATCTATGTGTGTCACCATGACCTAATTCCACTGCCTTTTTTTCAAATATTCTTAATCCTGGAGTAGTTTTACGTGTACACGCAATTTTAACCATTTTTCCGGAGTGCTTTATTATATCCACGAACTTTCTTGTTGTTGAAGTTATCGAACTCATATGAGTTATGAGATTAAGGCTTAGTCTCTCTCCTATTAATATATTTCTAGCTTTTCCTTTTAATTTGGCAAGGATATCTCCTTTTTGAAATGCGTCACCATCCCTCTTTTCTAAATCTGTAGAAACATTTAAAATTTCATAAATAATTTTTAATTCTTCTAAACCTGAAACATACCCTGCGGTTTTGGCAAAGATTTTTGCTGCGGTTTCAGTATTATCTGGTATTGAACTTGAAGAAATATCTGCAAAATTGCAATCTTCTTCAATAAATTCTTTGAGCTTTCTTTGAATGATAAGTCTATTATAATAACTCATATTTCGCACATTGGTTTTTAGTATAATTATTATAAGTTAAAAATATAGTTAAAACTATGGTAGAAAGAATATTCATTACGAATAATGATATTAAACTGGAAGCCGAATTATTTCAATCAAAATTGGGCACTGAAAACGTTTTTATTTTAATCTGCCATCCTCATCCCCAGTATGGAGGTAACATGTTTAACAACGTAGTTTCTGGAGTATTTAATAAATTAGTAAGAAATAATATTTCTTGTTTACGGTTTAATTTTAGGGGTGTTGGAAGATCTACAGGAACACATTCAGATGGAACTGGTGAATTAAGTGATGTTCATACGTGCATTGACTTTTTAATAAATGAGAGAAAATGTGAGAAGATCTTCTTGTGTGGATATTCATATGGTGCAGCAATTGGGTGTTCAGCCGTTGGATATTCAGATAAGATTGTTGGTTATATTTCTATCTCTTTTCCATGGAGTTTTATGGGATCAAAATACAAGGAATTTTCTCAATCCTCTAAACCTAAGCTATTTATCCAAGGGGATAAAGATACAGTTGCTCATTATGGAAATTTTCAGGAAAATTTTGATTATTACTTAGATCCAAAAAAAAAGAAGATAATCGAAGGTGCAGATCATTTTTATGGAAATTATGAAGAACAAGTTGCTAATGTCGTTTTAGAGTTTCTAAGAAATCTCTAGAAGTACTTTACCAAATAATTCTAAATCGTGGACAACTTCTCTAAATCCGCTCTACTATTTTCTTCCGCCCAGTCCAATAGTTGATCAGTATATTTTTCAATTTCTTCTGATTCTGGTAATTTTGTTAAGACAGCTAGAAGAAATTCAGTATCTTTTTTCATAATAATATTTCTCATTATGATGAAATCTTCTTTGTATTTTATCTTCACACTCATTACTTCTGTTAAACCAATTTCTTCAGAGGCCTTGTATGCGGCATCACTTAATAAAGAGCCCATTGCAGCTACTACACGTGCATCTATATCTTCTTCTTTTTGGGAAGCTAAAACGAGACCTGTTGAAGTAGCAAATAATGATGCACGGAAGTTACCATTATCATTAAGTTCTTTTAGTACCAACTCGAGTCGATTAACCAATTTAACGCACACTCGTGTTTTTTTTAGTTATCATATCTTATTAAAATGAAATAATTGTAATTCTTCAGTACAAACTTTCGTAGTATAAATAATATGAGATAATTAATATTTAAAATTATTTAATGAGGAATATGAAAAAAGAAGAACACTCAAAATTTCGACCTTTTAAGATAGATTGTACATCCTTATATTATTTAAATAAAACAAATAAATAGAACCTAGTTGAGAATTAGGCCAATGAATTCTTAAATCTTCAATGTAATAATAAAAGTAGATATAACGTCATTCTCATCAATTTTCAATGTAATAACACTAGGTCTTGCTACCGGTTTAAGAAATCCTGGTTTTTGGGGTGGTGATTTTGGTACTGTAGGGGAACCTGGATTCACGAGTAAAGTGTTTAATTTTGTTCCTTTTATAAGTGGAATATGAGTATGTCCAAAAATTATGATGTGTAATTCATATTTTTTCATGAATTCTTCAAGATTCTCAGGTAAAATATGAATTACTCCAATATTATATTGGCTGTCAGAAAATTTTACAAAGCGTTCTAAGTTCTCAATTTTATCTATATCTCCTCTCACACAAGT
>Ga0209977_10001206_pt1 | contig 11205 bp, 15 predicted proteins | sample SumtaG_2_FD_183113 | JGI IMG/M metagenome (GOLD analysis project Ga0209977, IMG submission 183113) | Deep subsurface microbial communities from Indian Ocean to uncover new lineages of life (NeLLi) - Sumatra_00607 metaG (SPAdes) (version 2) | ecosystem: Environmental > Aquatic > Marine > Oceanic... | reverse complement strand
AATTTCCTACCTCTAACTACAACTTCCTTTTCCTCTTCCTCAATACCACCGTCGTCATTAAACAAATCATAAAAATCATCATTTGACCTCTCGGTCTGTTTTTTCATCTCTTATTTACCTTTACATCAATTTTAAATTATTAAATAAGGAATGTTCAATTCCTTCACATATTGTTTGTGATCGTTACTACAAAATATCGGAACCCCGTACTCTGGACAGGTTCCATCAGAAGCACTGTGTCACCTGGTTTGATGTCTTCGGATTCGATCCGAGTACTATCCAAAGTTTCGACTCCCAATTCCAGAATTTCAATTAAAAAATGTCTGGAATTTTCTTTATATATATAAAACTGAACAATCCCACCCCGTCTGATTGCCGAATTAACAATTCGTTTGAATTCATCCAAGTTAACTTCATTGATTATTATATCCCCACAATTTCGGACACACATCTTCGGTGTGAAATGTTCGGTTATATAGACCATATCAATACTTTGTTCTCGGTCCAATTCACCAGAATTGACCATATTGGTATGAGATATAAAATCTTTAATCGAATATTCTTTTTTGTGATCATCACGATAATCAATAACTCTTCCTTCTTCGACATAATATTCAATAGATTCCTTATGTGCTACCACATGGGACATATCTACCTTAATTAATTCGTTATCACCAACTAATATATCAATTGAACTGTACATTCCATATTCTGTTAATGCTAACGATAACTGGGAAATTAATATATCCTCAGATATTACTCCCCGGTATGTTGCACCATTAAAATGAACCAATATCGTCACAAGTATCGGAGTCTCCATATTTCTTTTTCCTCCTATATTTTTTTTTATCTGGAATTATCCGCGTCGATGGATTTACAGTCCAAGTTCTGCGGGTTTTTTTCAATATTTCTAATTGATTAATACTTCTTATTTTAATCTTACGATTCTTTTTTCTCTTCAATATTTTTCATTCCTTATCCTTAAATTTTATATCATCTCCACTGACAATGATACTGCGCAATTGTTTCTGTGGTTTGGTATTTGATTCAACAATATACAGAACAATCCACAATAATAGATCATAACAGAATATTAGTCCTAACAATGGGTGTCCCGCCATTAATGAAATGTACGCTGTCAATCCCAGAATCAATGTTATGGCCCAATATATTAAACGTCCGACTGGTTTATAATACAGTATCTCATTTTCACTATCAGGAAACACGATAAAGATAGATGGGAATACAAAACACATAATTCCAAATAAATAAAAGATGTGCAACAGTGGTCCATTAAATTCGCAAAGAAGACATTGATAAAATTGTACAAACGACATAATAAATCCTCCTTAAAATTTAATTGTTAATTCACAGACTACCATTCCAAGAAGACATGTGATTATTGGTATGATGGATAAAATTGGGATACACACAATCAATAACGCAAATATGAATCCTGTAGATGCGCGACGTAAAGTATTGATTACACTCTCATTAATTCTATTATTAAGAACCCAATGAGAATCGGTAAGAAATAATGCAATTGAGATACATGCGATAAAAAGAGGAATAAACATACCGGCAAATTCAATTAATTCACAAAATGGTGATAAGTAATATAAATCCATAAATCCTCCAAATGATTCTTTAAATAACTGTTGAACTATCACTGAAATACCCTCCTTAAAATAAAGGTTTAAATTAAATACTCATTGTCATCTATTAATATATATAATTCCTTACGTTAATATATAAATTATAAGGAATTATAGAGTAAGTGATATTCCATTAATTGAATGAAATAATATTCCATTAGTGGGAACAAATTAATAAATTAGATAAAGGAGATCGGTAATGAAGGAACTGAATTCCTTAATGAATAAAATCATTGAGAAATACTTAAAATATTTGAATGATGAATCGGTGTCTAGCTCTACTGGAATGGGGTTTGTGGTTGATGATCCATATGGGTTTGTAAAAAAGAAAACAAATGATTTTGTTATTCCGAATAAAAAAAATAAAAAAAAGAAAATATTTATGGATGAACAAACCAGTCAAAAAAAACCACGTATTTTAATTGATTTCGATAAAGTCATTCATGATTATAAAAATGGCTGGAATGATGGAAAATTGGGCAAATTGATGGAATTGGCAAGAGAATCAATTAAAGATTTACATAAAACCTTTAAGGATGTTGATGTTGTAATATTCACAACAAGGGCATGTAAATTAGAAAATGAAAATAACGAAAACTTAATAAAAGATCTAGAAAATTTTCTCGAAGAAAATAATATTTATTATGATTATATTACAGGTGAAAAAATAAGTGCGCTGATTTATATAGATGATAATGGATATCGTTTTACGAATTGGAAAACAGATCTTCCAAAAATTAAAGAAATAATTAAAAATAAAATGGGAACAAAATAAAAAGGGTTGATTAAGAATGGAAGAATGGAGAATTATAAAAGAATTTATGAATTATGCTGTTAGTGATATGGAATGAATTAAAAGAATTAAAAAGACAGGCAGAAATACAAAAATAGGACAAATATTAAAATTAAGAAAGAATAGATATGGATATTTATATTTATCATTATGTAAAGATAGCACCAAATATACTCGGACAATTCACAGAATTGTTTTAAAAGAATTTTCTGGAGAAAGTGATTTAGATTGTAATCATATTAATGGAATTAAAGATGATAATAGATTGGAAAATCTTGAATATTGTACAAAATCTGAGAATATGATTCATGCTTATAAAAATAGATTAGAAACTCCAATCAAAGGTGAGAAACATGGTAGATCTAAATTAAAAGAAAATGAAGTTTGGTTAATAAAAAAGATTTTAAATTCAGATTTATATGCAGATAAGAAAATTACTTTGACGTTTATTGCAAAAATGTTTAAAGTTAGATTGGAGACCATTTCAAAAATAAAGAATGGAATTATATGGTCTCATTTAGAGTTAAATTAATTAAAGGAGATAAATATTATGAAGAATTCCTACTCGGAGGTTGCGCAGCGGAATAACAACATATACACCAGAAAATTTGGTGGTACAACTGTTGGTGTTGCTGATCCCTATATTTCAGGATATTTTTTTGTTTGGTTTGATAAACTTCCTACTAATTTGGCATCGGTTGTAAATACAGGTCAAGCCAGAGTTTCAGCAACTGGTGAGATTCAGAGTATTTTGGCTGGTTCATGTACTGGTGTCACTCCTCCAGGTGGAACCTTAAACAAGATCGAATTTACTGGTTTAGGTGGAGTTAAATGGTCAGTTCCTGGTAGTATTGATTATGGAACAGGTGTGACATTAAAATTCATGGAATTTAATAAAACTCCTGTCCTAGATATTATTCATGGGTGGTGCAAAATGATTCGTGATTACAGAACGGGTGTTTCTCAATTAACCGATGGTGTTGATGGTGACGGATTAACGAAAAATACATATGCCGCTATAATGTATTATTGGACAGTTGCGCCGGATGGACAAACTCCAGAATACTATGCGTGTTATGATGGTGTGTTTCCAACAAAAGATCCTCAAGATTTATTTGCAAGTGACGTTGAAAACGTAGCTAAATTAGATATTGAAATTGAATTCAATACTGATTATATTTATCATGAGGAATGGGTCTATAATAAATGTTTAAATCTAACATCTGAAATATTTCTACCTTCTAGAACTACAGTTCTTGGTTATGGTGAAAAAATAGGTTCATAATATTATTTAAAAAATTCGGAGGAAAAAATGACAAATAAAGAATTAAAATTATTGGCTGGAACTATCGTTGTGGAATCAGAATATTCTGATTCAGCTAAAAAACAATTATTTAATTTTATTACAAATGAAGCATCTGAGGAACAAATTAAATCTTTGATTCTTGATGGTGATTTTTACAGTCTTTATGAAGATGCAAAAGAAATAATTAATAAGAGATTTGATGTAGTTGTTGATGAAAGTCTTCGCGAGAGTATTGAGGATACTGTTGTATTCGTAAATATTGGTCGTGAAGTTATCTGTAATGTATTAGAAGCACAAGAAACTGATTTGGAAAAATTGAAACAAATGGAAAATTATGTTGTTAATGAAGCTTCTAATTATCAAATTCTGTCAATGCTGTTGGAAGAAGATCTTCCAGAAGAAGCCGAAAATATTGAGATGGAGACATCATTAATTGAAGGTTTGAATGAAATTTCTGGAGAAGATTTTATTCCTTTAATTGAATGGAATGAGATTCGACTATGTGAACAGCAATTAAAGGGAACAGAAGGTGGTTATGATGCGATAATCAATAATCTTGTTGATAAAATGAGAAAAAATAAAGATAATCCAGCCGTCGTAAAAGCCCTTCAAAATAGACTAAGATCAATAAAAACGAAAAAAAATATCCTAACTAGGAGAATAGGTGCTGGAAAACAAACAGTTACTGGTGTTGGAACTCAATCTCCTGCTGGTGTGACTGCCGCAGTACAAAAAGCCAAAGGTGGTGGTGCTGTTGGAACTGCTGGAGCAATGCAGACTGTTAAAGGAAAGGCTAAAGAAGTTGTTGCAAAGGGAAAAGAAATAGCTGCAAAAGGGACTAAATTTGCAAAAACACCTGCTGGAATGGCTATTGGTGGTGCTGCTGCGGCTGCCCTAGTTATTTATGCTGGATATAAGATCTATAAGAATTATCTTTCTAAAGCGGCCAAATCCTGTAAGGGTGCTCCTGATAAATCAGCTTGTATGAAACAATTTAAGAATAAGGCAGTACAAGCTCAAATATCACAATTACGTTCTGGTGCAGGAAAATGTGCTAAATCTAAGGATCCGGCAAAATGCAAAGCGGCTATTCAGGCTAAGATTTCTAGTTTACAAGGTAAAATGAAATAATTAGTTTTTATTTAAATAACCGAATATCATAAGAAGATATTCGGTTATTTTTTAGATTTGAGGATTTATAATGACAAAAAAAGATTTAAAATTAATGGCAAGTGATATTATAATAGAATCTGAATACCCTAGGTCAACAAAAAAACAATTATTGAATTTTCTTAAGGAAGCCGATGAAGTTAAAATTAAATCTCTTATCCTTGATGGCAAAGTTGAAGAAATTGCAGAAGACGCTATAGATATTGTCAATAAAAGATTTGATATTATGTTTGAAAATATGACCCAAGAAAATATCGAAGAAACACAAGAATTCTTAACAATTGGTCGTGAGATTATATGTAAAGTAATTGAATCTCAAGATTCCTTATTAGAATCTAAAATTGGTGATTTAGATACATTTGAAAAAACAATCAATTTTGTTATTAATGAAGCATCCGATTATCAAATCTTATCGATGTTAATGGAAGATAAATTGCCTGAAAATGATGATATTGATAAATACACAATACTCATTGAAAATTTAAATGAATTGGCTGGAACAACATTTGTATCAGAACAGAACATCAATAAAAAAGAAATCGAAGAACCCAAAAAAAAAGGACTACCATTTAATCCAGCAAATCTTATGTATTTGATGTATTTACCGAGTGGTCTAAGATCGGGAATTTTAGCCAAGATTAAATCTGTTTTAGTTGCCGGTGGTGGTTATATTGGTGGGACCGCATTTGCTGCACTATTAGCATATGTTGCGTTTAAAGTTTATCAGAGTTATTTATCAAAAGCATCTATATCATGTAAAGATTCACCAGATAAACAGACATGTATGATAAATTATAAGAAAAAAGCCAAATTACTTCAGATTCAACAACTACAAAAAGGAATATCACAGTGTGTTAAAACAAAAAATCCAGATAAATGTAGAGTGTCAATTCAAAATAAGATAAATGGTCTGAGGAGTAAAATTGGAAAAGTAGCATAATATAAACTCTTGAATTTATGAAAGGAAGAATATTTGAATAATTTTTATACTTATGTATATTTAGATCCCAGAAAACCTGGGATATATAATTATGGAGAATATAAATTTGATTACGAACCATTTTATGTTGGGAAAGGAAAAGGAAATAGATTAAAAAATATTAATGGAAGATCTAAATATTTTAAAAGAATTATAAATAAAATAAAAGAATTAGAATTAGAACCAGTCACTATAAAATTAAAAGAAAACCTTGAAGAAACTGAATCCTTTAAATTAGAAATTGAATTAATAAAATTAATTGGTAAAAAAAATTTAAAAGAAGGACCACTAACTAATCTTGTTGATGGTGGAGAAGGAAGTAGTGGATATATTTGTAGTGAAAAAACACTGGAAAAATTAAGAAAAAAATATTCTATAATTAAAAAAGGATTTGAAAAAATAGATTATAAATTATTAACTGAAGAAAAAGATTATAAAAATAATAAACAAAAATTAGAATATAAATGTCCAAGAGGTCATAGAGGTTCAATTAGTTGGAATAATTTTCAACGTGATCATGGATGTCCAATATGTTCAAATATATTAATTCATGAAAAACAAAGAAAAAAATATTTAGACGTTCATAAAGAAGCTAACAAAAAAAATTATAAAATTTTAATGTCTGATGGTGAATATATAAATGCACACCAGAAATTAAAATATAAATGTCCAAAAGATCATAAATTTTTAATGCGTAGAAATGATTTTCAACAAGGAAAAGGATGTCCAATTTGTTTTAATGAATCTAGAAGTAAAAAAATGAGAGGTAAAAATTCTATATTAATAATACAAAATATTATTGAAATTAAATTATTATTAAAAGAAGGAAATTTGTTTCAAAGAGAAATAGCTGATATATTTTATGTCAAAAGAAAAACAATTTCAGACATAAAAAATAACAAAATTTGGAAATATATAAAAATTTGAAAGGAGAAAATTACAATGTTTCAGGGATTTATGGGGATTGAATACCCCGAATATGAGGTCCTAACCCCTCATACACATAATTCATTCACAGTAAAAACATTGAATGTTCAAAAAGAAATGAGACTGAAGGGTAGTCTTGTTACACCAATTAAAATAACGGAACATCTCAATAGAATCATATGGGAATGTATTGTCAAAAGACCAGATCATATTAAAACATATGAAGATTTTTTGACAAAACTAACTCTTAAGGATAGAGATGCGTTATTGTACGGGATCTATCATATTTCCTATGGCGAGATTCGCAATTATATGGCAAAGTGTTCGTCATGTAATAAAGAATTTCCAATAACAATTCAAGCCAGTTCAACATTTAATTTTAATCCATATCCATCGGATGATATATTAAACCGCGTTATTAAAGTTGTGCTTCCAAAAACTCCATCCGTATTTACATATTTAAGACAACCAACACTACAAGACGAATTGAATTCCATAAAGAATTCATCAGCTGATAGTGAAATTGTTTCTCTCACATTACCTATTCAAAAATTTACTCAAGAAAATGATGGAGGTGATGAAATCGTAATATATAACGATCGCGTTGATATATTAGATGCCTACTTATCTCTGCCTCCAATGGATAAAAGAGCTATATTCAATGAATACGCCGAGAAGTTTGGAAATTATGGAATCGAGTTGAAATGTAAAACATACTGTACATATTGTGGTCATGATGATATTACGGATATAGATCTGGTGGAACAATTTTTTCGAATGGTCTTCACAGTCGAATAAAATCACAGATTATATGAAAACAATAAACCAAAATATATTTACATGTATGGACATGACTGGTCAGAAATATATAGATATTATGTTTATGCCCGTTAAAACATTTCTTGATTTTATAAAATGGAAAGTTGAGGTTGAAGAGGAGAAACATAAACAGATACAGGAAATCACAAATAAATAAATGAAAAGAAGTTACCAAGGAGAAAATTATGAATTTACTAGACAGATTCAATCAACAAATTCTAGGGTCAAAGAGCAAAATTTTTGATTTTAATGCTAAAATTTCTCCATCTGGAGATTTTACAAAAATTAAAGATCTAAATGTAATATTATCATCTTGGAATAGTATACTATTGACGCCAACCGGCTCTTATATATTTGATAATAAATTTGGATCTGATCTATTAAAGTTTATTTTCGAACCAGCAGATATAACCACAGTAAATAATATTAAAAATGAGATATCATCTAAATTAACACGATATGATGATAGGGGTACTGTATTGAACGTAAAAATCAAATACCTTAAGGATCGGAAGGGTTTTACAGTTGACATCGAAGTCGGTTTCGGTGATATAAGTGGGAACATCTCAGCAACAATTGACGAGAATATATATTTTAATTTTTTGAGGCAGTCTGGGTAGAACAGGAGGCAATATAAATGTCATTTAAATATTACGTCTTAAAAAATTATAAAGGAATTTTTAAGAAGAAACATACGGGGAATGTTCACATAATTTTATTACCAATAAGCATGAGTGAATCATTGTATCTTGTAGTCATTGGAGAAATAATTAAAGATCCTAACTCATTCGCATGTCAATTAGTTGTAAGACAATCACCAGAATTTATTAATCGGGTTGTACAAATGGAACAGAAAAAATTTGGTGGCAATTTTATATTACTTGAGGACTTACCATGTAGAGTCAATGATTTAGGACAAGGAAAATACAATTATGTATTCACAAATACAGGACAATATATAAAATCAGATTTAGATCTCGATTTTGAACCAGAATATAGTGACAATAAAATGAAAATATATGTTTTAAGAGGAAATATTGATCTTGAAACAAATGATGTCAGTCCAAAAACATTTAAGATGGTTGCTATGAAAAAACTGGCATATTTGGGACGGAAATATAAAGATAAAACAAATTAAAGATTTAGAATGATAAATAATAAAAGAGAGGATAGAGAATCTAGACTCGATAAGATAAAATCCCTATTATCTTCCTCTCCTAATATAATTTAGGGAAATTGAATTTAAGGGAGAATTTATAAATTATGAATTATTATGAAAATGTAGACGATTTATTTTTGGAAGGAGAAGTATTTAAAAATATAGAAGAATATAATGGAGATTATCAAGTTTCTAATTTTGGAAGAATTAAGAGTTTTAAAAAATGGAATGGAACAGATGTTCGAATATTAAAACAAATTAAAGATAAAGATGGATATTTACAAGTTGGATTATCTAAAAATGGAAAATCCGAAACTAAAAAAGTTCACAAATTAGAATTTAAAACTTTTAATAGTTATAAATTAAAAGAAAATGAATATAAGGAATTCAGTTCTTTCATTATTCATCATATAGATGAAAATCCATCAAATAATTTATTAGATAATTTTCAATTGATGACAAATTCTGAACATCATAGTTTACATATATCTGGAGAAAAAAATCCAAGAGGGATGTTAGGAAAACATCATTCAGAAGAAACAAAACAATTAATGAGTAAAAATAATTCTGGAGAAAATAATCCAAATTATGGAAAAAAATGTCCTGAACATTCAAAAAGAATGTCTGGAGAAAACCACCCACGGTCAATATTGAAAGAACAAGATGTTATTGAAATCAGAAAATTATCAGATGAAGGAGTTTTAACTCAAAAAGAAATTGCTGAAATATTTGGAGTCACTCAAGCATCAATTTCAGCTATAAAAAATAGAAGAATTTGGAAACATATCTAGAAAGAATTAATTAAAATTGTTAATAGTTCTATAATATATTTATATTTTATAAATTAAAAAGGATAAATAATGTCAAATTTTCAAAATTATGATAGATTGTATTCATATATTCATGAATTCCAATCCCTGGTCCAAAATTATTATTCTAAATTGGGAATAGCTTATTTAACAACCTATTATAATATAAATGTTGACCAAACAGTTTGGGATAATGATAAAATATATGGTGGAGCATATGAAAAAATTGGAACACTATCTGGAATTAAATGGAATAAATATTTATTAATTCCAGTATATTGGAGTGAGGAAATAACAACGGTCTTTGATGCAAACGAAAAAGGATACGTTAAACATAATGAAGTGAGCATTGTAATTCCATCAACATATAACCTAATCCCATATGCAAATGATATCATAAAATTGGAACAAGAATATCTTAGGCCAAATAATGATATATATCCAATATTTATCGTTTCTGGAATTGAAATATTTCCAAATGCAGATAGAAGATTTTGGAAATTACGAATTGAAACATTTCAATCGAAAACTACAACCGAACTGGAAGATCAAGTAGAAAATACATATTCTTTTTTTGATTATACAAAGAAAATCTATAATATTCCACAGGCATTATTTTTAAACAGAATGATGTCAAAATCTGAAGATTCTAAAGAAAGACTTGATGGTCTGTATGATGAAAATAGTGGTCTATATTTCATTTGATATAATCAAGAGAACTAGACACGTTTGGAAATATATTTATTTTAATATGAGAGGTAATTAAAAATGGCCGAAACGACATTAAGCTCACAGATTTATAGTTCAAAAGACCAAAATGTGAATCAGATAATTGAATATATGAGGTCATTTTTAGAGTTAGAAAACGTGTCCCTGGTTAAAGGATCATTCTTATCATTCCTTGTAGAGACCTTAGCAACATTAACTTCAAATTTAGTTTTTTATGAAAGTTCAGTATATAAAGAATTTTTTATGACAAAGGCCCAACTACCCGAATCAATCTATAACCTGTCTTCATTTTTAGGATATAATACATTGGAGGCATCATATTCTCAAGCTAATATATTAATGACAATTCCATTATCGTTCACTGGTAATGATACTACGATAACAATTCCAGAAGGATTTCAATTTAAAGCACAATCAATTCCATTTTCAACATATTATTCAACATCTATACGTGTATTGAATAACAGCCAAGTCACAGTAACCGTAACTGATGATAACAGAATATATGATTTACCGACTACAATCGACACAACTGGAAGCAGTCCACAATTCAGATTTATTTTACCTGTACGACAATACGAAACCATTACGCAAGAATTTCAAATTGATGAAGATTTACAGCCATATCAATTTACATATATTGATGTTCCGTTATCTGGAAAAGTTAGTGTGATGTCTGTAAGGGTTCGAGACCCCGGAGGGTCATCGTATCGAATATATGAGGAATTCAATAGTACATATTTAATGTCATCTGATAATTATGGATATGTCTCACGTAGAACAAGCACTGGAAGACGAATATATTTTGGAAACAGTTTAATTGGAGTTCAACCATTACCCGGATCAACTGTTGAAGTTT
>Ga0209977_10001204_pt1 | contig 11214 bp, 10 predicted proteins | sample SumtaG_2_FD_183113 | JGI IMG/M metagenome (GOLD analysis project Ga0209977, IMG submission 183113) | Deep subsurface microbial communities from Indian Ocean to uncover new lineages of life (NeLLi) - Sumatra_00607 metaG (SPAdes) (version 2) | ecosystem: Environmental > Aquatic > Marine > Oceanic... | reverse complement strand
AGGCCGCATGCCCTGCGGATTCCTCTGCCCATTCGGGTTCCTGCAGGATCTTTTATACAAGATACGCACGGCTAAGCTGGGGCTCCCCTACTGGACTCACTATCTCAAGTTCGCTTCCTTAGTGATTATAGCCGGGCTGGTAGTCTTCCTGACCGGTGAGACGTGGTTCTGCAAGTTGTGTCCGGCAGGGATATTGGGAGCAGGAATCCCCCAGGTACTATTGGATCCCCAGCTGCCTCGACTTTTGGGATGGCTCTTTACCACCAAACTTGCCATCCTGGCCCTAACCCTTACGCTCTCGGTTTTCGCCAAGAGGCCGTTCTGCAGGGTCTGTGCCTTGGGGGCGATCTTTTCTCTGGGAAACCCTGTAAGCTTGATGCGGCTTCGTGTTGATAAAGCCAACTGCAACCAATGCGATATGTGTTACCGCGTTTGTCCGATGGAGATCAAGCCCTATGAGAATCCACAGAGCACCGCCTGTATAAGATGCCTTGAGTGCACCCGGTGTGAGCTTATAGATTTCGTATCCGTGTTCAAGATGCGGGATTCCAGAAAGAACGTCTTAGACCGCCTTCCAACAAGGACGTAAAGTATGCCGAACGGATTTAAAAGATCTTGTCGATGTCTCAACCGAGGTATGTTGTGCGAGACTCTAATCTCATCGGCACCTCCTTTTACGTTCAGAACCTCTTTCCTTTGCGATCTTTTGCCCCGCAGGGCAAAAGGAGCATTAAAAAAAAGGAGCATAAAATGAGGTTCGGTCTCATACTGGCCGCAGGACGCGGCGGACGATTCGGTTCCCCAAAGCAAAGGATGATGCTTAGCGGGCATCCACTGGCTCTGTGGAGCATCCTTGCATTTGAACAATGCCCAGAGGTTGATCTGATCGTTATGGTCACAGACGAGGGGAATGTAGAGTTCTTCGAACATGAGATCAAACAGAGGGGGATAGAGAAGGTGGAGGCGGTTATCCCGGGTGGAGCTGAAAGACTGGATTCTCTGAAGGCCGGTCTAAAGGTGCTGCCCCCGCAGGGATTTGTGGCCGTGCATGACGGGGCAAGGCCTTTCGTTCGTGCCGAAGAGATAGCCAGGGGATTCCACGTGGTTCAGTCAAAAGGCCCGGCCATCTACGCTATCCCAGCGACCGATACCCTGAAGCAGGTGAAGGACAACCTGGTAGTAGAAACCATACCCAGAGAATGCGTCTACCAGGCGCAGACCCCACAGTTCTTCGGCTTACCGATTTTGAGAGAAGCCTTGGCAAAAGCTGAGGCCGAAGGGTTTATAGGAACCGACGAGGCAAGCTACGTGGAACGGCTTGGAGAAAGAATCCACATCATCCCAGGCAGAGCCGAAAACCTAAAAGTAACCTTCCGCCGCGATCTGGAGCTTGCCGAAGAGCTTCTTGCAGCGGGAACATGCCCCTGACGCGAAAGCGGTGAAAAACGTAGCCATACTGGGATCAACAGGAACCATCGGACGCCTTAGCGTTGAGGTAATCAAGGAGCTAAGCTCAAGGCTGCGGGTATTCGGTCTGGCGGCAAACCGAAATATCCAGCTCCTGGCCTCCCAGATAGCCGAGTTTACACCCCAACAAGCGGTCGTTTTGGATGAAGAACAATGTGCGTTGCTTTCCTCTTCAAGGATACCCGTCTCCTGCGGCTCTGCCGCGCTCCTGAATCTGGCACGGCATCCAGACCTCGACATCCTTGTGGTAGCGATGACAGGCACTGCGGCCGTAGATGCGGTGCTTGCCGCATTGAGAGCAGGTAAGAGGGTAGCGCTGGCCACAAAGGAGATACTTGTAAGCTTCGGTAGATTCGTAAACCAAGCTTTAGATGAAGGCAAGGGGGAGCTTTTGCCCGTAGACTCCGAACACAACGCCATCCACCAGTGTTTAGAGGGAAGGGACCCCTCGACGGTCAAACGATTGATACTTACCGCCTCTGGTGGTCCGTTCAGAAACAGAAGCTACGAAGGGGCCAAACCGGAGGATGTTCTCGCTCACCCTACATGGAACATGGGGGAGCGGATCACGGTCGATTCTGCTATGCTAATGAACAAGGGCTTTGAAGTCATAGAGGCCCACTTTCTGTTCAAGATTGAGCCTCGAAGGATCAAGGTTCTAGTGCACCCTCAGTCGATCGTCCACTCATTAGTTGAGTTCATGGACGGCTCGGTGCTTGCTCAACTCTCCTTGCCAGATATGCGTTTGCCTATCGAATACGCCCTTCTTTACCCTGAACGTGGCCCTGGGATTGTATCCCAGCTTGATCTGGCAAAGGTCGGGTCGCTTGAGTTCGAGAGAGCGGACCTCAAGCGCTTTCCATGCTTGGCTCTTGCGTATGAGGCCCTCAAGCGAGGAGGCACCGCTCCTGCGGTGCTGCAGGCAGCCGATGAGGAGGCAGTCAATCAGTTCCTTGCCGGACGCTTGCAGTTCGAACGTATCCCTGAGTTGATAAAAGGCGCACTTGAGGTGCACAGATATATCCGGACGCCTTCGATCGAAGAGACGAGACAGGCGGAACGTCTGGCTAAAGAGTTCGTCAAACAAGGGGTTTTGTGAACACCATCCTTAGCATCTTGGCTTTCATAGCCTTACTTCTTGTACTTATAGGTTTCCACGAATTCGCCCACCTTATTGTGGGCAAGCTTGCAAAGATCCCAGTGGAGCGCTTCTCCATAGGCTTTGGACCGGCGATCGTGAAATGGAGGATAGGCGAGACCACCTACCAGCTCTCGGTATTGCCTCTGGGGGGTTATGTCAAGTTTAAAGGGGAGGATTTCGATGACCCGGAAGGGTTCTTTTCCTTTCCATTCGGCCGCAAGACCGCAACAACCGCCGCAGGGATAGTGGCCAACTTACTGCTTGCCGTGATTGTCTACTTCTTCATCGGAATAGTCTATGGGATCGAGACACCACCTGCTGTTCTTGAATTGCCAGAAGGCTCCTCCTTGACGCAGGCCGGATTTCAGGCAGGAGACAGGGTTGTGACTGTGGACGGTAAAAAGGTGAGGGATTTCTACGGTTTCATAGATTTCATTCCCAACCCCGATACCTTAAAGGTGACCGTTGTTCGTTCGGACGGCCGGCACGATCTTTTGCTTGCGCCATCCGATCGATCCGAGGTAGATTATCTGGTTGATGCGGTGGTGGCACGTGTGCTTCTTAAGGGTCCGGCTGACCGCGCAGGGATTAAACCAGGGGACAGGATAATAGCGATCGACGGAAAACCCGTCCGGTATTGGCATGAACTGGTCAGAGCAGTCAGTGCCGCGGATAGCGGAGAGGCGCTTGAATTTACATGGATCCACAAATCGGATACCCTTAGGGCAGGTATCGTAGCCGAAGTGATGGACACCACCGGTTCACCTAAAGTTGGAGTTGTGGCTGCTCTACCTTCACGAGCGTTGACATTTAAGGAGGCCATCTGGCTGCCGCTTGTGCGCACCGGAGAAATCACCGCACGTATTCTGGTCACGGTGGGCAGACTTTTCACAGGTAAGGAGTCAGTCAAAAACCTGGCCGGGCCAGTAGGGATATACCAGCTTACCGCTCAAAGCCTAAGCCTGGGATTCGACGCCCTCTTAAGCTTTCTTGCCTTTCTCTCCATAAGTCTTGCCATACTCAACCTGCTTCCTATCCCCCTGTTTGACGGTGGTCGGATCCTTATGTTCACGATTGAGAAGATAATCGGGCGCCGATTGGGAAAGATGGTGTGGACGGTGGTCACCTACATAGGCGTGGCTCTCATCGCAGCGCTTGTGATACTTGTTTTCTACAACGACATCTCCCGGATAATCACCGGAGGCTAGGTGAAGCTCGGCTGGCGAATCTTCTTTATTGGCCTTGCTTCAGCGGTTTTCTTAGGGATATTCTTTGCTCCCATTCCAGGGATGGATATAGCCACCAGGCGCACACTTGCGGTATTCGCACTTGCGTTGATTTTGTGGGTCTCCGAAGCCGTACCCCTCTACAATTACATCTCTCGTGATCGCTGCACTTCTATCTATCTTCGTGCCTAGACATCTACCATCCCTTTCCGCAGGCTACGCGGCGTTCCTCGCTCCCCTCTTCTCCCCTGTGATCCTTTTATTCCTGGGTGGATTCGTTCTGGCACGGGGGCTAGAAAGCTGCCGCAATCCTTGCTGGGTTCATGGGGGTAACCGCTTTACTCTCCATGTGGATGTCCAACACCGCAGCCACAGCGCTTATGATCGCGGTTGCCTTGCCGCTCGTGCGTTCCATAGAGGAGAAAGATCCCATGAAGATCGGGCTTCTTATCGGAATACCTTTTTCCGCCAACCTGGGAGGTATGGCCACCCCCATAGGGACACCGCCTAACGCCATCGCCATCACTGCCCTGCGTGATGCAGGCGTAAAGATGAACTTCCTGGAGTGGATGGGGCTCGCGCTACCTGTAGCCATTATCCTGCTTGTGCTTACCTGGATACTTATCCTGATCCTCTTCCGTCCGAGGACCCCCGAACTTACCTTCTCCCTGCAAAAGGTGAAAAAACTGAGCTGGAAGGAGTGGGTGGTTTTAGGAACCCTGCTGGCGACGGTTGCAGGCTGGCTTACGGGAAGGCTTCACAAGATTCCTGACGCCATTGTGGCTCTTCTGCCTGCCGTTGTCTTCTTCTCGCTTGGACTTCTGGGACGCAAGGACTTCCGGTCGTTGGGGTGGGACGTGTTGATCCTCATGGGGGGTGGACTCGCGCTCGGAAAGGCGGTTGCAGCGTCCGGATTGGATAAGTGGCTTATTACCTCTTTGGGGATGGAAGGATTGCCGCCCATAGCTTTGTTTATCGGTTTCATCCTGATCACCGTGGTTCTCACCAACTTCATATCCAACACCTCGTCCGCTGCCCTTATCGTGCCCTTAGCGATGGGATTCGCTGCAGAGAGCAACAGCCTTGTGGCGGGCGTCGCTCTCGCCGCTTCGGCCTCCATGCTTCTGCCAGTCTCCACCCCACCCAACGCCATCGCGTTCGGCTCAGGGCTTCTCAAGGTCAAGCACATGTTTCGTGCCGGCATAATCGTAGCCGTAATTGCAGTGGGGGTCATCTTCCTCTTTGGTTTAGTTATCTGGCCTCATCTCGGCATCATGTGAGAGGAGATTGTATGGCTTTTGCCGTTAAGATAGAAACCTGCCCGCAATGCGGGTCAAAGGACACCCAGAATCTGGTTCGTGTTGAAGCTGGGTGTCCGGTCAGGGTGTATGTCCGCTGTGCCAAATGCCAGACCTTCGTGGCCCGATACACCCTTGAGCGTTACGCCTCGGATAAAACCTACGAGTCTTTATTGAAAACCTCGCGGCGAGGAGGCTGCTTGATTGCAAGCCGTTCACGCGCGCAGGAACTCGAAGGCTTCTCAAGCAAGGTAGAAGCGGAGTTTAAAGAAACCATTGCGGTTCCACCAACAGAGCTCAAGGTGGAAGAGATAATCTGGAAGCTAGAGACGTAAGGACTAATCCAGGCTGTCCAGTAATTTTTTAAGGGCACTCAGGCTACGTTCGGCATAGGCCTTACGACGTGCTTCTTTCCCTTTGGGTAAAGGATCAAGGGACGGCAGTAAAGCGAAGATAGGTTTGGTCGGCGTAAATCTATCCATAAGGCTGGCATAGGGCCCTTGGCCTGCCAGACGCGCCAATAAAGCTCCCAGCATGGTCTGGGGCGGGAGAAGGAGAGGTGGCTTTCCTTCTGACAGTCGGGATGCGTTTAGACCGGCGAGAAGTCCGGTGGTGATCGCCGATAGATACCCCTCGGCACCGGAAAGCTGCCCGCAGATAAAGAGGTCTGCACGTTTGCGAAACTGTAAGGTCGGCTGGATGAGTCTGGGTGCCTCAATATACGTGTTGCGGTGCATACGACCGTAGCGCAGGAACCCCGCACTCTCAAGACCAGGGATCATCCGGAACACCCGCTCCTGCTCTGAATTGCGAAGGTTGGTTTGGAAGCCGACGAGATTATACATTGTGGTTGCTTTATCCTCGGGCCGCAACTGGACGACCGCGTATGGCCTTCGCCATTCTGCATCCCTGAAACCGGTAGGGCGAAGAGGCCCGAATGCCAGAGAGCGTTCTCCCCTGCGAGCTATCTCCTCTATGGGCAGGCATCCTTCAAAGAAGGAGCTATCCTCAAAATCGTGAAGCGGATGCTGCTGGGCCGAGATGAGCGCCGCGTGGAATCGCAGATACTCCTCTTTATCCATAAAGGAGTTGAGGAACCCGGCCTCGCCAGCATCGTAGCGTGATGCTTGAACAAGCTTGGAAAGATCGAGCGAATCCCTGCTCACTATCGGAGCCACCGCGTCGTAGAAGTAGAGAAAATCCTCACCGCAGAACTCTTTGATGGATCGGGTGAGCGCCTCAGAAGTCAGAGGACCGCTTGCGAGGATCGTTAATCCTCGAGGTATCTCTGTAACCTCCTCACGGATAAGATCGATCAACGGATGTTCCTCTATCCTCTGAGTTACCTTCGAGGCAAAGCATTCTCGATCCACCGTAAGTGCGGTACCCGCCGGGACAGAGCACTCCTGTGCGATCTTTAAGAGCTCGCAGTCAAGGAGTCTAAGCTCTTCCTTTAAGAGTCCCTGCGCCCGCGTGGGACGGAGCGAACCAAGCGAGTTCGAACAGATCAGTTCGGCCAGCCTATCCGTGGTATGGGCTGGAGTATTCTTAGTTGGTCGCATCTCATACAACTTTACCAAAGTTCCCTGTTTGGCCGCCTCAAGTGCAGCAGCGCAGCCTGCCAGCCCTCCACCAACAACCGTAATCCCTTGAGAGGGGGTTTTATCCACCTCTAATGTGAGGATGGCGGGGAATCGGAGTTCCCATTCGTGTTCGGCTCCTCAGGGGCAAGGGTTGAGGAGGAGTCTCCTGGCGGATAGAAACTCAGGCTCTCTGCAAACCGGGGCGCGGACTGAGGGAAGTCAACAATGGATAGATCGCGCATAAGGCGGAAAGCCGCATCGGAAGTGTCGGCAGAAGGCCCACCTGGAGAAAACTGGCGGAAGGAGTGAATCTTGCCGCGGAGGAAGTTGCCCACCGAGTCAACCTCAACCACCAGAAGCGGCGCGTAGCCGAGCTCAGCGACAAGCTGCATGCACCGGTAGGTGCAGAAGTTACCAAGGCTGTAGGCGATGAGCCGATCATTGTAAACCTCCATACCACGTGGAACATGAGGGCCGTGACCGATCACGAGATCGGCCCCTGCGTCAATCATCTCGTGCGCGAACCGGATAACGTTGCCGCGCGGCTCGCCGTAGAGATTTTCGAAAGCATCCCTGGTATGCAGTGCCTTAGTTCCCTCAGCGCCCCCGTGAAAGCTTACGATGAGTATGTCAAACTTCTGCGCCAGCTCAGCAACCTCCCTGCGGCATAGATCAATATTCAGGATCGAGCGTGGCGGCGAGCCGGTGGAGAAGGCGATAAGACCAATCTTGAAGATGTCTACAATGAACTCCGCTACCTCGCCGTTCTTGCTCGAGTACTGGATCCCCAAGCTGTCCAGGATACGTTTGGTCTCCACCATACCTGCGTAGCCGAAGTCTCGTGCGTGGTTGTTTGCAAGGCCAATCACGTCGAAGCCTGCGGTCGCCAGGTTCTTGGCAAGCTTGGGGGGACAGCGGAAGGCGAAGGTGCGTGGATTGGAGGTATTCTTGGTACATGCCCTTGCTGTGGTGATCGGTCCTTCAAGGTTGCCGAAGGCTATGTCTACCGCACGCAGGATTGGGGCGGGGTCTTCAAATAACAGTGCGCCGTCCTGGGGCGGCAGCTTCGAAGACGGATAGTCGGTACCCATCATGATGTCGCCAACTGCGGCTATCGTGATCTTGCGTGCAGGAGGGAAATATGTAGCAACCTTTTCCTGAGACGGGCGAATGATTCGCTCCATCACGCCGGTTGAGGCAAGAACTATCCCTGCAATCCCCAGAACTGCAGCTGCGACAACTGCCACTAGAATCGACCACAGGCGCTTACTAGTCTTCAAAACGGCTCCTTTTGTTCAAGCCAAAAGAGAGGATCCACCGCAATCCCGTTAATGTAGACGCTCATGTGCAGATGGGGTCCGGTTGCAAGACCTGTCGAACCCACAAAACCAAGCGTATCTCCGGTTTGGACTACATCTCCATCCTCAACGTTCCTGGCGCTCATGTGGTAGTAGAGGCTCTTAAGCCCTGCACCGTGATCAAGGATAACAAAGCTCCCCTGGCGGATAAAGGTATCGCGCGCCATCACCACCCGGCCTGGACAAGGGGCAAGGACAGGAGTCCCTTCTGGAACGGCGAAGTCCAGGCCCGAATGATGCCAGAGCTTGCGGCCTCCTGTCCAGCGCTCATCCCCATATGTACCTGAGATCTTCTTAGGACAGGGGAATATCTCAGACAAAATTGCGTAGTATTCCTCAGACGGCGCATTGATCACCTCGACTACCGTCTTGTATTCCTCCTGTTTACGGCGCTGCCTGGTGGTATCAATCGTTCCCCTTTTAGACGAAGGAAGGGTGATGACCGACTTGCGGAATTTAGTCGGTACGACCTGAATCGCGGTATCGATCACCTCCTTTGCGCTACCACCTTGCGAGAGCTTTATACGTATCGCTTTGCGGCCTGGGGTGGTTTTGTATGAGGTGGGGATTAATGCCGCAAAGCCCTCACCCCATGGATTCAAGAGGTAGGGCTCTCCGCGGTAGGAAAGCGAGAGAAGCCCGTGTTCTTGCGTCTCTACGAAGAGGTAGCAAATCTCCCCCTGCTCGAGCGTGTCCGAAGAAAGCCTGACCTCAAGCGGTGCGGCCAGAAGACAGATAAGGCTCAACATAAGATAAAGTTTACCCCTAAGTTGATAAGAGTCAAGCGATTAGGCAACAAAACGGCTGAATCTTACAGGTTATTTGACAGCGATGAAGCCATTCGTATAATCTTCTAACCACCAAGGAGGATTTATGAAAAGAATAATGGTTGCTGTAGTGCTGTTTCCATACGTATTGCTTGCTTTAAGATTAACCGATTACGACGTGGACCAGAGCAGTGACCAGGTCCTCTCCACTGGATTTAACTACCATCTCGGTATGACTGGAGGTGATGTTGTTTCTAACTTTGGGAATGCTTCCCTCAACTTCGAGAGGTTTCAGGCAACCCTGCCCTCAAGCTATAACCTCAACTTATTCGGCAACCTGAGCGCTAACTTTGAGCAAGACACCTTAGATCCCGACACATTGGATACAGACACCACTCAACAAATCAACTACCAGATCCAGTGGGAGGCGAAGTACAACAAGTACTTAATCTCCGGCAAAGATTTCCTGGCCTTCGCAAAGCTGGAAGGCGATGTATTGACTGGTTACGATTATCCTGCGACGCAGGCCATCATCGGTTTGGGTTACGGCCGATTCGTCAGCGCTACCCCGCTCGCCCGTGCTCTGCGGATCGAAGAAAGGATGCTGGCTCAAGGCGTGCTACTCGACAGCCTGAACCTCGGAACATTAATGAGTTTCGCCAGGGAGTTGGCACCGGAAGCCAAACGAACCTACAAGGAGAGGTACTACTATTGGGAACGTGAGTACTACAAATCACTGGAAAGCATTCTTAACAGGTCGAATCTCCTGCATGATGCGGAATTGGGCAGCGCCGGCTCCTTGATCATCACGGACGTGCTTGATGAATACATCTCCACGCGCTATTACGGATACGAAGTGAACCTAGGGGTAGGTTACGACCTGCTTCCCGCTTACAAAGCTACCGGACGTGCCGCATTTGCCAGTCTGGCCTTTGACTTTGCCCATCCCCTTGGTTTTCGGAACCAGCTCATTGAAAAGACAAACCTGCGCTTACCCTTCACCTCGGGAAAGTTCGGCAAGGAACTCCACGGAAGTCTGCTGCTTTCAGTTCTCTACGAGGTAAACTCAATGATCGATCTCGTCGGAACCTACCAGCTGAACGTAGACCGCACAAGGCCGGAAGAAGCAGAAGACTACAGCTTTGTCCTACACAACCAGCTAACCGGAACGTTCGACTACCTGATCGTAGACCACCTCGTGATGTCGAACACCTTGGCATTAAACCACTCCACACGGGTAAAAGGCCTCTCAGCCGAAATCTCAAGCAAGATCAGCTTCCGCTTCTTCTAAGGCATTAGTAAGGAGCCAGGTTGATCCTGTGGAGAAGGGCACTTTGAATTCTACCACGTCTAAGAGGTTTCTTTCCTACTATTGGGAAGAGCTAAAGAAACTTCTGCGGCCTGCCGGCCCCTTAGTGGTATGCGTCGTATACAGCTTTGTTTTGATCTTCCCCCGTTATCACCGCAAGCTTTTCCGGCTTAACCTGTTCGAGCGCCAGTTCCGTTTACCGGAAAAGATGGCCGTGGACGGGTTATGGTTCCTGCTTCTGCCCGTTGTAATAATCCTAATACTTCGACTGATCTCCATCGCGTGGCCCAAGATAAAGGAGACCTTCCCGCAGCACCGTTTCCGCGACTTCGGCTTCAGACTGGGGCGAGGCGTTGGGTGGCGCGATGCCGCAATCTTCTTCGCTATCATGCTTGGATTCGTGCTATTCGCGGTATTCCAGAAGGACTTTGCGAGAACTTATCCCCTCTTCGGGCTTGCCCGGGAGAGCCTTAAGGTGTTCCTTATCTGGGAGGCGGTGCACCTTTTGCATATGTTTGGCTGGGAGTTTCTCAATCGCGGTTTTCTTTTGTTCGGGCTTGAGCCAAAGTTGGGGCGCTGGGCTATCCTTGCCAGCGCCATCCCCTTCGCGTTACTTCACATAGGTAAGCCTGAACTTGAGGCGTACGGATCCTTCATTGCGGCAATAGCCCTTGGATGGCTTGCACTACGATCACGGAGTTTCTTGCCCTGCGTGTTCCTTCACTGGGCGGTAGCGTTCACCATGGATCTCCTGGCCATCATCCGTTCAGGAGGTTTCGCTTAGTGCACCCAAAGGAATGCCAAGTGCCCACGGAGAAACTTTGCGGCGGATTCATCGTGGCACTCCCCGGCCTCCAACCCTGGTAACCATCTCCCCGCGCACGAACTCGAGGGAACCTGGAGTAGATTCTTACGTGAGGCAACCAGCCAAGTTACTCCGCAAGCGTCGTCCTTCGGTCGTGTTGATTTTTGATGAGGCGATGCGTGCACTTGACAATGTGTGTTTTTTTATTATAATTTACGACGAGGGCCGAGGGTGCACATATTAATTATGGTAAGGAATAA
>Ga0209977_10001203_pt1 | contig 11226 bp, 10 predicted proteins | sample SumtaG_2_FD_183113 | JGI IMG/M metagenome (GOLD analysis project Ga0209977, IMG submission 183113) | Deep subsurface microbial communities from Indian Ocean to uncover new lineages of life (NeLLi) - Sumatra_00607 metaG (SPAdes) (version 2) | ecosystem: Environmental > Aquatic > Marine > Oceanic... | reverse complement strand
GTATTCGATAAAAAAAAGGCTTCTCAGATAAGAGAATACTACCGCAGTAGAAAATTAGTTGACCGCCTAACAGAACATGAAGTAAGAACAACTGAGCCAGATAGTATTTTTTGCGGATAACGTAAAAAAAACAGGCTAATCTGCAGTAAAAAGGGGACAGGCTACTTTTTTTGTACAGGCTATTTTTTCTGTGATGACTGTCGTTTTCAGTATCTGTGCTAAAGAGAGAGGGATTTGGAAAAAAAGGGGGCAGGCCCCTTTTTATGTCCCCTTTTTAAATCACTTGCCCCATCAGGAAGGCCTTTGGATGCTTTGCCAGTATATTTTCAATAATACACTCTTCAATTTCTTGAGCAGTCCTTAATGTCATCGCTTTTTGAATGACTCTTTTCACAGTTTTATGCTCTACGGAACGCAAGGCCTTTTTTATCCTGGGGATAAATATCGGGTTCATGCTAAATTTCTTTAACCCTAATCCAAGCAAGGCAATAGCAGAAAGAGGGTCTGCGGCCATCTCTCCACAAACAGTGATTTCTTTTCCCTCTCTATGGGCGGTCTCGATGATAAACTTAAGTAGCCTTAAAACGGAGGGATGCAAAGGCTTATACAGGTAGGAAACGAATTCATTTGAACGATCGACTGCCAGGTAATACTGGATTAAATCATTAGTGCCAATGCTTAAATAATCCACTTCTTTCACCAATAAATCTGTAATGGCCGCTGCAGCAGGCACTTCAATCATTACTCCAAGAGGAATTTTCTCATCGAATTTAATCCGCTTTGTTTCAAGCTCATCCTTGACCTCTCGTAAGATAAGCTTTACCTCCTCTACCTCCTCAATTTCTGTTATCATGGGGAAGAGAATCTTGACATTTTTTTGGATACTTGCTCTCAGTATGGCCCTGAGCTGGATCTTAAAGAGGTCTTTGTCCCGAAGGGAAAATCTTATAGCTCTTAAACCAAGGGCAGGGTTTGGTTCCTTCTCTATCTTTAACTGAGGCAGGTTTTTTTCTCCTCCCACATCAACGGTCCTAATGTAAACTGGATGAGGATAGGCCTCTTTTGCGATTCGAGAATAAATTGAAAAATGATCTTCCTCACTGGGAAGAGATGTACTCTGAAAATAGATAAATTCAGACCTAAAAAGCCCGATCCCTTCAGCCCCAAGAGAAAGAGCAAGATTTACCTCTTCAGGAAGCTCGATATTGGCCAGAGGAGAAAAACTAACATCATCTAATGTCAAAGAACTCAATTTTGCTGTTTTTTTGAGTTCTTTTCGGTAGTCATTATATTTTTGTTTCTTACTTAAGAATTCTTTTCTTATAGCTAGAGGAGGATTGACTAGGACCTCCCCATCCGTTCCATCCACAATCAGAGTGTCTCCGTTTTTAACTTTCTGAGAAATATTGTGGAGACCTACAACTGCCGGGACATCTAAGGAACGGGCGAGAATAGCTGTATGGGACGTTTGTCCACCCATATCGAGCGCAACAGCTAAGACATTTCCTTTGCTGAGTTTTACAGCAGCCTCCGAAGGAAGGAGCTCGTGGGATACTAAGATTTTTTCTCTCCCCTCATCTTCTCTCTTCCGGTCCACAGATTCAAGGTTCCTGTAGACTCTCGCTAAAACGTCTGTTATATCTGACTTTCTTTGCTTGAAGTACTCATCCTTAAGAGATTCAAAAAGCTTATCGTATTTATCATGAACTCGCGAAAGTGCCCATTCTGCTCTACAATTTTCTTCCTCGATGATTCTCTCAAAGTTCGCGTGCAGTGACTTACCTTCAAGGATAAGAAGGTGCGCTTCAAAGATAAAGGAATACTCCTCCCCCATTTTCTCTTTTATTTGTTCTTTTATTTGAGTCAATTGCCCCCTTGTTCTTTTGATTGCCTTTTTCAACCTCTTCAATTCTTCCTCAACCTTATGGGGAGAAATACTCTCTTTTCTTTCAGTAAAAATGACTCTTTCTGTGAGCAAAACTTCACCAAGGGCAATACCTGGCGAAACTCCAATTCCTCTCAGCCTGAAGTAATCCATAAAAAATTACTCTTTCTCTTGAAACCTATTATTTATAAGGGCCACCAATGCTTTGAGAGCTGTGGCTTCGTCCTTTCCTGATACTATTAAAGTGATTTGAGAGCCTTTGACCGCAGCTAAAGTAAGTATGCCCAATATGCTCTTGCCATCGATTTCCGCGCCGTCTTTTTCGATTCTTACTGAAGAACCGAAACAGTTTGCCAGATTGACAAATTTAACTGCAGCCCTGGCGTGAAGCCCCAGTTTGTTCTTCACCGTGATTTTCTTCTTGAGCATCTCCTCCGCAAATCTTAATGCTTGGAACTTAAAAGAACGCTGGCAATATGGATGTTCTTTTTTCCTTGTTCTACAACCTTTTTTACCACTTCTTTCAGATTATTGCTTCTCTGCAGGGAAACAAACTTTATAAGCATCGGGAGGTTGACGCCAGTAATGATCTCCACTTGATCATTTTTAAGAAAAGAGAAACTCAGGTTAGAAGCTGTTCCCCCAAACATATCAGTGAAAATTACCACTCCATTTTTCTGGTCGACACTTTTCAATGATTTGTTGATCTTTTTTTTCGATTCCTCAACATCATCATACCACCCGATAGAAATAGCCTCTATGTTCACAGCCTCGCCAATGATAATCGTCAAGGCGTTTAAGATCTCCTCGGCCAATTTTCCATGGGAAACGATGACTCCACCGATCATTTTCTTCTTCCGTTAGTCTGCTTAGTACAAATTTTTTTCATTTATATTTTCATCTCTAATTATTAACTTATACATTTTACCATTTACTCTTTCCAATCTTAAGTTTTTTTCATGGATAATTCTAGCAAAAAACCGACGGCTTAATTTATTTATTTTTTCTCGGAAAAAAAGAAAACCGATCAACAGAGTCACTTATCTAAATAGATCGCGATGATAAATTCTTACATTATAATTCTTATGCTTTATGTGCTCCTTTAGCTTTTCAGCCAATATTACAGACCTGTGTTTTCCCCCTGTGCACCCTGTAGAAATTGTCAAGTTGCTTTTTCCTTCGTCTATGAATCTGGGTATCAAAAAATCGACAAAGCCATACAATTTAGAAAGAAATTTTCTTGTTTCCTCTTCTTTGAGGACGAACTCCCTGACCTTCGGGCTCTTTCCTGTCTTGTTTCTCAACTCATCAATATAAAAAGGATTGGGCAAAAACCTTGTATCAAAAACCAAATCCGAATCCAGAGGAATGCCATATTTGTAGCCAAAGCTGACAACCATAATCTGCATCTTCCGATCTTTTTTCTTAAAAAACTTTCTCGTAAGATATTCTTTTATCTGAGAAATATTGGTCGAAGTGGTATCAATAACTTCGTCAGCCATTCTCTTTATTTCAGCCAATCTCTTCCTCTCTAACTTAACGCTCTCCATCACTGATCTCTTTCTGGCCAGGGGATGAGGTCGTCTGCTTTCGCTGAATCTTTTAACCAGGGTCTCGTCTGAAGCTTCGAGAAAGATCAGGCGAGGGGATATTTTCTTTCTAATAGTCTTTAAAACCTCTGGAAATTTTTTGGAAAATCCAGCTTCCCTTATATCCACTACAAGAGCGATTTTTTCTATTTCGACCTCTTTTCTTGTCCAGAATTCAACTAAATAGGGAATAAGCTTGGAAGGCAAATTGTCTATACAGTAATACCCAATGTCCTCGAGAAACCGACTGACTACAGTCTTCCCTGACCCGGATAATCCTGTGATAATAAGAAATTTATCGTCTCTCACTTTTTTTCCTCTTCTAGCAGCAACGAAGGGAGAGGGCACGATTGAGCTTCCGGACTATGTCCTGGGGTGCATGGTAACCTTTTTCTTTTAAAATGTAGACTTTACAAGCAACCTCTATCAAGGTTGCTATGTTCCTGCCAGGAGCCACAGGAATATTTATCTGAGGGATCTTCACTCCTAAAATTTCGTAATCTTCAGGGGTCTTTAGGCCAAGGCGGTCGTCCTCTTTTTTTCGCTGCCTTTTTTCCAGTTTGATAACTAAGTCAATTGCTGATCGCTTCAAGACAGCTTTGGATCCAAAAATCTCTTTAATATTGATTATTCCTAAACCTCTTATTTCCATAAAATTGCATGAGATTGGGGGAGCTCTTCCTACTAACCTACTGCTATTTTCTCTCTTAACGTGCACTACATCATCACAAACAAAACGATGACCTCTAGAGATGAGCACTAAAGCGCTTTCGCTCTTTCCGATGCAGCTATCCCCCACAATAAGAACTCCCAAGCCAGAAATTTGGAGCAATCCTCCAGAAATTGTGACTTGGTCAGGCGAGAGATGGAAAAGAAAGCTCTTCATTCTTTCCCGACACATTTTTTTAGAGAGCATAGAGCGAAAAAGTGCCAATTTTTTTTCTTTCGCCTCTTTCTCAATTTCCGGAGAAAAGGAAAGATTATCGGCAAGAATAACACAAGGCGGGCTTTCCTTGAATCTTTTCCTTATAAAGTCCTTCCTCTCCTTGGAAGAAAGTTTTTCAAAATCTTGAATTTCTTTTTTTCCCCAGACCTGAACGGATACACTGCCTTTCCCCCCCACTTTTCTAGAAAAATCAATTTTTTTAAATGCCGGTCTCAGCTTCAGTAAATCCTTTGTTCTCTCGAAAAAATCTTTGACATCGAGATTGTTATCCATTTAGTTTCTCTTCTTCTTCTCTGATAACATCCAAGACGGCACTGATATTTTTGGCTTTAAGAATTTTCTTTGCCAAAGAGCTTGACTTCCGGACAAGGTGAGCTATGGCTGCTAAAATTTGAAGGTTCATGCTTGGATTATCTGGAGAAGACACGACCATAAAAAAAATATGAGAAGGCTTTCCATCTAAGGAACAAAAATCCACACTTTTCTTCGAAATGGCCAGCATAACGACTGGATTTTTCACTCTTTTTATCTTGCAGTGGGGAATGGCAACGCCCTCTCCAATAGCCGTGCTCCCCAGTTTCTCTCTTTGAATGAGCTTTTCGTACAGTTCCTTTTCTTTAGAAACTTTGTCTTTCTTTTTTAAAAATCTGACCATCTCTCTGAGAATACCTTCCACATTCTCGGATTCCAACTCAGGGATAATCATATCCTGCGTCAATAAATTATGTAGCTTCAATTCTATCTCTCACTTATCAAAATTCATTCAGGCTCCACCAAGCCATAATTTCCGTCTTTTCTTCGGTATATTACAGCCCATTTCTCTGAGCCTAATTTTCGAAAAACAAATACCTCTTTCTTGTTCAGATCAAATTGAAGAAAGGCTTCCTCAAGAGACATGGGCTTCAGGGAATAGTCCTGACTGCTGATAACTCTCCTTTGCTTCTCTTCTGGTTCGATGGGAAGAGAGAAAGCTTCTCTTTCTCTATTTTTTCTTCTTTTCCTACCTCTTAATTTTTCCTTCTCCTTTTTGACTCTCTTCTCTATGCTGTCAAAAGCCAAGCCAAGAGAACTAAGCATATCATGCGTCTCTTCCACAGCATTTAAAGTCGCCCCTTTGGTTTTCACATTGATCTCGACTTTATGTCTGTATTTTTCAACAGAGAGAATAAGGTCAGCATCTATCTTATTTCCCAAAATTCTCGCAAAAGATCTAAATCTTTTTTCACAGTACCGTTTTATTTCAGGAGTTATACTTGTATGTCGCGCTGTGAGATTTAAACTCATTAAGCTTCCTCCATCTCGAACTTTCTCTTCCTTATGTGGGACGGCTGTATCCGGAGTTGCTTCCTGTATTTGGCCACAGTCCGACGAGCAACTTTTAAGTTTTCCCTGGCTAGTACTTCTCCTATTTCAATATCACTTAACGGATCTCCTTTATCTTCACTTTCTATAAGTTTTTTAATCCTCTCCTTGATCTTTAAGGAAGAAATTTCTTCGCCAAAATCTCCCGAGAGGGCCTTGTGGAAAAAATACTTTAGCGAAAAGACACCTCGAGGTGTCATCATGTATTTGTTGGCGACCACTCGTCCCACAGTAGACTCATGGACGCCAATCTCTTGGGCCAGCTCAATTAAAGTTAAAGGCTTAATGTGTTCAATCCCCTTCTCTAGAAAATTTTTTTGTTTCTCCACGATGTATTTTGCCACTTTAAAAACCGTTCGATTCCTTTGGTCCAAGCTTCGCAAAAACCAAAATGCTTTTTTCATCTTATCCTTCAAGAACGCGTATGTGTCAGGATTATCTTTTGAAGCTTGAGCCAGAAGCTTTTTATAGTAGCTGCTAATTCTCAACCGAGGCAAGCTTTCGTTATTTAGCACGATATTAAGCTTATCATCTTCCTTGGTAACAGTAATATCTGGAACAACATAAAACGTTCTCTCTTGACTGTATTTCATTCCGGGCGTTGGATCCAAACCCTTGATAATTTCCATATGATACTTTACTGCTGAAAGAGGAATACCAAGCACCTTTGCCAGATGAGAATAATCGGATTTTTCCACAAGATGAAGATGATGGTTAATGATTGCACAAGCTATCTCATCCTTGATTTGAAGATATTCAATTTGAGCCAAGAGCGCTTCCTTGAGGGTTAGACTCCCTACACCCACAGGATCAAATTCTTTGATTTTCTCTCTGACCTCATTTACCTTCTCCACAGAAGTGTTGCATGTTTTTGCCATTTCTTCCACAGAAGTAGTTAGATAGCCATCTTCATTTATATTCCCGATAATATGCTCGGCAATTTCTTTATCTTTTTCATCAAAAAATGTCAGATTCGCCTGCCAATCGAGATGATCCCAAAGAGAAGGGCTTTTAGAAACGATATTTTCTAGAGAAAGCGCTTCCTTTTTCTCCAAGGAAAAAGAACGAAATCTATCATCAAAATATTCTTGAAAGTAAGCTTCAAATTCTGAGTCTTCGTCCTCTTTTTGGGCCTCCTTGACTCCCTCAGACTCTAAGTCTTCTGGTTTCTCCTCCTGCTCCTTTCCCTTTTCTTCTCTATCTTTCTCTCCTTCTTTGGCCTCTTCTCCTGGTGTTTTTTCTATCGTTTCTTCCTCAGCCTCGAGCATGGGATTCTCAGAAAGCTCGGTGTCAATGATTTCAATAAGCTCTAAATTAGTTAAGGGGAGGAGTTTAATAGCCTGCTGAAGAGCAGGAGCAAGAATTAATCTTTGAACTTGTCTCTGCTCCAGCCGTAGTTTCAGAACCATGATTATAACCGAATCGACCTTACTCCATAAAATCAAGAAAGATGAAAATCTTCTCCTAAATAACTTTTCTTTACCTCTTCAGAAAAAACCAATTCCTGGGGAGTCCCTTCCATTAAGATCCTTCCTTTATCGATGATATAAGCCCTATCCGTAATTTTTAATGCTTCCCTAACACTGTGGTCTGTTAAAAGAATCCCTATTCTTCTATTTTTAAGGCCCAGGATGATTTCCTGTAAGTCAAGGATGGCTAAAGGATCGATGCCAGTAAAAGGCTCATCCAGAAGGATAAATTCAGGAGTTGTGATCAAGGCTCTAGCAATTTCAAGCCTTCTTCTTTCTCCCCCTGATAATGTATAAGCTTTGGCTTTTCGAAGCTTATCAAGCCCAAACTCTTCAAGAATCCCGGCGAGATCGCTATTTCCCTTTGATTGGACATTCCGCTTCGTCTCCATTATTGACAACAAATTGTCCTCGACACTCAGTCTCCTGAAAGCAGATGCTTCCTGTGGAAGAAGACACAATCCTTTTCTGGCCCTGGCATACATAGGAAGATCCGTAATATCTTCTTCATCCAGGTAAATTCGCCCTGAATCTTTAGGAATGAGACCGAGTATTAGAGAAAAGGTTGTCGTTTTTCCTGCTCCATTGGACCCCAAAAGCCCAACGACCTCTCCTTTTTTAACGCTAAGAGAGACATTATCTACGACTTTTTTCTTTTGATAGCTTTTTTCCAGTTTTATCGCTTCTAGAGAGTCTTTCATTTCTCACGTTTTATTACAGTTGCCGACCTTTCTTTAGCCTTATTTTCAACAAGGATTTTATCATCGGCCAGGTAAAAAGTCAATTTGTCTCCCCTTGTTATCCCCCTGTCTTTATCTATCAGGACTGGGTTTCCCAAAAGGACAACAGACTCCTTATCCGGGTCGTATATCGCTTCTTCTCCCCTTCCTTCTCCAAGATTTTGAACAATGACAACATTCCCGCGGGCGATTATCTTCTCCATGTCTCCTTCCTCCTCGCTCAGATAGACTGAAACGGATTGGGCTCGAACGTCAATGTCCTTAACCTTTAAGGAACTTCTTTTTTCGTAGAAAATAAGATTCTGCTCAGGCAGGTAAGTCATTTTATCGGAAGATATTTCCATTCTTTCCTCTTTTTCTTCATCTTTTGGCTTATGAGGAAAGATGGATTTCACTCCTCCTGTGGAAAGAATTTTTCCCGTCTCTTCATAAAGCACGATTTCCTCGGCAAGCAATATTCTCTTCTCCTGCCATGCTTTTATATCGCCATTAAAAAGAAAACGCTTTTGCTCGTTGAAATATCTCATCTCCTTTGCATTTATAAGAACAGGGTATTCTTTGGAAAAGAGGCCTATGCGCTTCTTTTCTCCTTTTTTTGAATTCAAAATAACCTTGACCCCCCTTTTCACCTCTAGGTTATTGTTATCAAGGAAAATGAATATCTCCTCGGCAAGAACCTCGCTGTCTGAAGAAGCTACACGCGCTTCATATGGACCTTTTCCTTTCACTCGGAGAACATCTGTTTTATCCTTTATTATTAGGGCATCTCCTTCAATAAACCTCCTTTCTTCTGAGTTTTCTTCTTGCTCAATCATCCTCGCCTTTTTCAACGCCTGAAATTCTTTTAGCTCTCCTTCTTGATCGAATAAAAATTTTACAGATTCTGCCAAAATATGGGTAAAACCCCCTGAGGAAGATACAAATTTAAAGGAGCAATTCCCGCTCGCTTCTACGGACTGAACCTTCTGAAAGTCGACGAAGGCTCTAAGTTCTATCTCCTCTGCTTCGACCTCGCGCATTGCACTTTGAGAAAAAGGAGAAGGCCGCCTCGATGAAGAAATATTGTTCTTCTCCTCTTTTTTAATAAAAGCTTTGGCTTTACCTTTTAGAACCAAAGTTCTGATATTTTCTTCATCTGCTGACAAATCAAACCTTAAAATCGAAGCTGTGGCACGGCTCTCTCCATGAAAAAGACGCACTCCTCCATCCATCATACCCTGTCTACTTTTTCGGCTGTATTCCAACCTTTTCCCTTGGGCAATAAGGGGGAAGGATGTTTCAAGATTAGGCCTTAGGCGGAGATGGACGTTCTCTTGGAGGTATAGCTTTTCTTGCTCCATCAAATATTCCAACTTCTGGGCAGTCCCGCTGAAGCCCTCTGAGGAAAAACTGACTCCACTTTCGGTGCTGAAAAGTTCCTTTGTATTGTCATAATGCAACGAAACTGATTCAATCACCAAATCCTTGTATTTAACTTTTCCCTGGCCAGATAATACAAAATGATTCCAGTCTTTGTCATAGACAACTTCATTGCCGTAGATGAAAACATCTTTGCCTTCTCTTTTCTTCAGAAAAATAATTTCTACATTCCCCTCTGCGTGATAATTTTTATCTTCACCAACATAATGCTTATCTGCCTTGAACCGGACACTTTCCTCTCCTCCCTTGATTTCGAAATGGACAATCTTATCTTTCTTCTCTATTTTCTGCTGAGTTAGATCATCAGTTTTCAGAGGGACCTGAGGCTTTCCAAGCGGGCGAATCATAAAATATCTTACAATTATGGCCAGAAGTATTATAAATAGAATTATTATCCCGGCTCTCATGATCCTCGGGAAATTCATGTTTTTTCCTTCAAACCTTTCCCCTATGTTTTTATGTCTTCAAGAGAAAGGCTGAGCTTTTCTTCCCCCATATATTCGGAAAATTGAAAAGAATAAGCCAAGTCGATTTTATCGCCTTTCTGGATGCTCTGGGTCCATTCACCTCTATCCCACCCCAGAGCTTCAAAAATCCTTCCTTTCTGCCTTACCAAAAGCTTGGCGTGCTTTCCCTTAATTTTCTGGGGTTCCCTCACAACTTCTGCTTTTTCAGTCATAAAAATTGGCTTGGGATTTCCAGCTCCAAATGGAGAAAGGAGATAAAAATTCTCGATGAAACCAGAGCTTATATCAGAAAAATCTATCTTCGAATCTATGTATATTTTTCTTTTTAAATGCTCATCAGTTATTCTCGAGCCGGCATAGGCGTTTGCCGCCTTTTTAAAAGGTGTCAGATTTTCTTGGGTAATCACACAACCAACGGCCATTGAATGTCCTCCATAATTCAGGAACAAATCTTTACATTCATCCAAACAGGCAATAAGAGGAAATTCATTGATGCTTCTCCCTGAGCCATATGCCTTTCCATCTTCATAGACAAAGATCAAAACAGGCCGATGAAAAAAATCTTTAAGCTTTGAGGCAATAATACCGATCACTCCACGGTGCCATTCCTCGCAACCCAGTATCAGAAATTTGTAGCGTTCATCAAGAGTTCTTTCCCTGATTTTCCTCAAGGCCTGTTCATAAATTTTCTGCTGTGTTTTCTGCCTCTTGGAATTCAGCTTATCAAGATGGTTTACAAGCTCAACCGACTCTGGAAGAGAATCCGTAAAAAATAGTTTGACAGCTAAATCAGTCATTCCCATTCTTCCAGCAGCGTTAATCCTCGGCCCAATCCTGAACCCGATATCTCCCGCAGAGACTCTTCTTCCACTCAAACCGCAGGATTCCATCAGACTTAATAATCCAGTATTTGCAACCTTTTCCAGCCCCTTTAGTCCGAACTTAACAAAAAGCCTGTTTTCACCTTTCAATTCTGCAACATCGGCTATTGTTCCTATTGAGACCAGCTTCATATAATGGGGAAGAGAAGAAGACTTCCCTTCCTTTTCAAAAAGGGCCTGGATCAGCTTAAAGACCACCCCAATTCCGGCTAACCTCCTATCAGGATATCCGGAGTCGTTAAGTACAGGGTTGAGGATTGCCTTAGCTTCAGGAAGGATATCTCCCGGCAGATGATGGTCAGTTATGATGATATCAATCCCTGCCTCTTTAGCTTTTTTCGTAAACTGCGTCGCTTTTATCCCGCAGTCAACACTGATTACTAAGCTAGCTTTTCTTTCAAGGACAATTTCAATATGCTCCTCTTTAATCCCGTATCCTTCCTTCAATCTCTCAGGGATGAAGTAATC
>Ga0209977_10001202_pt1 | contig 11229 bp, 11 predicted proteins | sample SumtaG_2_FD_183113 | JGI IMG/M metagenome (GOLD analysis project Ga0209977, IMG submission 183113) | Deep subsurface microbial communities from Indian Ocean to uncover new lineages of life (NeLLi) - Sumatra_00607 metaG (SPAdes) (version 2) | ecosystem: Environmental > Aquatic > Marine > Oceanic... | reverse complement strand
GCTATTGAGGGTTTTATGTATGGTTGTTTTTGTATATCACTAAAAAGAAGATGTTGTCAATTTGGAAAAAATGGTCTACAAATGGCACATCATTTGCAGAAAAATCTGTCTATAAGGGGAAAAATATTTATTGCGTCTTGGAAAACCACGTCCTCTGGGCGTGGATTCTTTACAATGATAACAAAGAATAATCCAGCAATCTTGGTTATAGATATGGTCAAGGATTATTTTGATCCTCGACGTAATCTAAAGATAATCCCCTATGCCAGGGCAATTGTGAATCCTATAAAGGAACTTACGAGGACATTCAGAAAGAGTGGATGGCCTGTTATCTTTGCTACAGACTCTTTTAGGGAGGATGATTTTATTTTTAGCGCCAGGATGAAACCAGAGTCATTAGCAGGGACAGAAGGAGCTCAAGTTATTGATGAACTTGAAAGAAAACCTGATGACCTTTGGCTTCCCAAGCCCCGTTTTTCTGCTTTTTTTCAAACTGGATTAAAAAAATACTTAAGGGAAAGAAAAGTTACTATATGTGCTGTGACTGGCATAGCCACGCCTTTTTGCGTGCTGACTACAGCTCTTGATGCAATCTGTTATGATTTTAAGAGCGTTATTATCTCTGATTGTTCAGCAGCTGCATCTGAGGGAATACATAAGGAAACCCTCAGTTTATATAAGAAGACCGCTCTTTACCCTCTTCTTAAGGTAAGTACATCATCAGAGTTTCTCTCTGATTTAGGAGTTGATTTAATTAACGGTTGAGTTGTTAAGTAGTTGAATGGTTTGGTTTTTACTACTTGACGACTTGACCAAGGCTGGTCGGTTAATGGTGAACGTACAACTTATAACTTTTAACTTTAGGCACTTTCCATGATAAAGCCATGGCCTATAATTGAATCAACTAAGGATTCTGATATGGGTCTTTTTTGTGTTAAAACAAACCGATGCCGTTCTCCAAGGACAGGCCAGGAGCACACCTTTTATGTTATTGATTTTCCAAGCTGGGTTCAGGTTATACCAATCACGCCTGATGATCAGGTTGTTATGATTAGGCAATACAGACATGGTTGTGGCCGAATTTTTCTGGAGTTACCCGGGGGATTGATAGATAAAGATGATCTCAGCCCCTATCAAACTGCCAAAAGAGAACTCTTAGAAGAGACAGGATATCGTGCGGAAGATCTTATTCTTTTAACAAGCATTTACCCCCAACCTGCGGTTCTAAACAATAAAGGACTGACTTATCTGGCAAGGGAAGTAAAAAAGGTAGCCGAACCCAATCTTGATGCGACAGAGGACATAGAGGTATGTTTAGTTGAGCTTCAAAGGATTCCGGAGATGATACAGGGTGGAGAGATAAATCATGGCCAGACTGTTATGGCCCTCAGTTTGTATTTTTTGCTTAACAAATAAAGTGTCCGAAGATTTAGAGAGGAAGTATAATATCTCTATGTTTAATATTGACAATTTTAGTAACTATTTTGTAGTTATAATGTAGCTATATCAATCTTAGAAAATGTGAGGAAATAGTAGTTTAAAAAGGAGGAATAATTATGGGTAAGGTTGGAATTATTGGTGTTGGACAAAGTAATTTTGTAAGAGGATATCCGGGCTCAATCAGGGAACTTGCCTTTGAAGGGTTTAAGGAGGCCATGGAGGATGCTAAAACGCAAATAAAAGATATTGATGCATCTATAATTGCCTCAGCCCCTGAATATGATAAGCAAAGATCTCCTGCCGGGGTGATTGCTGAGTATCTTGGGCTTATTCCTCAGCCTACCTTTTATATTGAATCAGTCTGTTCTTCAAGCAGCTCGGCTCTAAAGGTGGCCTATTCAATGATTAAGGCAGGCCTACATGATATTGTTGCCATTATAGGCTTTCAGAAGATGTCAGAAATTTCATCCAGCGAGGCACAGGAGAGGATGGGAAGAGGGGCCGATATTCAATGGGAATCTCCTTTTGGTACTATGATGCCAGCATATTATGCCATGTATGCTCGGGCACATATGGCTAAATATGGAACAACAGGTGAAGACCTGGCTAAAATAAGGGTTAAGGCAGCCACCTATGGTCAGATAAATGACAAGGCTGTATACAGAAAGCCTGTAACCCTGGATATGTTTACTGATCCTGAAAGTAATATATCTGCTACCGTTGCTAAACCTTTAAGGGTCGGAGATTGCTGTGCTAATGCAGACGGCAGCTCCTGTATCATTGTAGCTAATGAGGAAAAGGCCAAGGCTATATGTGATAAGCCTGTTTGGATATTGGGCCTCGGGGCAGCCTCTGAAGCGGTTAATATGGCCGGAAGGGATCTTTTGACTGGTTTAAGTGTAGGCATTGAGGCGGGAAAACAGGCATATAAGATGGCCAGGGTTATCCCAAAAGATATAGATGTGGCTGAGGTACATGACTGCTTTACCATTGCAGAGATGATGGCATACGAGAACTTAGGGTTTGCTAAGCCTGGAGAAGGCAAGGATCTGATTGCATCTAAGGAGACTTATAAAGAGGGAAGTATCCCTATTAATGTCGATGGCGGGCTTCTGTCAAAAGGACATCCAATTGGGGCGACAGGAGGATCACAGATTAGGACAATAGTGCTTCAACTGAGGGAAGAGGCCGGAGAAATGCAGGTTAAAGATCCAGAGATTGGCCTTGTCCATAATATTGGTGGTGTCGGTCTGTATGGAAATGTAACTATATTGGGGAGGTAAAAGAATGGCAAAAAAGGAAGTAGATGATAGATTTAAAAAATTTGGCACAGTAAGTTTTACAGCAATTACCAAGACTAATGATTTTATAAGCTATCTTGAGAAAGGCAAAGTAATGGGCACCAGATGCAAAGAGTGTAGGGCTGTTTACTTTCCTCCGAGATCGGATTGCTCTAAGTGTTTTAATAGCAATATGGAATGGTTTGAGGTAACTGAAACTGGAAGACTGTTGAGCTTTAGTGAGTTAAAGTATGGGCCGGTAGGATTTGAGGATGATCTTCCTTACACCATTGCCCTCCTTGATTATGGTGACTACAAGGTCTTTGGTAGAATATCAAAGGATATGCCCTATGAAGATTTAGATGTGGGAATGGAGCTAAAAACCGAATTCAATGCACTGCCAAATGGTCAGCTTAGTTATGTCTTCAAAAGGCCTTAAGGAGACCCTCAATATTTAGCAAAGTGGAAACGTTCACAGGTTCAGCGTTCACCGTTCAGCCTGCGACGAGCTCCCTTCGGCAAGCTCAGGGCTTGAGCCTGTCGAAAGCAGCCGAATCGGGTTGCCTTTTTTCGTTGACCTTGCTCGTAGGCCAGCAAGTCATTGATGAAACCTCGAATGGCAGCGCTGTTGTTTATCGTTCTGTTCTCATACCTTCTATTATATTCAGCACTCACGTATCGCTGGTTCAGATTTTCAGTCGACTCTGAACCAGTGAACGGTTACATTTTCTTTTATTAATAAGCTTTTTTGGTAAGAAAAGCGCTTTTTATACCTTATTAAAATTCACATAAGTATTTCATATTATAGAGATTTGTCAGGAAAAAGATTAAAACTGCTATAATGGCCAGAAATCTGAGGCTCTAGCAAACAAGGAGGTCAATTAAGGTGATAGGTATTGTCTCTTATGGCGGTTATCTCCCTTTGAATAGAATAAATAGGGACATTATTTTTAAGAGTATGGGTTGGCTCCATCAGGCTACCTATATGAAGGGAGAAAAGTGTGTAGCCAATTTTGATGAGGACAGTGTAACCATGGCTGTTGCCTCTGCCATGAATTGTTTGGAGGGCTACGACAGGGATTCTGTTGGTGGTCTATACTTTGCCACAACTACATCACCGTTCAGGGAAAGAGGGTGTGCTGATATAATAGGGACCGCCTTAGATCTTAAGAGTCAAATCAGAACGGCTGATTTTACTAACTCCACGAGTGCTGGTACATCTGCATTGATTGCCGCAATTGATTGTATTGGTGCAGGCACAGCAAATAACCTCCTTTTATGTGCATCGGACGTTAGGGTGGGAAAACCCGGTAGTTCTCAAGAGATAAGTTTCAGTGATGGTGCTGCATCTCTGTTGTTAGGAAATGAGAGGGTAATTGCAAGCTGGGAAGGCTCCTACAGTGTTTCCTATGATTTCCCTGATCATTGGAGAACAGAAAATGATAGAACTGATAGAGCCTGGGAGGACAGATTTGGAAGAGAGGAAGGCTATAGAAAATTTATACCTGAGGCCATCTCAGGACTTCTTGCCAAATATAGGCTAAGTCCAAAGCATATATCTAAGGTGGCCTTTCCAGGAATTTATCCCAGGGACCATGTAGCAATATACAAAAGATTGGGATTTGAACCAGATCAAGTTCAGGATCATCTAATGACTGTTATGGGCAATATTGGTACCTCTTATCCTTTAATGATATTGATCTCAGCCCTTGAAGATTCAAGTCCTGGAGATAAGATAATCGTGGCCGGTTTTGGTAATGGAAGTGATGCCCTATTATTCCAGGTTACAGAAGAGATAGAAAAAATCAAAGGTCAAAAAAGAGGAGTTAAGAGGTGTTTAGAGTCAAAAAGGGATCTTAATAGTTACGAGAAGTATCTTGCATTTAGGAATTTTATCTCCCCTGAAGGGGGAATCAGGGCTGAGGCAATACCTTACACTGCCTTGTCTTTAACATGGAGAGACAGGAGAGAGATATTAGGCCTATGTGGAACACGGTGTAAAAAATGCGGGACACCTCAATATCCTGCTCAAAAGGTGTGTGTTAATCCTGATTGCGGTGCTATTGATGAGATGGAACACTACCGGTTTTCTGATAAAAAAGGAACCATTTTCAGCTTTACAGGTGATCTCCTGGCCTTTACACCTAATCCACCTGGAATATATTCGGTTATTGATTTTGATGGAGGTGGCAGATTCTGGTTTGATGTTACGGATTGCGATCTTGAATCAATGGGGATAGGTATGCCAGTCGAGATGAGCTTGAGGATAAGGTACGTTGATGAAAGAGGAGGTATTGTTGGCTATTTTTGGAAGGCAGTACCGGTTTGAGATAAGGAGATAAATATGGGGGAAGGGATAAAGGATAAGGTTGCTATTATTGGAATGGGTTGCACCAAATTTGGAGAGCATTGGGACAAGGGCTCCGAAGATTTAATCGTTGAGGCGTTTACTGAAGCAGTTGAGGATGCAGGCATAGAGAAAAAGGATATTCAGGCGGCCTGGTATGGCTCTTGTTATGAGGAGTTAAATGTTGGGAAGTCGGCCCTGCCTCTTAGCAGGATCTTAAAGCTACCTTTTATACCGGTAACCAGGGTTGAGAATCTTTGTGCCAGTGGTTCCGAGGCATTAAGAGGTGCGGTTTATGGGGTTGCCTCTGGTGCTTATGATATTGCCATGGCTATGGGAGCAGAGAAGCTAAAAGATACTGGATATGGTGGTCTTTCAGAGGTAAGCACGATCTTGGGTACAAAAAACAGGGTTATTTTTCCAGCTATAAGTGCCCCTGGTGCATTTGCAATGTTGGCCAATAGGTATTTCTCCAAGTACGGTATGTCTACAGAAGAAGGAAAAAGGAGCCTGGCCAAGATCTCAGTCAACAGCCATAAAAATGGTTCAATAAATCCAAAGGCACACCTACACAGGATTATAACAGAAGAAGATGTATTAAATGCCCCTATAATTGCCTCACCTCTTGGTCTTCTTGACTGCTGTGGAGTAAGCGATGGGGCAGCAGCAGCGATTGTGTGCAGGGCTGATATGGCCAATGATTTCATAGCTGATCCTGTACTCGTGAAGGCACTTCAGATCGGCATTAGTTCTGGCGAGGAATTGGGGTACACGCAATGGGATGGCACCTATGTTGAGAGTACAGTCAGGACAGCTGCAAGGGCATATAAAGAGGCAGGCATAAAAAATCCCAGGGAAGAAATCAGTATGATGGAAGTTCATGATTGTTTTTCCATTACCGAGCTTGTTACCTATGAAGATTTACAGATATCACCCAGGGGAAAGGCAAGGAATGATATTGAGGATGGCTTTTTTACAATAGAGGGAAAGATACCTTCACAGCCTGACGGGGGTCTGAAATGCTTTGGTCATCCTATTGGGGCCTCTGGATTAAGAATGTTATATGAGATGTACAAGCAACTTCAAGGAAAGGCCGGAGAAAGGCAAATCAAGGATCCAAAAATTGGTCTTACCCATAACTTAGGTGGGTTTCCACAGATGAATGTTATTAGCATTGTGGTCGTAGGATTGTCGCCCGCCTCGCCTAAGGCGAAGCCGATGGCGGGCAGGCACAAAGAAGAAAAATTAATTATATTTTCCTATAATCTTGGTGACTTCGTGTCTTGGTGGCTGATTAAGGAACGCATAAAATAATTGGGCTATTTCTGATCATTTAATCAAGGAAAGGAGAGAAAAATGGATTTTACTCTATCAGGTGAAAGTAAAATGATGGTTAAGGCAGCTCGGGATTTAGCCAAACAGGAAATTGAACAAATTGAAGCCAAGATAGAGGAGGAAAATGCTATTCCCGATGATATCTGGCAGAAGTTTGCCAAGGCAAGGATGCTGGGTATGATGATCCCAAAGGAATACGGTGGCATCGGGTCAAGTGCACTAAATGTTATATTGATTCTCGAAGAGCTGGCAAAGACAGGATCGGCAGTCGCCTTTCTGATGGCTTTGAACAATAGTGTTGTAGAAACCATCTATCATTGGGGTTCAGAGGATCTTCGAAAAAGGTTTATCCCTCCTCTCTGTGATGGATCCCTATGGCCAGCTATGGCATTTACTGAACCAGGCACTGGGTCAGATCCAACGGCGATTACCACGAGTGCTAAACCAGATGGAGATCATTATGTATTAAATGGAACAAAGAGATTCATTTCCTATGGGCATAAGAAAGGATACGGAGTTTTTTACGCAAAGGATGAAACCGAAAAAGTTACAGCATTTGTTGTAGACAAAAGTTCTGAGGGTTACACCTGGTCTAAACCTTGGGCCCTTATGGGTCTTGCAGGTCAAGGACTGGTAGATGTTTTTCTAAAAAACGTTAAGGTACCAAAAGAAAATATTCTGGGTGAAAAAGGTAAGGGTTTTCATATCTTGCTCAGGTGGATTGCTGGGGAGAGGGTTCAGCAGATGGCATTTATGGTTGGCATGGGACAGGAGTGTCTGAATGAATCCTTGAGATTTGCAAAAGAGAGAATAGTCAGGGGCAGGCCAATGACCGCTATGCAAGGATTTCAGTGGATGTTGGCAGAGATGCATGCCTCAATCGAGGCCAGCAGATGGTGGACGTATAGAGTAGCCTCCAAGCAGGATGAAGGTGATGATATCGCGGTAGATTCAGCCGCCCTTAAGCTCTTTGTTGTCCCCACAATCCAGGAAGTTGCCAGAAAGGCCTTACAGATACATGGCTCTTATGGGTACTGTAAGGACTACAAGATAGAAAAACTCTATAGAACGATTGCCGCTGCAGGTATCACCGCCTCAAGCACCGAGCTTCAAAAAACAATCGTTGGTTCTGCATTGGCTCGCTCAAAAGAAATCTGAAGAAAACAATATCATTTCACCGCAGAGACACAGAGGACGCAAAGAAGAGATAATTTTTCCGTAAGCCAAATCACCTCTTAGTCACTTACCTAAAGGCTGGAAACATGGATATAGTAGTCTGCATCAAACAAGTGCCTGAAACCACCGACATAGGCTGGGATCCCAAGACAGGTACCCTTATCAGGGAAGGTGTTGGAGGCATTTTAAATCCTAATGATAAGAATGCCTTGGAAGCAGCCCTTCAACTAAGAGAACAACATGGTGGTTTGATAACTGCCCTTTCAATGGGCCCTCCTCAGGCAGAGGATGCCCTCAGAGAGGCATTGAGTATGGGGGTTGATAAGGCAATATTACTGAATGATAGATTATTTGCCGGTTCCGATACCTTGTCCACCTCATATGCCTTAAGTCTTGCTATTAAAAAGATACCAAGTTTTGATCTCATCCTCTGTGGCAAAGAGTCATGGGATGCTATGACAGCCCAAGTAGGTCCTCAGCTTTCAGAATTACTGAATCTACCGCAATTAACCTATGCAACGGAGATTACTGTGAATAGGAATTCAGTCAAGATAAAACAAAAGCTGGAAGATGGTTTTAGAATATTGGAGGCCTCCTTTCCTGCCTTAATAACTGTAGAAAAAGAAATTAATCAACCAAGAATTCCCCCTATGGATAGTATAATGGAGGCATACAGGGATAAAGAGGTACAGGTGTGGACAGCCGAGGATCTCGTAAAAGATAAAAAGCATTTTGGTTTAAAGGGTTCCCCGACACAATCCAGAAAGGTTTACAGTAAAAAGGTGCAAAAAGGAAAGGTCACTATTTTAGAAGGTGAGCCAGATGAAGTGGCTGGTAGGCTGATTCAAACATTGAAACAAAAAGGGCTTCTTTGAGGTTTATATGACATTTGACAATCTACAAGAATATAATGGGTTGTGGGTCTTTGTTGAGCAAGGAGATGGAAAGCCGGCCCGAGTTTCCCTTGAATTATTGGGAAAAGGTAGAACCCTAGCAGACAAACTCGGGGTAGTTGTTACAGCTATCCTTATTGGTCAAAATGTTACAGAAATGGCAGAAGAACTTATTTTTTACGGAGCTGACAGGGTGATCATAGCAGATGATCCTATTGCTAAAGATTACCGTACAGAGATTAATACGGATATTATTTTTGAACAGGTCTTAAAGGAAAAACCGGAGATACTGTTGATCGGAGCAACATGCATAGGAAGAGATTTGGCACCGAGGTTGTCGGCAAGATTGAACACAGGTTGCACTGCAGACTGCACTGAGCTTGATATTGATAAAGAGATGAGATTGATTGTAGCCACAAAACCTTTCTTCGGCAGGGATCTCATGGCAGATATTATCTGTCCCTTTCATAGACCCCAGATGGTAACAGTTAGAGCAGGTGTTATGGAGTTAAAGGATAAAGATAGAAAAAGGGAAGGGGAACTGATTTATATAGATGTAAATCTTAAGAAAGAGGATACAAAAGTTAAGGTTCTTGAAACTATTAGATCAGTATCCGATAGTATATCTTTAGAAGAGGCAGATAAGGTGGTAGCAGCAGGTATGGGTGTTGGCAATAAAGAAGGGTTTGAAATGGTAAAGGAACTTGCAAAGCTATTGGGAGCTCAAGTAGGGGCAACAAGTCTTCCTGTAGATGAGGGATGGATCTCTGATGATAAAAAGATTGGCCAGACTGGAAAGACAATAAGGCCTAAACTTTATATAGGTTGTGGGGTTTCAGGGGCGATCCAACACTCTGCCGGAATGATAAATAGTGAGCTTATCATAGCCATAAACACAAATCCAAAGGCTGATATCTTTAACTTTGCGGATTATGGTATTATTGGAGATGTTAATCAGATTGTTCCGGCCCTTATCAAAGAATTGAGAATAGTCAAGGGGTAAAAAATGGGCACCCCCACTGTGACATGGCAAAGGTATTTGCAACAAATATGGCCATGGAGGTTACATCAAATTGTGTTCAGGTAATGGGATTGTATGGATATTCTAAAGAATATCCGGTAGAAAAGTATATGAGGGATGCAAAGATAGTTCAGATATATCTTGGCCCGAACGAGTTGGCACAGCAGCTCATTGGGGAAAGCCTTTAATCAGCCGGCCTAATCTCTGATAGCTTTAAGGCCAGATCCTCAATGTATGACCGGTTTTCAAGTTTCTGCCTCCATGATTGAGGTATAGATTCAATGCCTAAATAAGCACCTGAGATAGCACAGGCCATTGCACCTAAGGTATCACGGTCTCCTCCATTTAAGGTGGCACAAAAAAGACAATCCTCAAATGATTTGGGATGGCGCAGAAAGGAGTACAGGGCAAAGGGCAAAGATTCATGCACGGCGACCGTGCGACCAAGTTGCTCCGCTGCAAAAGATGGAGGGCTCTGGGCGTTGATTAGTTTTTGAACAAGCAGTATTTTCTCTTCTATCTTAGGGGTTATGGCGAAATCAATCAATGAATCTATAAATGTCTTATATGGAAATGCTTCCTTTGGATCAAGGTTCACTGCAAGAGATACTGCCCTTGCCTGGACTGCGGCACCGTCTTTACCCACTGGATGTACATGGGTGACAGAGGCAGAAATACAGGCCTTTTCATAGAGATCAGGGGAGTTGTGAAAAAAGAGTCCTACCGGAACAATCCTCATGGCAGCGCCATTGCCAAGGGAACCTACACCTCCAAACAAACTCCTCGCAGCCTCAGCATAGGTAATACCTAATTGTTTTACTATTGAGAATATAGTTGGCGGTCCTGAGGCATAGCCTCGCCATGGCTCACGCTCATAGTTGTATCTAAATGTTTCTCCCAGGTCTTGTTGATCAAGACAACCCTTTTTTATAATAGATTCTGCAAGGCCAATGGACATGGCTGTATCATCAGTGTAGCTGAACTCTTTTGATCGGTCTAACTGGATACAAAGATCCTCTTTTTTACGATATTGGAAGGCAAGTTCACCAATTGCATCGCCGAGAGCGCTACCAACCATACCACCAAGGTACTTTGTCTTGATATCAGTCATTGTAATTCCATTTTTTAATTTATTTTTTAGTTCATTTCAACAGACAATTAGCAAATATCAACGTACACTATGATTACTTTTCCTTTCCTTTTTGTACAGATTTTGATATTGGCGAACATGTTCCAAGATAAATGCAAGGTTTTGCAATATCCTATACGTAACCAATCTTGATATTTCTTTTAATATTGCTCTTCAACAATCCAATAGAGGCCCAACTTTGATGATCGTATTGATAATCCTTGGACTACTTTTCGCATTAATTGGTCTTGTTGGTTGCATTTTACCTGTCATCCCAGGACCTCCGCTCAGTTTTTTCGCCTTAATTATTCTTTCTTATGCCAAAAATTGGGAACCATTTAGTTCAATATTTTTAATTATTATGGCAGGCCTGACAATAGTAGTTACTATCTTAGACTATGTGGTTCCTGCCAGCGGGGCAAAAAAATATGGGGCATCCAGGTTGGGTGTTTGGGGTTCAATAATTGGAATGCTATTCGGGCTTTTTTTCTTCCCGCCCTGGGGAATGCTCATCGGTGCAATTGGAGGGGCACTGGCTGGAGAACTGGCAGCTGGAAAACAGGGAAAAAAGGCCTTGCGAGCGGGTTGGGGTGTCTTTGTCGGAAACA
>Ga0209977_10001201_pt1 | contig 11232 bp, 15 predicted proteins | sample SumtaG_2_FD_183113 | JGI IMG/M metagenome (GOLD analysis project Ga0209977, IMG submission 183113) | Deep subsurface microbial communities from Indian Ocean to uncover new lineages of life (NeLLi) - Sumatra_00607 metaG (SPAdes) (version 2) | ecosystem: Environmental > Aquatic > Marine > Oceanic... | reverse complement strand
CTCAAGTGTGCCCCCGAAGAGGTGGTATATGGCCTCGTATCTCAGGCGTGAGGGGTTGACCTTCGAGGACGTGGCTGACCATTACTGGACGGATTATGATCCTGTGTGTTGGCCTCTTCCGTTCAGGATTAACTGTCTGGGATGCATGGGATGTGGGGCGGTCCACGACCCTCCCTTGAGCCCGGACCACTTCAAGGGTCCGTATAAGATCGCGTTTCATCCTAATTTCCTTCGGCAATGGGAGGAACAGTTCGGGAAGGAGGCTACCTTTGAACTGGTCTGGGAGACACAGAAGAAGAATGATCAGATAGAGAGGGAGAAAGACGCCGTATCCGAAAAGATAAGCTAATTAGATCGCGCCTTATCCCACATTTCTTTAATGGGTCTATAGTAGGCTCTTACCCCCAGGAAGAGTAGGATGTAGAAAAGTGCGAACATGCGGGATACTGTAAGGGAGTCGGGGACGGGGAATCCGAAGTTTCTGAGGAGGTGCATGCTCCTTAAGAGGGTCCCATATGCTGTTGCGATTATGAGCCAGATGAACTCTCTTATTCTCACCCTTTGATAGATCCTGATTGCATTTATTAGTGATAGAGATATGAAGAGGAATGCGTTTATGTCCATAATTAGACCCCAATTTATCATGCCTGATTCACCCCCAATGTTGCTCTGAAGAGGGCGAGGCCAACTGCTCTCCCCTTTTTTTCATCTCTGAGGGCCTTCTCGTATTCGCTATCGACAAGCTGCTTTAGGCGTGTAAGTTCGGCGTTGGTCATGTCCAGTTCGTTCATGGCCTTTTGCATAAGTACGTTAAATTCACCGGCAAGGGGGTTGATGAGGAGCTTGGGGATCTCACGGCGTACTGCGTCCCAGATGGGTTCTATCTTTAGCTCAAGGGTGGTGAGGCGATGCTCGAGGCGTTTCGCTGAGTTCGTGTATGAGTAGACCATCGCGATGAGAGAGATGGATGTCCCAATTATTCCGAGGACCAGTTCAGCGGTAATGACTATCCCTTCGCTCATATGCCTTCAAATCGAATTTAGTTAGTATTCGGTAGAGGCTGGATAAAATGGTTATGTTGACTGTAACCATTTAATTTCGAACTAAAACTCGATAACTAAAATTTATCAAAGAACTCTCGTAGTGATCTGCACCACTTTTATATTTCATTGATCCCATTTGGTATATCCGCGCACTGATAACAGTCATGAAGATTCATGCTATTCGGGCTTAATGTGCGCAATTAAAGAAGAAAAATGGATGTGATATTGATGCGATTGTTGTTCCTCCAGCCTCAGCCCTGTATCCGGGCGTTGAAGCTTGCCAAGGGATTGAAGGGGGCACTGGGCGAAGATGTTTCACTCGTCTTCGGCTACCTAGATAGAACGTTGACCGAGCTGTATGGCTACGGAGACGAGTTTTTCGACGAATTTGTTAAGTTGAGCCGGGAAGACCCCGAGAAAGGCATCTCCGAGCTGGCTGAAAGATACAAGCCTGATATCATCCACAGCCACAATGCGCCAGACTTCCTTACAGTATCAGCGATTAACGTAGTAAACGATGTCCCGGTCATTCACGACACCCATGACGTGCTTACTATGCGGAGGATGGGGTACTACGTCGGCGATGACGAGGCGAGAATACAGGAATATGCTGAGGAAGAGAAGAAGGCGAATGAAGAGAGCGACGGTAGGTTATACGTTACTGAAGGGGTTGGAGACTACATCAGGAAAAGGTATAGCGTCGACGAGCCCGACCTAGTCTTTCGCAACTATGTCTCCGAGGACATGATGCCCCGGAGTTTGACCGATAAATTTTCGGATAAAGATGGGAGGATACACATCGTGTATGCTGGTACCATCACCAGCCAGATAGATGGGCACCATTATGACCTCAGAGAAATATTCAGGGAAATAGCGGAGCAAGGTTTCCACATTCACATATACGCAGCGAGAGAGGATGAGGCATACGCTTTACTGGCTGAGGAGAAGGACCTTGTCCACTACCACGGGCATTTCGACCGGAAGACGCTGATGCACGATGAGATAAAAAAATATGATTTTGGGTGGGCTGGCTTCAACGATGTGATGAATAAAGAGCATCTCGACGTTGCCCTACCCAACAAAGCTATTGAATACGTCGCATGCGGGCTTCCAGTCTTGACTCTTCCCCACAAGACGCTCAGCGAGTTCGTCGAGGAACATAAGGTCGGTCTTGTCATCCACAGCTTTGACGATATGAAGGGACAACTTTTTGAAAGTAATGAACTAAAAGAGATTGTAATCAAGAAACGATATGAATTTACGATTGAGAACAACATCAATCAACTTATTCAGTTCTACACAGATCTCATCGCCCAATACCCCAATTGACTTCATACGCGACGCGCCTTCGCGTTTATCCTTATTCGTGCGCACGCTAGCGGAGATTCTATACGGAGACCCAATACGCCGAAAAATTGAAAGTGATGAAAGATCCGAGCCAATACGCCGTTGAGAAGAGAACGGAGCCGATGTGGGAAGACGCGAATTCCGAAAACCAAACTGATTTAAGAGATTAAATTATCCATTAGGGATGGGTGAAGGGGCCGCTCCGAAGGCGAGACAGGGATGACCTTGAGCCAGGGGCGAAGCCTTCTTCCCCATCGTCTAGGATGTTTTTTTCGTGATTATGTAAAGAGGGGCATGTGTGTATGGTTTCTCGCCAGGGGGCGGTCTGAGTTTTATCGCGGCGTCGCTGCGAACCCATTTAATGTCTACTTCATCGAGATCCTTAAGGTCTTTGATTATGGCCATTATATCGTGTTTGTTATACCGATTCCGATAATATATGCCGTTGAGGCCGTCGATGAGAGCGATGGAGGCGGGTTTGTCTCCTGGTGGTATGAAGAAGGCTACCATCATCTTCAGTTTCGTGACTCTCCACATTTCTCTGATGAGGGGTTGGACATCCTCAGGGTTGAGGTGTTCGAGGAGGTCTTTGCAGCAGACGGTATCGAAGGAAGCGTCGGCAAATGGCATGTTCAGTGCGTTGACTTCGTGGAGCTCGATTCCGGGATATATTTTCCTAGAGGAGTCAATGAATTTCTTCGTGAGGTCCAATCCGACATATCTGAGGCCCGCTATTCTGAAAAAGGGATAACTTATGCATTGGCCACAGGCAACGTCTAGAACGTTTTTCCCTATTTTCGCCTCCTCAGCCATCAGACTTCTGATCGGGTGGGTCCGCTGCACCTCAACCAGCATAAAGTCATCGGGCGCGTTCACCCAATATTTCTCCCACTTCTTCATGAAATGCCCCCAGACAGAGCTTCTCCAGATTCATTCTCAGCCATTTACATCTCGATAAAACAAGTTCGGGTTCCAGAACTTCCTTTTTAAATTTTACCCCGATTTGGTTCGTATTTGCGAACCAGTTAATTCGCGCGAAAAATATTAATAATATAAAAATAGGATGAATATAGAATGAAGGCAATAATTTTGGCGGCTGGAATGCCCGACCCAAAGTGCGGCTTTCCAAGGGATAACAAGCCAAAAACACTTTACAGGATCGATGGTGAGGTTCTTCTCGAAAGAACGGTCAAGCAATTGAGGGAGGCTGGAATTAAGAATATACGAGTCGTTACGGGCTACGGTGCTAATAGAATAAGAAAATTTAATCTTGAAAAGAAACTAAACCTAGAATTAACTCATAATCCTAAATGGGATACAGACGCGATAGAATCTCTCAGAACTGGTGTAAAGGATATTGGAGATGATGCTTTAATCTTATATTCCGATATTTTGGTAAATGTTGAGGTCTTGAGAAAATTTTTGGAATGCGATGCACCGCTTGCTTGGTTAAAATTGATTAAACCATGGGGAAAACCTTGGCCCACAAATAAAAATGACGAAATCTATAGAGGTGATAGAAATATATGCATTGTAAAAGTGGCTAAAGAGAAACTAGAGATCTTTAATAGAGCTGAGGAATATGCTGAACAGTGGCTTAAGCGTTATGGCCGAAGTGCAGATGGAGGCAGTGCACTCCATTTAGATGCGCTCTTAATGGAGGCCCTATATCAAAATGGTCCAGTAGAAGATATAGTGATACCCGTTAATGTAGGAGACATAGATTATTATAGATTTACCGATGAAGGGAAAGAGGCCTTACGCGTGCATTAGTAATCCTATTATATAATCCCAATTTCCTTCAAGTGCGCGCGCGCTCCATTTCTTAGAAATATATACAGCCATTGGCGTCTATATATTTTGAAAGGGGCCGACTCGGAATCCTGTATGCCGTCAGATCTCAGTACATTTACTGAATGTATGAAAATTTTCGAGTCTCGTTTCGCTGTATCTAGATTCCCTCATCCTTGTCCAGAGAACCGCAAGGTTTCTCGAAGGATCCCATCTCCAGCCCAATTTAAGCGGGAAGCGCATCATAATGTAATCTTCGATTCGGACTAAGCTGGATTCCCTCTTGATATTCCATGGATCGAGGGCATAAAATTTGATTCGCATGTTCCGTTGCTTATAGGCCAGGATGATAGGTTGCTTATGCGTGAGGCTTGTTTCGACCAGAAAGCGATGTGCCATCGCAAAATCGGTTTCAGCTCCGAATTCGCCCGTCTTCGTTATGAGTATGAAGGGCTGAAGGTGCTGTCTCATCACAACTCCATGCACCGTCCTACGGGGCCTTATCTCACGCTCATATTTCACGCCACTTTGGAGTAGCCGTTTAGTCGCTAGGCCTAAGAGGTTGGGCTCCTCTGTTACCGTATTACACCGGCCTTCCTGAGCTCCTCATCCAGGGCATCGACGATCGTCGGATCCTCAACGCGGAGGCAGACGATCATTTTTTCCGGGCTGCAATCGGGGCAGAGGACTTGGCTCCCATCCTCGCCTTCTTCTTCCAGCTTCGTGTAGCTCTTCACGCAGCTGAGGTGTCTACGAGCCCCTGCGCATATATCCTCGGGCAAAACAGCGAATATATCCTCGAGTTTAGGATGGATGATAGGCTCGGCCGGTGGTTTCATCTCCGATTTAATCTCCCCTCCGACCTTACCGCCATCCTGCATCGCAATTAGATATCTACTGACAGTCTTGAAGGCCCCGTCTCTAGGTTTCGACAATGCATCCTCAAGCACTTTATCTAAGCTGTCCTTCATCAGCTCGATTATCTGGGTCAGTCTCTCCTTCTCGGGCTCGCTGAGGTCGATTGGTTTCGCAGCAAGCTCTTGAGCTTCCCTAAGTCTGGCCTCGATGCTTATGCTTCCTTCCCCGCCTCTTTCCATCGAATGAGTGCCCCCCGGATTATTTGTCCTTTCTCCTCCTCATTCAGGAGGTGTGACATGAGGTCCTCAAGAATGAATAGAATTATCTCCGGTCTGGTATCAACGAGGTTCCTTATCCGTTTCATATCGTCCTCGCTGACCGTCCCTCCCGCTTCAATCCCACTCACCTGAATCTCAACCCACACGCTCTGTTTCCGGAAGAGTACATCTGGCATTCAGGGCCGATGCATGGCGCCACCTCCGTCTCCAAGAGATCCTTAATCTCCTCTCCGCGTATTATCAACGCCATAAGAAATAGCGGGCATCTCGTCTCCTTCCATTCCTTTGGGATCTTCCTCCCCTCATGAAGAAAGAATGCTTCATGAATGAAATATGAATCGGTTTTCCATCTCAGATGAAGTCCTGCAAGGCAGATTGTTTCAAATCTTCGGACGCAATCTCAAATATCCGCTGCGTCAACATCCTGCAGTACCTGATCAAGGTTTCCAAGTTTGTGCTTCTCGTATGCTCCACGACGATATCTATAAGGTTCGTGGGGTAATAGCGACTAAGCTGCTGAAATACGCGTACAGTCGCGTCATTCCTATCCACGGTGTCTCTCTTCCCTCTCGGCTTGGTGCGCCGATTTCCGAAATTCCAGAGTATTTCCTTCGCCTCTGTCAGGGTGACGCCGGACAAAGTCTGAAGTTGATGCTCGACGAATCCTTCATCATAGCGATTCGGAGAATATATCTCAAGCACCTCACCCGCGGACATCTCAGCTCTCGCCCTCCGCTCGATTTCGCGACCTGATGGAAGTTCACCCGTCTCACTGGCTCCCTCTAGGATGCTCTCTCTGATGTCTTCCGGAGCTGATCTGAGCGCGCGCGCTTGTCTCTCGCTCTCCAAGATTATGCCCCGGGACATAATTTCTCCAGGAATATCGCTTACTTTCTCATAAGAGGTCGTTTCCTCAATCTCTGATTTCACGAGCTTCAGGTGTCTGGAGACCCAGGACTGACTTTTGCCCACTTTCTCAGCTAATTTCTCCTGAGAATAACCGAACTTCATCTGCATCAGCTGTAACCAGTTTCCGATTCCCACGCTTGGCACGTTCGATCTCTGCACGTTTAAGACCAGGGCGACCGTGAACGCCTCTTCATCGCTCATCTCCCTGATCTCGCAGGGAGCCTCCTCGAGCCCAACTATCTGGCCATGTGCTAGGCGCCGATTGCCGTCCACTACCTCGAATTTTCCCTCGTGAATGGGATGCGGGCGGACGAGTAGTGGTCGGCGAATTCCATGTTCCCGCAGTGATTCCTGAAAGTCCCGATCTTCGTCAGCGTCTCTCGTAAGCCGCATCGGAGGGAAAAAGGGTATGAGCGCGCTAAATGGGAGTCGAGTCTCGTTCATACTTCCCCAGCTCCCTTTGAAGGTGTTGGCATCGCTCCTCTAACTCCTTGATGTCTCTCGTCGCTTTTTCCAGCTTTAATTCCGCGATCTCCCTCGCGTCAGCGGCTCCCCTGAGTAGTTGCGGAATGGAGAGCAGCCATTCCTTCCATTTTTTTCTCCCCTTCCACTTCCTTAGGAGTTCTCTCTCCTCAACGGTCATCTCGACGTGGAGATCCACCATACATAAACCCATACAGAAATTGTATGTATGGGCTTAAAAAGAATTCGGATAGGTTCAGGGACGGTGTTATTTTAGGTCAAAGACCCCTCCATTGGTTAATCTGGGTGGAATCCTTTTTAAATTCTTTTACGAAGGATCTGTGAATGATGGAGAAATATAGGAAGGTGGGGTGCAGTTGAGTGAAAAGATGGAAGAATTGGAGAGGCGAATACCCGCCCTTGAGGCGGGCGAAGAGGGAAGATATGACCTTTTTGCGCTTCCAAGTGAGGACGCACGGAAACGGGCAGTCCCCCGCAGCGAGGTTGAAGCCCGATACATCGTCGTTGAAGAAGTGGGGGGGAACAAATGAAAAGAATTTTAGTAACCGGATCTGGTGGATCTCCTGCAACAGGATTTGTTAGAAGTTTGAGAGCTGCACCTGAAGAGATGTTTCTCGTTGGAACTGATTGTAGTGAGTTTTATGTTATGCGCTCTGAGACAGATGAAACCTTCCTGGTTCCCAGAGCAACAGAGGGAGATTATATTGCTATACTAAATCAGATAATTGAAGAGAATGAGTTGGAATTTTTACATGTACAGAATACTGCTGAGCTGAAAGTTATTTCTGATAATAGGAAGAAATTGAATATAACTACCTTCCTTCCGTCGAAGAAGACAATTCATATTTGTCAGAATAAACTCTTATCTCATGAGGCATGGGCGAGCGCTGGGATAAAACAACCTAAGACAATGATGATAAATGATGAGAGTGATTTGAAGGTTGCATTTAAAGAGTTTGGCAAACCACTTTGGATAAGAGATACAACTGGTGCAGGTGGAAGAGGATCTTTACCTGTAAAGAGTTTAAGATTGGCAAAGGCTTGGTTAGATTTTAAAGAGGGCTGGGGAAAATATACTGCTGCTGAGATGCTGGGTGAGTCGAAATCTACAACGTGGCAGTCAATTTGGAAAGATGGAGAACTCATAGTTGCTCAAGGGAGAAGGAGGCTATACTGGGAACTAGCAAAGCTCGCTCCTTCGGGTATAAGTGGTGCTACAGGAACAGGAATAACTGTGTCAGATGAGCAATTAGATGACATGGCACAAAGAACTATATTTGCTATTGATAAAGACCCACATGGAATCTTTTCAGTAGATTTGACGTATAATAAGGAAGAAGTTCCAAACCCCACGGAGATAAACATCGGTAGGTTTTTCACCACACATGAATTTTTTACACAGGCTGGTTTGAATATGCCTTATGTTTTTGTGAGACTGGCTTATGGCGAGTCAGTTCCAGAGATTAAGACCAGATTGAACCCTTTACCGAATAATCTTGCTTGGATACGAGGAATGGACTTTAAGCCCATATTGACAACTATGAATGAGATAAACTCTAGTATTAAGATATTAGAACGGAGAAGGAATAGACTTTGACTAAGACTATTTTAGTTACTGGAGGATCTGGACATATAGGATCAACGCTAGTAGAGAAGGTTGTTGGTCTATATCCAACCGTGTATGTCTTATCACGTAGACGAAATGATAGTTGGAATGATTCAACGATATTTTTGCAGTGTAGCTTATCTGATATATCAGAATATAAAGACATCCTAAAACACATCGATGTTGTGGTGCATTTAGCGGCATTTGTGCCCAAAATGAAAGATGACGACTTTAAACAGAGTGTGGAAGTTAATCTGAAAGGCACAATGAAACTAGTAAGGTTATTAAAACAAGGAACTAGGTTTGTTTTCATCAGTACTTGTGAAGTGTATGGAGTTCCTGAGACCGAAGTGATTGATGAGAATCACTCATTGAACCCACTGACATACTATGGAATGAGTAAGATAGCTGCTGAAAAGACATTGCAGATTTATTGTAAGAAGCATAATATTGATTTAATTATTCTGAGATTAACCAGCGTGTATGGCCCTGGTGAGGTAATCAATCGTGCGATACCTAATTTTATCAGGAATGTTATGAATGATAAAAGCCCTGTAGTATTTGGAGATGGACAGGATAAGAGGGATTATGTTTATGTTGATGATGTTGTTGGTTATATCTTGGCGGCAGTGAGGCTAGGACATGGGATTTATAATATTGCAATGGGTAGAAGCTATAGCATTCAATCAATTGCAAACATGATAATTGAACTTTCAGGAAAGGATTTACAGATAGTCTATAAGGACAGAGAGGCGCCTAGAAGAGATTACGTGTTCGACGTGACAAGAGCGAAGAGTTTAGGTTATGTTCCAAAGGTAGAACTTGAAGAGGGGCTGAGGAAGGAGATTGACTGGTATGAAGAAGAAAATATTTCATAAGAGAATTGCCTTAGACTATGACGGTACTTTAGTAGAGGATGTTAGTCCAGCTACTAACGGCAAAGCAACCAAAGGTGCTAAGGAGTTTACAGAAAAACTGAGAGAAGAAGGTTGGGAGATTTTGATTAGCACTTGCAGACCTGATTGGCAGAGGAAGGAGATAGAACATAATTTAGAAAGCCAGGGCATAATGTTTGATTATATTTTCTTCTATCAAAAACCTGGAGTGACCGTATATGTGGATGATAAGGGAATTAGGTTTGAGAATAACTGGGAGGAGATTTACGATATGATTAAAACCATTGAACATCTGAACTGATTAAAATGAGGATTCTCTGGCCTGGACTTCGACCGTGGCTATGGTCTACTGTGATGCGCGCGCGCGAACCGACAAGATAATATAGACCGCGTTCCATACTCTGCGTGTTGGAGACGCGACTGGAGAGGTGCATATTGCCGCGGGAAAGAGAGCCATGGAGGGCACACATTTCGGGCTTTGGGACCGTCGTCGATTTATCCGGTTGTAGCTTCGCTCTTGGCAAAAACGATGTCTGCGATGCGTTGCTCTGTAAATTCAGGTGTCCGAAGCACCTTGAGCCCGATGTAGAAGCGAAGATAGGCCTTCATCTTTGCCCTCGAAACAACGAATACGAGGCCAAAAGTCAACACGAGAGACTAATTGTAGACGCTTAGATACGCGCGCAAAAGGAGTTGGTTCGCAGATACGAACCAAACCAGCGTAAACTTTAAAAGGGAAGTTCGGGAACCCGAACCCGTTTTATTGATCAACATGTTCGTGAAGGAAGAGGCGATTTCAGGTGGCTAGAGATCGCTGGGGGGTAGCGCAGATGGTTGAGCGTCAGGGACTCATAAACAAGTACATTATCCTGTCCCTGATATCACAGCAGATCGCGCTTACAGCGGAAGATGCGCTCAAAGACAGGGATAAGTTAAATGAAATAGTAATGGATTTGACCCTTGATCGCGGGAGGTACTCATTCGCCGACTTCATAGTGGCTGTGAAAGCGGAGAAATTCAGTGATGATACTAAGGCCGTATTTAAAATATACCTCGATCTCCTGGGTATCAAGGAGAAATATTGACCGTGCACATCTCTGAAAGACTCATAAAGCCATAAAAACGGTTAAGCCAACCTAAACTCTTTTTTATTGTCGTTGCTTTATTGTTAACTCGAACAGCCTTGGAAAGGGGAGCGCTTCTCAGGGAACTAGACAAGTTCAAGATCCAAGGTCAGACCCTGATTAACGACCTCCAGTGGCAGAATTCCCTCAAGGACATTCTCGCCTTCATCCACAATTACGTCCCGAGACGCCTCTTCGACTTGGACAAGGCCTCACCCCAACAGCTCCAATTATTCAAAGCGGTGCAGGACGGAAAGAGGTACTTTGTCATAAGGGCTCCCCGAAAAGGTGGGAAAACCATCTGTGTCGCTATCATAGCAGTATGGCTCACGCTGAGGGACCAACGATACCGGGTCTTCATCCTCTCCGGCAGCCAAATTCAGGCCGAATGGCTCTACGATTACTGCAGAAAGATCCTCTGGCCCTCCGGACCTGAGGGAAAAGCCAAGCGGGATTTCTTCTCCCAGTTCCTATCTGGAGAGCCAATGAAGTCTAGGATCCTGTACAAGGCTGGAGGATGGATAAGGTATAGCGCTGCAAGCTCTAAGCAGGTCAACGCTCCGACCGCGGATGCGCTTCTGATGGATGAATACGTCCTCATCCCAATGGGGATCAGGGAGGAGGCGTGGCCCATGATCCGCGGAAGCGAGGATCCAAGACGTTTCCTCCTCAGCACTGCGGTGCCAGGAAAAGAGGGCACCGAATCCTTTCTCGATATTTTAGACGATGCCGCGAAATGGGGGTTCGAGAAATTCGAATGGCTCGCGAAGGACTGTCCCTTCCTACAGACCGATACCGCCAAGAGGGATTCGGAAATCGCCCAACTCTTCCTCAGCGACGAAATGTTTCGCACTCAATATGTGGGAACACTTCCCCGCGGAGCGGGACGAATCTTTC
>Ga0209977_10001200_pt1 | contig 11237 bp, 10 predicted proteins | sample SumtaG_2_FD_183113 | JGI IMG/M metagenome (GOLD analysis project Ga0209977, IMG submission 183113) | Deep subsurface microbial communities from Indian Ocean to uncover new lineages of life (NeLLi) - Sumatra_00607 metaG (SPAdes) (version 2) | ecosystem: Environmental > Aquatic > Marine > Oceanic... | reverse complement strand
CTCTATATGTATGTCAATCCTATCGAGTAAAGGACCTGAAATCCTGGACATATATCTCTCTATCATACCGGGTGTGCAGGTACATTCATGGAATGGGTCTCCAAACCATCCACAGGGGCATGGGTTCATTACACTTTTTCCACAATGCAAGGTTGGTAATTAGAAAGAGTTACGAAGAACAGCTGTGTATAAAATAATCTGCAAAATGATAATACCTAATTAACTCGCTGGGGAGATAATTAACTCCTAATAAGACGAGTTTTGTAACTTCTTCTATTTGAAAGAGGGGAGTATTGTTGACCCCGCATAGCCTTTCTCCTTCTTCGCCTCACTTCCATAGGAAAAATTAAAAAGGAAAAAGTTAAAATTTAAATCTTGAATTCCACTGTCGAAGAAATTCCCAATTCCAAAACACAGAAAATATAACAATGAATAACAATAAGTGACTATGAATATTCTATAAATACACGATTTTTAGCTTACAAATAAAGGATAGTTCTATTTTTCCCTTGACATATTTTCATATTCCTATTAAAATAAAGTATACAGCATAAAATAAATATACAGCAACAGTGGACATTTCTGGAACAATTATAATTATAAAATGTGTAATATATTTATATAATTTTCATTAATAAATTAAGTCCGCTTGATGCGGAAAGGAGGCGATATCAAGAGATCCACTAAAAGAATATCTCTTTGGATTGGCGTCTGTCCCTGAAGGCTGTTTCTATTAGAGAAAGTTTGAAAGGAGGTGATAATTTTTTAGATACTTTCAGGAACGTGGTTTGATTGTATAAAAACAAAAAATAGAAAAAATCTGGGGCGCCACTAAAAAGAATCTCACCCACGTGAATATTTTTGGGAAGAAAGGTGAGAATGTAAAAAGACAAAGTACTAAGGAGGTTACAATGTCTAAAAAAATACTCATTGTATCGAGTTGGATAGCATTCTTTTCGTTCATATGCCTATTCTTGTCATTTAATGGAGGTTGTACCAAGACAAAAACCAAATATGTGAGTGCTATCTTTCTGTGTTGGATAAATGATCATTACCAATCGGCTGTGTTGTTTTCTGACCCTTTAGCAGACCCTGACGAGTCAGACGTGAAGATAAAGTGGAATACTAACTCGGTAGTTTTTCCTTATAAGGTGGTATATAGAGGTTATATATCATTCTGGGCTTACATTGATTTGGAAATTGCAACAAATTACACTGTGTCACTTACATCCGATGTTGGCGACTGTGAAGGTACAGTTGCTATACCTGAAGGCGCGGAAATAACAAATCCAAGTTATGAAGATACCCTTCCACTTGGTCAGAGTGTTAACTGTGCTTGGACAGACGCCCAAGGCGCTGATTTTTACGAGGTCTATTATTATGCTTATGCGTATGATTCTTCTGGTTATTATGTAGGGGAGGTTTATAATGATACATTCATAACGAATAATTCATTCACCATTCCTGCAAGTTTTTTTAATATTCCAAGTGCGGTCTGGTATGAAGTTGAGCTGGGTGTTCGACCCAGTAGTGGTTCACCTCCTCTACCTGGCTCATCAGGAAATATGACCGGTTCAATAAGCGGATTTGTTAACGCAGAAGGTTACCCCGACTACGTATACTTTTATGTTGGTACTCCGCAATGGAAAGTAAGCACAAGCCGCCAGAGAAAAACTCCGTCTGTCAAAGAACGGATGAACGCCTATTTAAGGCAATTAGGAGTTGAAACGGTTGTTGAATAATACAAAAGGGGTAGGACTTCAACGTGGTAGTTTTGGAAGCCCTACCCCTTGTGCCATCTCAGTGCCACATTGTCACCAAACCATACGGTAATAGACAGAATCCTCAGCAATAGTTAGAACGGTGCTAAACGTTGTCTTTATTGCATTTGGGCGATTTCTACCGTCGTCTTAGGAATCTATTTCGCAAGGTTAAAGTCTGATGATTTCACATGTGTGAAGAAGATTATACTTGTGAGATAAGTAGGATTGTAAGAGAAAAAATAGTCTCTCTTTGGGGCTGTTTTTTATTTGAAGTTTCTATAACTTCTTTTAATTATTAATTTGGCTTTGTGGAAGAAAGCGACCGCAACCACATGGGTTCAGTCCACTTTTGGCAGAACGCAAGGGTGGTGATTAGGAGGGATTTGTCGCTCAACCGATAGAGCGTCGGACTTCGAATCCGATACGAGCCTTCTCCATAACTTCTTATATTTCAATATAATACATTATAATAACTTAACTTAGCACTATTTTTAATTTGACTCTATTTGACTCAATTTGAGCCAATTTGACTCTCTCATAGTCACAAATTGGTCACAAAACGATCTTTTGCCTCCAAGATGATTTGAGAGTTGAAATAGTTTGTTTGCTTTCCACCAAATGAATGAAATTTCAAGAAAAAAACAAACGGGAACTACAGAGACACAGAAAATTCTACTTACACTCTGGCAGACTATGGGAGTGGTAAAAAGTTTAAAAGTTTACTCCTGTCCCCATAAGCAATTGAAAGGAAAAGTTGAAGTATTAGATTTGAAACGCTATTTTCTTTTCATTGTTTTTAATTTAATTATTCTTCTTTCCAAAATAAACACAAAAATTGTATGAACCAACCAGGGTAAAAATGCTAAAATCAGGAAAAATTCATGTGTAATAATAAATTCTTGAGCGCCATAAGCAAACCTTTTTAGGTCAAAAGCAGAATCGTAAGTTATAATACTTTCAAAATATGAAAGGATATCTATGGATATCCTTAATGTTAAAAGCACAAGAAGGCAAATGCAAATTAATTTTAAAAACATCAACCAAATAAGAAAATATGACCTTTGTTTTGCTATATAATATTCAAGAGTCTCTTCTCGAAGCGAACCATTTTGCAATCTTGCTGTTTCCTTTCTGGTTTTTAGAACCACAATTGATAGATGACAAATGGTATAGATTACGAGGGATGCAAAAAACAAAAACACATAACTTATTATTAACATTTCTGTCGTTCGCATTATTCTACCTCTCTTTCAATTTTTTCTATAGAATAATCATCATATCGTTCATCATATATAATTTCATATCCTCCTTCTTCTATTATTTCATTCAGTCCTTCTCTTTTCCCTGTGAGTTTCATAACCTAAAATTTGTATCCATATCCGGCAGTAATCTGGAGTATATCTTGGCCTTCTTCAGTCTTGTCGACTACCCCCACCCCAACTCCTTGTATCGGTTTATAGGACGCTCCAAAATTTACAGACAGCAAAGAATATTCTATTCCACTAGCACCCTTTATTTTTGGTCCAAACTCTTGAGGTCTGAAACCAGCACTTTGCTGACCTTTCCTTGCAAAATCCCAAAAACCTCGCTTATAATAAAATGGTAATGTCAATCCCTCTTGTTCTATTGATAAAATAAGTATTTCCAGTGACTCCTCATACTTTTCTGCTTCAGTAGGTACTTTAGTTGTTCCTTTCCAAAAAATTCTTTGTCCATCAGGATCTATATACTTCAACGGGTTGTTTCTACAATAGACATAAGGGTTAAAAGACTGAGGATCATTCAGTCTTAAATCAGAAGGAAGTGATTTCGGATCGGTTGTTATCCACCTTCCTAATGATTTGTCATAATATCTTGCACCAAAGTAATATAATAATGTTCCATCTTCCTCTTTCCCTGTGAACTTATGGTTATCATAATATTTCCCTGAATCACACTTCAGTTCTCCAAAAGCCATGTATTTATACTTCTTTACTACCTCCGGGGAGCTGTCTTCATTCTGCCACGTTATCATTAGTGGACTGCCAAGTGGGTCAAGGTGCTAATAATATCTGTTAACCCCATCAATCTTCGCAATGTGTCTGCCATTTGCATAGATATAGTTTGCTTTTATGATCCTTAGTGGCTTTATATCACCTGGAGGTATGTTTTGAATTAATTCTATTTTTTAAAATACTCATTGTATTTTTTTGTAAACAGTTAATAATTTTTGCACGCCACCAGCGAAAAAGTATGAAACTTGCAAGATTTACTAACCAATAGATTAACATCACTGAAGTTTGAATACTGAAAGGTTGAATTTTCTCTACAATAAAGATTGTCCATTCATCTACAAATAAATTAGTTGGAAAATTGAAAATTATGTATGATAGACATATTCCCCACCATATGAAACTTATAATAATCAGAACGATAAACCAACCTATGTGGCGTGAGAGATGACTTTCAAGATTCTTTTCCTTCAAGAAATATAAAAGATAAGAATTGGAAAGCAATTGTAAATCTTCATTGTCTTTTCGAGAAATTTTAATATAGAGTACAATACGCTCCACAAATAAGAGCAGTGTTGCTCCTATAAAAATAAAATAAATTGTGTATCTTAATATGATACTCTGAGTTATATTTAAAAACAAAGTCATACTTATTGAAATTTTGGACCGTCGTAATCCTTTATTAAGGAATCGATATTATCTAATTGGCCAAAGTAAATTTCTTGTTCTTTACTCACTCTTCTAATTTTTCCATTAGACCACCATAATCTTATTGCATCAGGAGTATAATACTCAATCTCATAATAAATGCTATCGCTCACAATTCTTTTACTCTTAAAAGGGTAACTATAACTCGCAAAAATTTTAGCATCCTTCTTTTTCCAATAAAGCATCGGATAATAGAACACTTTGTCTTTTACCTTCAGTATTTCAATTCTTTTTTCAAAATCACCACCCCATTTTTCTATGCCTCCAGCTAAGAATCCAATCAAGTATCCAAAAGGTCCTTCGCCTGAGAATCTGATATACGAAAATGCTTTATCATCAAACCATATCTCTTGGATAAAGTCAGAATTTGGATTTTCTATACCAAGATGTCTTTCTATATATACATAGGCAAGATTCTGTTCACTATCATATCCACCTAATTCTTGTATTCCTGGTAATTCTGTTTCATCCATCCCCAAATAAATGTCTTCCAGTCCCTTAGGCATTAACTTTGATGAGTTAGGATATGGTTTTACTTCGCAACCACCTAATGCAATTGAAAGTAAAATAGTTACATTTATTAAGATTAAAACTATATAGCCTAATAAAAAGATTCGATTCTTCAGTTTATTCATTCTGGGTTTCCTTCCCTGTGTAATTTTGTTTCAGAATCTTTCTTAGGGGTATCTGATGGTTCAATTTGTAGAAGATGCTCTTTTTCTTTAATTTCTTTTACTATATCTTCTCGAGTCTCTAATGTAGGATTCGAGCCAATTCCAATCCCTATTTTATTATTCTTTTCATCTTTTGCTTGCTCCCCGGGTCTATTTCCCTTAAATGTTTCATGTGCTTTAAGAAAGGTTTTAGCCCTATCTATTCCCAAATATTTGGTCATTAAAGCTGCCCAGTAAGCATGTCTGAAAGCATCCTGTTTCTGTGATTGCTCTGTTTCTGGATATAATTTCTGTGCCTTTTGACTAGCGATTCTCCCTAACAGCCGCGCTCCAAAAGTCTCTAAAGGGAAAAAGTTTGTCAATGTTATCTCATGGGATGTTAACTGATAATTTCTATCCCAAGGTGTAGAAAATCTAATTCTCTCTTCTGGTATTTTTATCATAGCCCAACCTTCAATATCTATATTCCTAAGTGGATTGTTACAGCAATATACATAAGGATTGAGAGATTGTGGATTTCCAAAGTACTTTGCTGGTGGGGTTCGACTTAAAGCAGGATCGGGTGTTATCCATCTCCCTAATGACTTGTCATAATACCGTGCACCGAAGTAATACAAACCTGTTCCATCCTCCTCTTTCCCTGTGAACTTATGATTGTCATAGTATATTCCCGATTCATACTTCAATTCCCCAAATGCTCTGTATTTATACTTCTTTACTACCTCCGGGGTGTCGCTGTCTTCATTCTGCCACGTTATCACAAGTGGACTGCCAACTGGGTCAAGGTGATAATAATATCTGTTACCCCCATCAATCTTCGTAATGTGCTTACCATTTGCATAAACATAAGATGCTTTTATATTACCCTCTTTATCAATATCACAGAGCACATTACCATTCTCATCATGTATGAAGTAATAATTCTCGTTTGGCTGAGCTTCACTATCCCCACCATCCTGTCTGTGTTTCTTTACACGCAGTCCATCTCCATTATAAGAAAACGTATAAATAGTCCCACCACTCTCTGTTATTTTTGTAGGCATATCTCTGTAATTGTATTCAATACTCGTTCCACTACTCAGACCTGTTATGTTCCCATTCTCGTCGTAATAGTATGTAATGATTCCCACTGTTTTCAAACGGTCAGTCCCTGGATAATAAATGTAATTTACAAGATTCACTCTATCCCGGTTTCCAACATCATCTAAGTACCTCTTGTATTCAGGCCCTTTTTATATCCTTGTCAGCATTTTTTTCCTGCATTGATTTATGGTTATACCTCGTTTAAGCGTTAATCTTAATTAACTAAATCTTTTTCATAGAAATTTATATATGACAACTAAATGGATTTAAGCACACTATTTCAAAATTAGCACTTACTATTTAATATAACTTAATCTAAAAATCTTGGATAAATTATTTAGAAATGCGTCACGAAAATCAAATCTACTCTTAACAAGGTTCTCTCTTAATAGCAATTCAAGTAATTTTTTAGTTTCTGCTCTTACACTGTTTATGTATGAAGAACCGACTTGACTTAATTTGTTATCTTCATCATCCAATGACACCAAGTAAATTACACTTACATTCAATTCTTTAACCACTTCTTTCGTAGCATTTTCAATAATTGATTCGTAAAAATCCGAATATCTAATAAGCTCATTTATAAGAAAACTAATAAGTTTATCTTTGCATTTGTTATGAGAACCTGGTTTTTCTTTTGTTTGCGAATTTACAACATCTAAAGTACAAAAATCAGCAAGTGATGATACAATAATAATCGCAATTTCTTCGTATCTAATTTCTTTTTCTTTTCTATCAAGTCGCGAAAAAAATCTATCTACTATTTCGTTTAATGTAAGTATTACTTGAGTACAATTTTGAATAGAGAAAATGGAAGATTTGCCGTAATCCATATTGTTTATATAAGCTTTCACATCTTTTTTAAGAGGGAATACATCTTCCTTTTTGTCAAAAAAGTATAGCTTACTTTTTATTCCAATTCTCGTTGGGGAAATTAAGCGATAAAAAAATTTGCAGCATATTTGAAATATCTTTGGATTATCAATATACTGCTTGCATATTTCCCCTATTTGCTTATTTACAATAAGATGTGATACTATTGTTGATAGGCTGGCAAGTCGAGCTAAAATCATTTCAAACAATTGAAAGTCTTTTTGATTTATTGATTGGATAGCTAAATCATAGAGGAATAGTTTTGGCTCTTTTGCGACTCCAAAACCCTTCCTTTTCTTTTTAAGTGTATTTGAGTCTCTGCAGTAAACTATCTTAAGTAGATTTTCTATTTCTAGTCTTGCCTTTATGTAATAATAATATACAGGAAGTAAAACAATCCATATTACAGTGCAAACTACAAGAGACGGAAGCCCTCCTTTATAGCTAAACATTAAGAAAATTATTGATAACGAGGTTAATATTACCCCAGAGAAAATGAAAATTTTTTCAACCCAACCTAAACTACCAACTATATTCAAAGGAAAACGGTACCTTAGTCTTTGAGAAAAAATTAATCTAAACGTTAGAGTAATTGCAAGAATAGCTGCTAAAACTTGAGCCATTGCACTGTAAGCATATCTAACATTTTGCATATCAATATTGCCAAATATTTCTACGCTTAAGAGAGCGTAGTATATATAAATTTTTTCACTTATTGATAAGTTCATTTTTCGAAAAATTCAATTTTATTCAAGTTACTATCGTATAATGCCCCCCTTTTGTCAAGCAAATTTGCTAGAATTATTCTTCCTATCTTTCTCTCTCTGTTTAATCCTCCTCAGATTCTGAAAAAGTCTTTTTCTTTCATTGCAAGACCATAACACAAAATAGAAAAAATTTCAAGTGGTAAAAATAAATTTATAGTACCGTACCTAAACCTGCCTGAGAACAGAGAAAAAATGCTTGAATTGGAGAGAAAAAAGAGGTATGATTTAGGTGAAAAATGGAGCAGTGGAATCTGAGAAGTGTCTATTAAAAAATCGGAAACTTGTTTAATTTTGGCTGAAACAAGACATTATGATGTTTATCTTATAAAGACAGATAATAATGGAGATATCCTCTGGACAAAAACCTACGGAGGAACATAGGAGGATATAGGTTTTTCAGTGCAACAAACCTCTGATGGTGGATACATTATTGTAGGACTCACTTATTATTTCGGTGCAGGCTTGACAGATGTTTATCTTATTAAGATAAGATAGTAATCGGTAACTCTCTCACCTTTTCAGCAATAATACTCCTCTCTTTCAAATAGGAGAAGTTACAAAACTCGTCTCATTGGGAGCTAAATTATTTCTCCAGCGAGTTAATCAGGTATTACCATTTGGCAGATTATTTTATAGAAACCTGTTCTCTATAACTTCTTTTAATTATTAACTTGGCTTTGTGGAAGAAAGCGACCGCAACCACATGGGTTCGTTACACTTTTTCCACAATGCAAGGTTGGTGATTAGAAGGAGTAATGAATCCATGACTGTTCGCTCCTGCCATTATTTCCTTGACATATTTTCATATTTCCACTAAAATAAAGTATACAGCATAAAATAAATATACACAACAGCGGACATTTCTGGAACTAGAATAATTGTAGAACGAAGGTTGAAAGCTATTGCAAATTTGTTAGTACAGATAAGCTTATGTTAGGCAGAATTTATCAAATTTGAGGATTAAATGAAAGTAAAAACTTTCGTAGTTATTGCTGCATGCTTTATGGGCGCATTACTCATAATCTCTGGAGTAATAATGGCATTTAAAGGTTATACATCTACTGGCACCATAGACATTAAGAGTGCTTTGGTATCTGGCAAAATAAAAACGGGTTCTTTGGGCTTACTATTTGTCTTTTTTGGTGTAATATTGCTTCTGTTTGCACTGTGGAGACGCCGAGAAACAAAAACTATATTTAAGCAAAAATTTGGAGAGCAAGAAATTGATTGGTCTCACTGGGAATCTGGCGATCCTTATGTTCAACTTATGGAGAATATTTTTCCATATGAGGCACCTCCAATAGATGTCAAAAATCAGTCTTTCGTGGACTGGATTTCAGAGGAAAAAATTGAAGAGATGGTAGACATGTATTTGCGCGATGAACTTAGGAAAAGGGCAATTTCATTTATAAAATACCATCTTCGTCATAATCAAAAGAAATTAAAAGAAATTTCGGGAACTGTATATCAAATACTTGACCAAACATTCAGCAGCGAACCTGGGCTCGAAAGATTGTCAAATAAAGCAAGCGACTTGGGAAAGAACGAAATAACGGAAATGATGTATATGTTAGAATCTACCATTGACTGGTATTTCACAAGTAAGAAAAGGATCTTCGCTGGATGGGATAAATATCCTGTTTGTCATCCACCGCTCCACCACGATTTGGCTAATTGGTTAGATATCATCGAGGATAAATGGCGCAATAGAATAGCCAATTTAAAGCAATTTCTGGGGAAGGCAAAAATGTCTATGTAGGTGACAGATTAGTTGCAACAATAGTATGGTACACCTAAATTTCATTAGTATAAACGTTTTTCTTTAACAACCACATTGTCTTTGAAAACAACTTCAAATTACTACTTGATGACATAAGAAGGGAGGTAAAGATAATAAGTAAAATCATAAGTATAGTAACCCTTATGTTTCTTCTAATTAGCTGTGGATGTGGTCAGTTCGGGCCAAGGGACAAAAATGGAGCTGCCGAGCCGCCCACGCCTGTATACCCTGTGATTGATGACAGTCCTTGCTGGTCTTCTGATGGTTCAACAATAGTTTTTTATCACGCTCATATTACCCGTATTGATTCTTGTGGGAGTTATAATGTAGATAAGGATTCTACTGGACTGTGGCTCATTAATCCTGATGGTTCCAATAAGAGAATGTTTCTTCAGGGTGGTGACTTACCTGACTGGTCACCAGATGGTGAGTGGATAGTCTTTGCAGGAAATGCACGGATATGGAAGATAAAGATAAATGGGGATAGTCTCACTCAACTGACATTTGACAGGCGAACCTTCTTTCCTGATTGGTCACCTGATGGCAAGAAGATAGCATACGACCAAAGCACAACTACTGAAACACATCCTCGTGGAATATGGATAATGGATGCTGATGGGAGTAATGATCACCTTATAATACAATATTGGAGAGTTCCTGACTGGTCTCCAGACGGATCAAAATTTGTTTACCAAGGAGGGCCTGGATCAACCAATGCTGAGTCGCAGATTTGGGTTGCTGACACAAATGGAGCAAATACGAGGCAGTTAACATTTCAGGGTATAGCAAATAGATATCCTGTTTGGTCTCCAGATGGTTCAAAGATAGCTTTTTCCGCATCTGCGGAGGGAGAGGGTCCGCGTATCTGGATAATGAATGCAGATGGAAGCAACCTAAAGAAGCTCACTGAGGAAGGGGGTACTACACCATGCTGGTCACCTGATGGAAATCAGATTGTCTATACAGGGTGGACTGAAAAGCACTATAATCCTCGGCACAATGGTGTATTATACATTATTAATGCTGATGGTTCAAATAAGCAACAGTTGACATTTGGACCTGATGGTTCAAAATAATAAAAAGGGAGTAATCTCCCAGAGGAGGAGAAGTGTGCTATGACATCAACAAGTATAAGTGAAGCTTATGCTGAAAAACACTCTTCGTTACCAATGTTATGACGAAGTATAAGTAATATCATAGCCATAGTAACCCTTTAGGATATTTAGGCTCTCATCCATTTAGGGCAAGTTTTGTGAAAGGAGTATTTGAGGTGAGATGTTGTGAAAATCTTTGGTAGTATAGTTTTAGTGGTGGGTTTGGCTGCCCTCTCTTTCAGCGGATGCAGAAATCCTGAGAAACCACCTGAAGAGCCTCCCTATGATTGGCCAAGGTATAACTATACAGAGCCAGCCTGGTCACCAGATGGCAACTTTATAGCATATGAATATGGTGGAAACCCATATGGTACAGATACAGCAGGTATATTCATCTTTGACCTGAGAGATTCTACATCACGCTACCTTATTTCCGGGGGGAATCCTGACTGGTCACCAGATGGTGAGTGGATAGTCTTTGAGGGAAATGCACGGATATGGAAG
>Ga0209977_10001198_pt1 | contig 11241 bp, 7 predicted proteins | sample SumtaG_2_FD_183113 | JGI IMG/M metagenome (GOLD analysis project Ga0209977, IMG submission 183113) | Deep subsurface microbial communities from Indian Ocean to uncover new lineages of life (NeLLi) - Sumatra_00607 metaG (SPAdes) (version 2) | ecosystem: Environmental > Aquatic > Marine > Oceanic... | reverse complement strand
CCCAGCTCATTACCGGGGAGGCGTGTATCCAGCTTATTGAGGAAAGTTTGCCGGTTTCGCCTGGTAAATCGGCTGATTTTTTTTCGCTCAGGAATCTCTATATATTCAATTTCAGCAAGCTTTGAGACGCGGCTTACATCATCGATCAGGCGATCAGGGTCTGTATATACTTCTGATGATACTGTCTTAGTGGGTAAAAAACTTATTTCTATGTTCCGCTCCTTTATTTTTAAGATGTTTGAACAAGATTTTTAAACAAGATGAAGTTTCATTTATCTACACTTATCTACATTGAATCAACAAGTCTGATTCAGGTATCTCTAAAAATCGCTCACCTATCTCCGGATCGAACTGGGTGCCGGATAGATTCTTTATTTCTTCTGCAACTGCAGAATATGTAAATGGCTTTCTTAAGTAGCGGCCGGACGTCATTGTATCTAATGTATCCACATCATATTATGGCCCACAACCGTATGCCCTCTCACAACCTCCATTTTAAATCTCTATACAATGTTACTTTATTTACAAAATTGTTAATCAGCTTCCTATCACCAAACTATTTATATATATAATTGGAATAGCAAATTTGATACCAGAAGTGATTATTTGATGCAACTCATTAGTTGGCTTCAAATTAGTTTCTCAGTATTGGAGGATGAGAATGACAAGAGGATACAACATTTGTTGTGGGTATTTTCAAATATTTATAGTAATTTAATATATAATATATAGTTAGAAATGAATAACAATTGTTTAAGGTACAATCTAAGTTGTAGCCTTTAAGAGGAAAAGAGAACAGAATTCTCTATGGAAACAATAAACGGTTGGAAATAACCTGAATTGCTAACTTCTAACCTGGAACGTTCGTAATATGAGCCTGTTATTTAGTTAATTCAGATCTTACAGCTACCCCTATCTTTTCTAAGGTATAGGGCTTTCTTATGTAGGCTCCTGCACCCAGTCTTTGAGTCTTCTTGACACGGTCTGTTTCAGAAAACCCGCTTACAATGATTGCTCTTTGCACCGGTTGTACCTCAAGAATCCTCTTATACGTGCCAAGGCCATCTATACCAGGCTCCATAATCATATCAAGGACGATTAAATCTACAGGATTCCCTTTTACATATTCAATCGCTTCCTCACCGCTTGAAACAGCATCAACTTCGTAACCCAGTACGGTCAACATATTAGATGCTATCTCCCTCTGCTCTTTTATATCATCTACCACTTAATATTGACTCCCCCTCCCCTTATAATCTTCTATGGATAATAGGACCTTCTCTTTGTCTATTTCCTGCCTTGTTGCAGGAAAATAAAGTGTGAATGTTGTTCCTTTACCTTCTTTGCTCTGAACATCAATATACCCTCTATGGTCTTTTACTGTGCCCCATACAACCGCCATGCCCAATCCCGTCCCACTCCTCCCCATACGCTTCTTCGTAAAAAAAGGCTCAAATATCCTTTCTATATCCTTAGAAGAGATACCTACTCCACTATCAGAAACCATCAGGGTAATATAATCACCTTCCTTTACACCCTCATACCCATGGATGGGTCTGTCAATATAACGGTTCTCTGTGGATATGCGCACCTTGCCACCTTCAGGCATCGCCTCTGCTGCATTGGATACTAAGTTCATAACAGTCTTGGATAAATGAACATGAGAGCCTAAAATATTCAGGAGGCCTGCATCAAGATCGGTCTCCACTTCAACCCCAAGTTGGTATGATTTCAGCTTCCCATGTTCAAGGCTTTTCAAATATTTACAAATAATATCATTTAAGTTTACAACCTCCACAGGCGCAGCACCCCTTCGTGCCAGTGTCAATAAATCCTGCACAACTGCAGCAGCTTTTTGCCCTGACTCCTCCATTATTGAGATGGGATGTCTTAATGGGCTGTCTTCAGGAAGCTGCATCAATAACAACTCCGGAACACTTACAATACCGGATAGAATATTATTGAGATCATGAGCCACCCCACCTGCCAGTGTACCTACAGCTTCCATCTTGCGGACTCGCTGAAGCTGGGCTTCCAGTTTCTTTTTCTCTTCCTCCGCTCGCTTGAGTCCGGTAATATCACGGGCAAACCCTATGATGCCAGTAACATTATTATCAATATCCTTGTATGGTATTTTATCTATCAATATTTCTATCCTGCCTTCGTATGTTTCAATGTATCCGTTTCTGTTTAATACCGGTTCTCCTCTTTTTATAACTTCAGAATCATCTTCAAGGATATGGCCTATATTATCTGGAAATAGCTCAGCGTATGTTTTGCCAATTAACTTCTTGATTGGTATTCCTATTGTTCTGGAAAATTTCTTATTCACCCGTATAAATTTTTTTTGCCCATCTTTGAAATATATCATTATGGGTGAAGAATCCAGTATTATCTGAAGCTGCTGACTTTTTTCCCTAAACATTTTTTGCAATTTTTTTGATTCTGTGATACGTTCCTGAATTCTTCTTTCCATATTTGAATACATATCAAAATAATTCTTTGTTGCTGTTTCATATTCCTCCCTTGTGAGTCGAAGTTCATTGGTTAGATGCTTTATCTGTGTTTTCAGATGTAATATTTGATCGTTCTGATTCTTCTTATTTTTCGATCCGGCCATATTAGAATAACCTTCTATCCTCCATTTTTAAAATCTCTTCTTCCAATTCCTTTTAAGTAATTTTAAAATATTATGGAAACGCTCCGGGTTTTGGTTTGATGGTAAAATCATATCTTAATGTAATACATGTCAGGTAATATTCTGTATTAATTAAATAGATAAAACTTCATCCTCTTTTCGCTTTTTCATATGCATAAGCTGCATCAATACCTTAATACTGATTTTTTTGCCCAACAGGCAAGAAAATCTTTAAATCTTGAATGTGGCTTGTCCACATCAGGTATGTATATAACAGGTTATCTTGCAGTGTTCTTAACTTTCGCACGCTTCAGACGTTCGCTCAATGCCTGCTGCGATATCCCTAAAATCTGTGAAGCGATTGACTGTTTGCCCTGCGAACGCTTTAAAGCTTCTTGTATTAATTGTTCTGTCACCGACTTTATTGTGGGTAGTTTTTCTGTAAATGAAACCCTTGAGTCCCCTTCATACACCCATTTCTTTGATTTCTTTTTTAATGAGCCTATTTCTTTTCCCATATAATTTTTAAAAATTTCCATTGAAAGTTTTCCGGATTTATGGAGACTTACAACATCATATACCATTGATTCAAGCTCTCTTACATTTCCTGGAAAATGGTATATTGATAAAAGGATAAATAATTCTTCAGGTGGAGTCGGTTTTTTCTTGCCAAGCGATCTTGAAGCCTCTTCCAGAAAATGTTCCACAAGAAGAGGCAAATCATCAAGACGCTCACGAAGCGGCGGCACATGAATATGATGTGTATAAACTCTGTAATATAGATCCTTACGGAATTTTCCCGATTTTTGAAATTCCTGAAGATCCTCATTTGTAGCAACAATTATTCTTGCGTCAGAAAATTTTGCAAGGTCAGATCCTAAAGGATAGTATTCATGTTCCTGTAACAGACGTAATAGTTTAAGCTGTGAAGCATGGCCCAATTGTCCGATTTCATCCAGGAATAGTGTACCCCCCTGTGCCTTTTCAATTAAACCTTGCCGTTCCTGATCTGCTCCGGTAAAAGCTCCTTTTTTATGCCCAAACAAGTTATCTGAAAAAACAGTATCATCCAAACCTGCTGCATTTACGGGAACATAATTACCTTTACGTTTACTTAGAGTGTGGATTGCTCTGGCTATCAATTCTTTTCCAACTCCGGTCTCACCTGTAATCAATACAGGTTTAAAACTGTCAGCAATGGCTTTAACATATTGAAAAATGGACTGCATTTTTGTGTTGTTTGTAATTATTTCCGAAAAAGCTTCATGATACTCAAACTTATCAGAAAGAATATACTCTTTTAATTGCAAATTTTCTCGCCTTAATTCACAAATTTCTAAAGCACGTTGAATCGCCGACATAAAACAATTTCTTTCAACAGGTTTCACCATATAGTCAGAAGCCCCTGTTTTCATACATCTTACAGCTGTTTCTACTTCGTTTGTTCCGGTAATTATAATAACGGGAATATGTGGATATTGTTGATTAATCATAGAAAGCAATTCTTCACCTGATAGGTAAGGCATGGAGAGATCAAGAAGAATAAGTCCAATTTCTTGTTTGGAAAGTAATGAAAATAGATCACGGCTGTCGTTACATTTTATTATGTTATTCATGCCACATAAACGGAGGATTATATCCATAGATTGCAAGGTTAATTCTTCATCATCTACCAACAAAATAGGGAGAGCAGGTAATAAAGCAGATTCCATTTTGAGATCTCCTAAGATTAATAATAATTTTAGTTTTATCCATTATAAAAGGGATGTAAATGCTGGTATTTCATTTTTCCAGTAACTGCTTGATTTATACAATCAAATTATAATACATTTTATAATTTTTTTCGAATGAAAATCTCAGGATTTACCCAAGAATATTCTCGTGTTAAAATCGCATTTTTAAGACAATTCATGAATTGTCCAGGACTATTCATGAATTGTCTCTACTACTGTTTTGGAGTATATTAAACTGGATATTTATAAGTACCTTAATAACAATTTCCTTGCTTTTTTTGGCACAAACTTTAGTTTGCAGGAAAATATCTTTAAAATCAAGAATGCGGTTTGTCCGCATTAGGGATACAACAAAGATGAAAGATATGGAGATTTCTTCACAAAGAAAAGAGATTGTTCCACGATTTGACGTTTCAGGCATGGGAAATCCGCTTGTTGATATTCTTGTCTATGTTGATGATAATTTTCTCATATCAAATCACCTAAACAAAGGCATAATGCACCTGATCGAAGAGGATGGAAAGAGAAAACTCATCAAACTCATTAAGGGGAAGAAAATAGAGATGGAAGCAGGCGGGTCATGCCCCAATACAATTGCCTCACTGGGAATTTTAGGACTGCGGGCAGCCCTCACAGGAAAAATTGGAGACGACGATTTTGGGAGTGTTTTCGAAGAAAAAATTATTAATAAAAATGTAACCTCCTTTCTTAAAAAAGAATACGGCCCAACCGGAACAAGTATTATTCTCATCACTCCGGATAAGGAAAGAACAATGAACACTCATCTCGGCCTCTGCAGAGAATATAAAAAGGAAGACCTCCCTTATGAGATGATTGAAAACTCCACATTCTTCTATTTTACCGGATACATGTGGGATACTGAAAACCAGAAAGTCGCTGTTAAGGATGCTCTTTTAAAAGCAAAAAATAGCGGTGTGAAGGTTATTTTTGACGTAGCAGACCCCTTTGCGGTGAACAGATATAGGAAGGATTTTCTTGAAATCATTAAAAATGATGTGGATATCGTACTTTCAAACGCACAGGAATCAGAAATACTAACAGGAACAAAAATCGAAGACGGGATTCGAAAACTGGGTGAACTTGCCAGGATCGCTGTGGTGAAAAATGGTGCTGCAGATACTCTTATATACAGCAACGGCAAACTTACTGCTGTTCCAAGTTTTAAAACCGACGTTAAAGACACAACAGGCGCGGGTGATAACTTTTCTGCAGGATTCATTTACGGATTAATAAAGGGTTACCCCCTTGAACTATGTGGAAGAATTGCGGGTTTCATTGCATCAAAAACAATTGCCGAGGTTGGTGCTCAGGCACCGGAAAATATCAAATATCTCGTTAAACGCATGTTTGAAAAACAGATGTAAATTTATTTTAGGGGCGGATTTTAGATCCGCTCACATAAAAAAATGGCTTGATCTCCTCCGGGCAGGCATGAAACCTGCTCCTATAATAAAAATAGATTCATTCAAATCGGCTTGCAATTTTCATAATCTTTGATTGCCAGTTTACCGGTAAGTAGTAGGGGCAATTCATGAATTGCCCCTACTAAATACGATTTATAAGCAGACTCGGCTAAGAGGGAAAAAGATTTTTTATGCAGGATACCAGACGTGAAAAGATAATCGGTACATGGTATGCAGTAGGTGCATTTATAGTTTGGGGGCTTATACCGCTCTATTTTAAAACTCTTACACAGGTGCCGTCGATGCAAATGCTTGCGCATCGTATTTTCTGGACGTTTCTCTTTGTTTCAATTCTGATCTCTTTAAAAAATCGTTGGCCAGAAATGAGAAAAATATTTTCTCCACAGAAAAACAAAGTTATGTCCTTACTCAGCGCTCTTGCCATCAGCACAAACTGGATGGTTTTTATCATCGCTGTCAACACGAACCATATCGTAGAAACGAGTATGGGATATTTTATCAATCCGCTTTTAAATGTGCTTCTGGGAACCGTATTTTTAAAAGAACGATTGAAGTTCTGGCATATTGTTTCAGTTTTTCTTGCCCTGATAGGAGTGTCTTACATGACTTTTCAATATGGAAAGATTCCCTGGATCGCCCTTTCTCTGGCACTGAGTTTTGGTTTCTACGGTTTATTGAGAAAAATATCCCATGTAGATTCTCTCCTTGGTCTTTCAGCAGAGACCGCAATACTTTCCCCATTTGCATTATATTACCTTGTAGCTCAAAGAATTCACGGAACAGGTGTTTTTGCTGCTGCATCTTTGATTACACATCTCCTCCTTATCGGGTCTGGTGTTGTTACTGCAATACCACTTCTGTGCTTTGTTCATGCGGCACGGAGGATTCCCCTTTCAACCGTTGGTTTTATCCAGTATCTCGCTCCAAGCCTTCATCTTTTTCTCGGTGTTATAGTATTTAAAGAGCCCTTTACAACCTCCCATATTCTCGGCTTCGGGTTTATATGGAGCGCTCTGATTATTTATTCGCTTTCTCATACACCATTCATGCAGAACCCTGGGCAACACAGGCTGAAAGATGCAGAAGAAAATCAAATAAGTGCCAAATATTAAGAAAATCAGCAGATCAAGAGTTAATGCGGTTTTCGATATTTACAGGTATTTGTGAGAAATACGGGTTAAAGTTGAATCATTTCTGGATAAACTGATTCAAACCCTTTGTAAGTTCTATAAAGTCCATGACCGACAATTGCTCTGCCCGGATTTTTATATTATGAAAATGATGCCTGATAATGGTTTGAAGAGCACTCTTTTTCATACCAATGTCCGCAGATAGCAGATTATTCACCAGGCTTTTTCGTCTGTTCGAAAAGCCTGCCTTCACGATTTTTTTGAAAAGATTTTTTTTAACCGGTAGTTCCTGTTTAACCCGGCTTACCCTTATTATTGCACTTTCAACTTCCGGAGCAGGAAAAAAATTATTAGGCGATATATTCTTTTTGATAATAGTGGAATTAGCTAAAAACTGCAGGTATACTGAAATATATGAATAGTTTTTTTCTCCAGGCTTTGAAACAATTCTTTTTGCAATCTCATTTTGCACAGTACCGACAACCTCATCAACATTGTCATATTCATCAATGATTTTCAGGATTGCCTTAAGTGCTATGTTGTAAGGAAAATTACTGACAACTTTACCTGGAATTCCAACGTCAGAAATGTCAGCATAAATGTCATCAGGATGCAATCGTAAAAAATCCCCATTGATCAACTCAATATTTTTTAAGCCTAACTTATGGGTTTTTTCTTTCAAATACCGGGCTAATCCCCCATCAATTTCTACTGAAATAACCTGTTTCACCCTTTCTGCCAGAAAAAACGTTAAAGCTCCCAGGCCAGGCCCGATTTCTAGTACCGTGCTGTTTTTTCTTAATTCAGAATATTGGAGTATTCGTAATGCTAAATCCCTGTTTATAAGTAAGTTCTGTCCAAATTTAGTTTTTAGAGAGAGTGAATGTTCTCGAAGAGTTCTGGTAATAAAGGAAGGTGAAAAGATATTTTTTCCATCATCCATGTTCTCTTACATCGATATTTTATCCAGAATTTTTGACAGCTCATCTTTGTCAATAAGATCAATGGGCCTGATCTGTGCAAACTCTACCGCTGTTCTCGTGAATTTTGAGGTAACAATACAGATACTCCGCATTGCATTTATCTTTCTCATCTGATCATAGAGCACACGGATTGCATCGTACCCGATAGGTTCAACGCTGCGAAAGATTTTCACAATACTGGGAGATTTCTTTGCATTTCTCCACTTGCTCTGCGTTTCCAGTGCATAGACTTCTACCAGATCCTGACCTCTCGGGAATACATCCTGAATTGCAAGACCCATTGATTCAACAATTTTGGTACAGTAAGATTCAAACGTAGACTGTGAAGCGGTTAAAAAATCTTTCAGTCTATCATCAGCCCTTATATCACTGTATAAGGCCAGTTTTTCTGCAACATCCTTGTATTTAGGATTTATCTCATAGATCTCTTCCCACTGTTCCACCGCACGCACAAGGTCTTTTGTAGCTTCCTGGCATTGTGCAAGAAGATAACGAGCAGCAAGGACCACCGGCACATCCTCATCTCCTAATTTGATAGCTCTCTCAAGCTCGCCGATTGCACGGTTGACATCTTTCTTAGCCACAAAAATATTTGATCTCTCCAGCAGTGCTCTTTGACGCAGCTCAGGATCTTGTTGTACCCTTTCAAATTGAACAAGAGCAGTATCATTATCACCTGAAGCCCTGGATATTTTTCCAAGATGATAATAACAGGCTATGTTCTGAGAGTCATACCTCAGGGAATTCATTAAAGCCTTTTTGGCTTCATTCAGATGCTGTTTTTTTATAAGAATCACCCCTACCTTCATATGGGCTTGAACATGCTGGGGGTTTATTGACAAAACTTTCCTGTAATTTGTCAGAGCAGGGTCTGTATAATCCTTTTCTTCAAAGAGTTTAGCAATATTAAAATAGGTCTCATAATTATTCGGTTCAATTTTTGACAGCAGTATAAATTCTTTCTGGCTCTCATCTATCTGACCAAGCTTTAAATATTCATGAGCGAGTCTCCCTCTTACCATCTTTGCTGAGGCAATATTTGTAAACCTTCCTGCGTTTGTAATAAACTTGTATTCCACAATTGCAAGGTCAGACCGATTTTCTGCCCTGTAGCATTCACCAAGAAACCAGTGCACATCAGGGTTTCTCTCATTACGTGCAAGAATGTTTTTTGCTTGCCGCATTGCAGCTTTTGTATTCCCGCTCTCGAGCAGTTGTTGTATAGCAATCAACTGCCTGGGGCTGACAAACTTTTTTATCATGATAATTAAAATGACGACAAAACCGGCCCCCGCGAATACAAAAAGAAATACCATTACAGTGCCCATTGATATATCCTTTTTTTAGTTATAATCCAGTGTATCTATACGATACTATTTTTTAGAGGGTATAGTCAAATGAAAATAAAAGCGTTATAATATAAATATAAAAAAGGGAGCACGTTATGAATAGATATATAATTTTCCCTTTTACCCTGTTCTTCTTATTTATTATCCTTTTCGGCATCTATGCATCCGATAATGAATTTTTTAAAAAGGGCCTGGAGTATTATCAGAACAATGATTTTCAATTAGCGGCAGCCCATTTTGAAGAAGCAAAACGGGTAGATCCAGATGAGTCTCTCACCTATTTCTATCTTGGCAATTCATACTATCAATTAAACGACCTGGACAATGCAATAATGAACTTTACAGCAGGCCTTAATTTTACAGATAATAAAGGGGTATTCTTTTATAATTTAGGTAATTGCTATTATTTAAAGGGAAATTATGATTTTTCAACAGAAATGTATTCAAAGGCAGTTCTAAATGATCCAGCGCTCTACGATTCCTATCTTAATGCAGGAACTGCTTACTATAAAATAGAGGACTACGCAAAAACAATAGTTCAATGGGAAACATACCTCAAGAAATACCCGGAAACACCGCAATATGTAAAAATAGAAAAGGCAATTGCATATTTAAGGGGTGAATTAAGCAGCCCGGATTCTTCGAAACCGGATTCTTCAAAAACAGGGATCAATGAAAAAACAGGTCTTCTTGATGAAGATCTTCTGGGTGATATCCTGAGTGATCTTGAAGAGCTTATTAAAAGAACAGAAAATGTAATGGAGATAAGTGAAGCTCCCATAGATGACCTTTCAAGTGAAGAAATAGAAAGATGAGGTAAAAAATGGCTGACAGAAGATTTTTTCCCACTGTGATTTTGGCTGTAATACTTCTTTTACTTATCGGGGGGGGCTTACTATACTTCGTGCCGAAGCTTAAAAAAGAAAAGGTTCCTACACAAATCGCACCGGAGAAGAGTGAAATTGATAATAAACTCAAACTCGCACAGTTATATATGGATAAAGAGGAATATGACCTTGCCAGAACACACTTAGAAGAGATACTGATAAAAGACCCTGAAAATAATCAGGCACTTATGCTTCTTGAAGAAGTTGTTTCAAAAAAGAAAGAAATGCTGAAAAAAGAGCAAGAGAGGGAGGATAAAAAACTTGATAAGGTTGTTACAACATTAAAAGAGTCATTTCCAAAAAAAGAAACAGTACAGAAAGAACCGGAAACAGTAGACCTTGAGAAGGAAAAAGCTGCGAGAGATAAGGAAGCAGAAACGTATTTTCAGAGAGGGAAAGAAGCGTATGAAAATTCAGACTTCAGCAGTGCGATACATAATCTTGAGACATCACTGGATATAAAAGGTGATAATGCCGATGCTCTCGCATACCTTGGTGCAAGCTACTTTGCAGAAAATAGTTCTTCCCAGGAAAATATTAAAAAAGCAATAGACTCAAGTAAAAAGGCATTGGCACAGGATCCGACTTTATCCTTACCTCATTTTACTCTCGGTCAGGTTTATGACCAGCAGGACCTTATATCGAGTGCCATCTCAGAATATCAAAAAGCCCTTGAACTTGATCCAAATAATGGTATGGCATACTACAAACTCGGGATAATACAGTATTTGCGGAGACAATATAAAGATGCCCTGGTATCCTTTAAAAATGCAGCAGAAATATTAACTGATTTCCCTCAGGCTTCTTATAATCTTGGCCTCACTGCACAGAAACTGGGCCAGACAAATACTGCAATCAATGCATATAACAGTGCTATTCAATTAAAACCTGATTACACGAAAGCTTTCATCAATCTCGGACTCCTGTACTACGAGAATAATTTTTATGATAAAGCAATTGGCTACTACAGAAAAGCAATCTCCTATGAACCGGACAGCGCCAATGCTCACATCAAGCTCGGTGATGCGTTGCGGTCAAAACAGATGTACAATGAAGCAAAAAAGGAGTATGAAACT
>Ga0209977_10001197_pt1 | contig 11257 bp, 9 predicted proteins | sample SumtaG_2_FD_183113 | JGI IMG/M metagenome (GOLD analysis project Ga0209977, IMG submission 183113) | Deep subsurface microbial communities from Indian Ocean to uncover new lineages of life (NeLLi) - Sumatra_00607 metaG (SPAdes) (version 2) | ecosystem: Environmental > Aquatic > Marine > Oceanic... | reverse complement strand
CTGAATTCTTCCTCGGGCTCTGGGGTGTAGTCAGCCTTGAACATGCGGATGAAGATGACGAGGGTCACCAAATAGAGGATGACACCTAGGGGCATGACGTTCACCAAGAAATCCATGAAAGAGAGCCCCGCTTCCAAGCCGATGATAATATTGGGAATGGAGCCCATCCACAGGACCATGCCCCCAATGTTGATCACGAATGATTGGAAGATGAGCAATGTCTGAGGTTTTATCTTGAGGCTTCTCGCCATTGTGATGGTGATGCTGGCCATGATTAGCATGGCCCCGATATTGCTCACAAATAGCGCGAGGATAAACGCAAATGTCAGCAGAATCACCGCGAAGACAATGGGGCTACCAGAGGCCCTCATGATCTGAACGGCTAGCAGCTGGAAGAGTCCTGACCTTTCCGCACCTCTGACGAGGAGGAAGAGGCCAAAGACAACGGCGAGGATCTCCAGGTCGATGAAGTGGAGTATGTCCTCTGGTGTGATGGCTCCTATGAATACGAAAATGAAGGCGCCCAGAAGGGCCGCGTAAGTACGGTGGATAACCTCAATACCTATTAGGATAAAGATTATGACAAATACGATACCTGCCAATATTTGGACTGCGTTCATATCTCAGCATTCTCATTCAAATCTTCACTTTTGGGAAATAGTGCATACTTGACTTTATGGTATTCCAACATTAACTTTTTCATTGTGTATTTCCTCAACTTTAGTAGGAGACTCCATTTCACGAAGCCCACCGAACCGTGGGAGATCCATCAAATTCCTCCTTAGTTGTGAGGTTGAGTTCAGGAATCAGTTTACCTGTCTCTCCAGTCGAGTGCTCATCGCGTGTATCTGCTCCTTGATATTATTGCGCTCCTTCTAGAGGCGAGACCGCTTATTAGTTTTTATGTATGGAAAAACTGGATGTGTAGGTTTTATTAATAAGAGTGAAAAATATCGCGGTGTTGAGAAAGGGGTACGTGGGTTATCGCACCAGTCTCGCGCGCTAAACGCTTATTTGCTAGTGTGTTGCAACCGCAATAGCATAACACCAAAATTTATATATCTTTTAAATCTATCTAATCGCACAGGTTGAAACTAAATTGAGTGAAAGTACAGGAACAGAACGTATTATAATTGTACTCTTGGTTGTTTCATTACTGTTTTCTGGCTATGCAGTAATGAGCATATCCCCCATTGCAAAAAATACGAAAGATCTAGCAGATAGCATAGATTCGCTTTCAGCTGAAATCTCTGAAGGTTTTGCAAAGTTGGGTGAAGAGATCGAACCCGAACCAGAGCCCGCTGAAGAAGTGGTACTAAACTATCCAAGAGGCGGAATAATAATCACTTTTGATCCGCATGAATCTTACTCGGTTCCGACGCAGGAATGTATAGTCCCCGTCTACGAGACACTTCTTAGATACAATCCTGAAAAAGCCGGTGAACTTATGCCTTGCCTAGCAGAGTCATGGGAGATTTCAGATAATGGCTATAGCTATATCTTCCACCTGAGACGTGGTGTTACCTTCACAGACGGGTCTATCTTCGACGCATATGATGTCCTATTCTCCTATGATAGAGCGATCACCCTTAACGAGGAGGAGGGGTTCGGACCTGGATGGATCATCAATCAAATAGATATCAGCGCAAGCTCCGTTATCGACGCCTACACTGTGAACATCACTCTGAAGCACCCATATGCCCCGTTCATCTTCGCTGTGGCTTCCCAGTGGGGCGCCTTAATGGTCGATAAAGGCCTAGTTCAGGAACATGCAACTGCTGAGGATCCCTGGGCTCATGAGTATTTGAAGGAGAATATGGTTGGTACCGGTCCATACATGCTTGAGGAATGGGTTCGAGAGGATTACGTTATACTTGTCAAGAACCCGGACTATTGGGGTGGATGGGAGGGTCCCCATGTAGATAAGATATTCATGCCCATCATTACAGAGTCTGCTATTAGGCGGCTAAGACTTGAGGAAGGAAGCCTCGATATTGGTGAACTGGGTCTTGAAGACTCTCTGGGCGTCGAAGGGACAGAGGGCATAAACGTTGAGGTGATCCAAAGTCTCACAAATTTAATGATCTTCATGAATACTAAGAAGGCTCCGCTGGATAACATATTGGTAAGGCAGGCGATGTCATATCTATATGACTACGCCGGAACGATAGAGACTATAAGGCAGGGTATAGGCACACAGGCACGTGGGCCGATTCCCCAAGCCCTTTGGGGCTGGGATCCTGACTGTCCGCAGTTTACTATGAATGTAACAAAAGCTGAAGAGTTAATCAGGGAAGCGGGTTATGAGCCGGAGGACCTTGAACTAGAGTTTTGGTTTCAAGGAGTCGAGTGTCGTAGGGTCGCAGAGGTCTTACAGGCAAAAGCAGCCGAAATCGGCGTGAAGATAAATCTCCACGAAACGACTTGGGCTATTCTTTGCGAAGCTGTGCGTCCTGGTTCAGGTGATGTAAACGATGCTCATCATTTCGCCGGTCTCTATTGGTGGCCCGACTATGCAGACCCCATTGGCTTCCTTGAGACCATGTACAGAGGCGACGTATCTTCGATGAACGTTGACGACTATCCTTTCTTCAACTGGGGATACTATTCCAATCCGGAACTTAACGTCATACTCGATGAATTCGTGAGAGAAACGGATCACAGTAAGCACATTGAACTCATGCATCAGGCTCAGAGAATTGTCGTTGAAGACGCTCCTGCAATCTTCGTGTTCGATACGATGGAAATTCTAACTTACAGAGACTGGGTGAAAGGATACTACTTCAACCCCCTGTATACCGGCACTACGGACTTCTACAACATATACATAGAAGGTCGCGAATAGCGGTCTTCCCCCTCTCTTTTTTTGGTTAATTCAGAATGTAATAAAAAGATATAATATATATTACTAATATCTCCTGCATATATGATTAATTCCACGTGTGAAATTTGGGTGTAGAAAATGAAACTATGGCAGTACATCCTGAGACGTATTCTTTTGATGATACCGCTACTGATAGGAATCACTCTTATAACATTTTCAATCTCGCACCTTGCCCCTGGTGATCCAGCCCGACTTGCCGCGGGTATCCATGCTCCCGAGGAGACCGTCGAGGTCTTGAGGCAAAAACTGGGGCTGGATAAACCGGTGTATGTGCAGTATTTCCTATATATGACGAGGCTACTCAAAGGCGATTTTGGAACCTCCATTATGACTCGTAGACCGGTGATACAAGATATAATGGTGAGGTGGCCTGGGACTATTGAACTCACCACCGCTGCGATGCTAATCGTCATCATCTTTGGGATTCCCTTAGGAATCTTCTCGGCTGCAAATGAGGGCAAGCCATTGGATCACATGTCTAGGCTCATCTCTCTTCTAGGTGTCTCCATGCCCTCTTTCTGGCTCATCCTCATTGTGTTACTTATATTCTGTAAATACCTAGGTTTATTCCCAATTGGCTACAGGATTGACCCGACCATCGACCTTCAGAGGATCACGGGATTCCATATTGTGGACAGCATATTGACCCTCAATTTCAGCGCTCTAACTAGCAGTATACGGCACATAATTCTACCTGCATTCGTACTGGGCTTTCAGGGTCAAGCTACAGTCCAGAGGCTTCTCAGATCGAAGATGCTCGAGTCTCTGACCCATGACTACGTGAAGATGGCTAGGGCGAAGGGATTATCAGAAAGAGCGGTCGTCTACAAACACGCGCTGAGGAACTCGCTGATCCCAGTTGTGACGATGTTAGCTCTCATGTATGGGGGGATGCTAGGTGGCACATTCATCATTGAATCCCTATTCAGTTGGCAGGGTTTAGGCCGGTATGGCTCAAGGGCAGTCTTGCAACTGGACTTCCCGGCGATTATGGGGGTAACCATTATGTACACGATGATATTTGCATTGGTAAATCTTATCGTTGATGTACTTTACGCCTACTTGGATCCAAGAATAATATATTAAGAGGAGGAGAAAGAATGGAGTCTGACTCAGCAAAGGGTTTGGGCGGTATTATCGATAGATATAAACCTTTTCTCCAAGAGCTCAGGCATATATTATACCTCATAAGGAGGAGCCCCCTCAGCCTATTGGGGATCACACTCTTTTCAGTATTTTTATTATTAGCAATTCTGGCGCCGTATATCATGCCTTACGACCCATTCAAGATAAATTTAAGTGGGGCATTTCAACGACCGAATATCGAACATCTCTTCGGGACAGATGAAATGGGCAGGGACATCCTAAGCAGAGTTTTATGGGGCTGCAGAATCTCCCTACAAGTCGGTGTTACTGTTGTATTGATCTCTCTATGTATAGGCACTATACTAGGAGGAGTAGCGGGTTATGTCGGCGGTGCGGTAGAGGAGATTATTATGCGGTTTACAGATCTAGTCCTAGCCTTCCCTTCCTTGGTCCTCGCAATGGCACTGTCAGCAGCCCTAGGACCAGGATTAAATAATGCGATATTTGCGATCAGCATAACATGGTGGCCATGGTATGCCCGTCTGATTAGAGGGCAAGTTCTCTCAATTCGTGAGGCTGGCTTCGTGGAGGCAGCAAGATGTGTTGGAGCAAGCGATTTTAGGATACTCTTCAGACATATAATCCCAAATTCCTTCGGACCCGTCATCGTCAATGCATCCATGGATTTTGGTTGGGCGATCCTCATGACCTCCTCCCTTGGTTTTCTAGGCATTGGAGCCCAGCCTCCTACGCCTGAGTGGGGGGCTATGATCAACGCTGGGCGCTTATATTTCATGGATAAGCCATGGATAGCTACCTTCCCAGGACTTGCGATATTATTCGTCGTCCTCGCGTCAAACCTCATCGGCGATGGATTGGGAGAGATACTGAATCCTAGGTTGAGAAGACGATGAATGTGCTAGATGTTGCCCTCAGAGTCAGAGGACTGGAAGTAAACTTCTACACATACGCTGGCGTAGTTAAGGCTCTAGATGGCATTAGTTTTAATGTCTATCATGGGGAGATTTTCGGACTAGTTGGTGAGACTGGGTGTGGAAAGTCGGTTACAGTAGCCTCCATTCTACGTCTGGTAGATAAACCAGGGAGGATCATTAGTGGGGAGATTTATTTCGACGGGGAGGACCTCCTAAAAAAGACGGAGAAAGAGATGAGAAAGATTCGAGGAGGTGAAATAACTATAGTCTTCCAAGACCCCATGACTTACCTCAACCCAGTATTGAAAATAGGCGAACAGCTAACCGAGACAATTAGGGAACATCAAGACCTGACGGAGGAAGCACTGGAAATCGATAGAATTAAGCATCAAAAGTTTACTACAAAGAAACCATCAAAAAAGAGATTAAAAGAAGTGGCAATAAGAAGAGCACAAAAGGCTTTAGAGATGGTGAAAATGCCGAATCCAGAGACCGTCATAGATCAGTATCCTCACGAGCTTAGTGGAGGCATGCGTCAAAGGGTGATGCTCGCGATGGCTATAAGCTGTAATCCAAGGCTTCTAATTCTCGATGAGGCAACAACGTTCCTCGATGTCACTATACAGAGGCAAATTCTTGAACTTATCAAGGACCTTAAAGACGATTTGGGATGCACACTTATGATAATAACTCATGATATGGGAATAATTGCCGAAATGTGTGATAGGATGGCCGTAATGTATGCTGGAACAATAGTGGAATGCGCCGAAACAAAGAAGATCTTCGGCACGCCCTTTCACCCCTATACTCGGGGGCTTCTAAATGCTATCCCACAACCCACAGGAGAAATGAAAGAGCTCAAGCCCTTACCTGGCACTGTACCTGGCCTAATCAATCCTCCCTCGGGTTGCAGATTTCATCCCCGATGTCCAGATGCCAAGGAAAAATGTAGCGAGGTTAAACCTGAGCTGATGGCGGTGGAGGAAGGGCACCTAGTCGCCTGCCACCTTTACAACTAAGGAGAAGAAAAAATGGAGAGAAAGGAAGATCCAATCCTACGGGTTGTGAACCTTAAGAAGCATTTCCCCTTGGGCGGTCGATTCTTTGGTAAGGGCTCAGGATCCGTGAAGGCTGTTGATGGGGTAAACCTAGAAATTGAAGGTGGACAGACGGTCGCCCTCGTAGGAGAATCAGGTTGTGGTAAGACGACCTTGGGAAGGGCAATTCTCAGGTTGATCGACATTACAAGCGGGGAGATATATTTCAGAGATGTGAACCTGCTGAACCTGAACAAAAAGGAGATGCGGGAGATGCGTATGAATATGCAACTTGTCCAGCAGGATATTCAATCAGCTCTAGATCCTCGGATGACCATCAAGGCGAGCGTGGGTGAAGGTCTTGTTGTTTATGGCATCGATAAAGGTAAGGAATTGAGGGAAAAGGTACTATCTCTTCTTCAAAAAGTTGGTTTAGGTGAGGAGCATTTAAACAGATTTCCTCAGGAGTTTAGTGGAGGGCAGAGACAGCGAGTATGCATTTCTAGGGCACTGGCCCTGAATCCAAAATTTATAATCCTTGACGAGCCTACTGCCTCGCTCGATGTTTCGGTTCAGGCACAGATTCTTAACTTACTTAGGGATCTCCAGAATGAGCTTGAGTTAACGTATCTATTCATCTCCCATGATCTAAGTGTTGTTCGATATATCAGCGATGAGGTATATGTCATGTACCTCGGTAAAATAGTGGAGAAGGCAGGAACTAGAGACATATTCAAGCGGCAGCTTCACCCTTATACAAGTACTCTCTTTTCGGCGATTCCTATTCCAGATCCTAACGTGAAAAGGGAAAGACTTAGATTGAAGGGAGAAGTCCCAAGCGCTATCGATCCTCCTTCGGGTTGTAGTTTTCATCCCCGATGTCCAGATGCCAGGGAAATATGTAGTGAAGTTGAACCTGAGCTGAGGGCGGTGGAGGGAGGGCGCCTAGTCGCCTGCCACCTCTATAACTAGAAGACGCGCTTCCTCTCCGGAGGAACCGGGTATGAGACCTTACTCTGGTTTAATCCAAGGCGGACGAGAGCCACTGCTACGTTTACAGCGGCTGAGAGGGGCTCCACAAGGGGCACCCCATACTGCTTCATCTCCTCTGCTATTCTCTCGGCGTAGCGTCTCATCCCAGTGCAACCGAAAACGATGACATTGGCCCCATCCTCTTTCACCGCTTTCACAGCCGCCTCGACCATCCGTTTAATTGTGGCGTCAGAGTCAGCCGAGAGTTCGGCCACAGACAAGTTCGTTGTTCTGACCGACTTTAGCTTGCCGCCAAGTCCCGCAGCCGCCGCAATTCTATATGCGTATGGCCAGTGTGGCGGTCCGGTGTCGATGATGGAGAAGTTGTCTCCCAGCAACGAGGCTACATGGATGGCCGCAAATCCCGCTCCCACGATGGGAATATCCAAGAGCTCCCTGAGCCCCTCCATCCCTGGATTAAAGAAACAGTTGATAACTATGGCATCAAAGCCCTCTTCTTGGGCCTTTTGGCCCTTCTCCATCATATCCACGAGGCCTATGTACTCGTCGTAACAGACTTCAATGCCAGCCGAACCTCGATCCAAACCTCTGTAAACCAACTCCACATCGGGGGCTACAGGCATCGGTAGGCGGGGCCTCGAGCGCTCGGGACCTTTATACGCCAGGCCCGCTGAGAGGATTAGAATCTTCATGGAGGTTTACCGTCTCTCCATGATCTCCTCTATCGGTCTATACTTGATATCAAAGCCGAAATGCTTAGGGTTGAAGATGCGCAGGCCCCTCTCAGTCCTCCAGATGTCTTCACATTTCACTCCCAATACAGAGACCTTTTTGCCAAGAGACCATATATCGTCTCGGAAGTTGGACATACCCACCCCTGTCTCACTATCGATTACGGTGAAGGTATCGGGGCTAGTAACATACGGATCACCCTCCAGCCATGATATGTGGTTCTCGTTCTTATACCAGAAGCGGAACATCTCCCCCTCGAATTCGCCGGTGCCATTGATCCATCCATTACCGATCGTATATGCGCCTTTTCCCTCAGTTGTATGAGCAAGTATCTCACCCTCGAAGATCTTGTATCCGTTCGTAGCTTCAACTATATTATCGATGGGATTCTTTCCCGCGCTTGCGATTGCCTTACCAATTTTGATTGTCCTGGAGAAGCCTCCATGAACTGCGGCTTCTCGGATCTCTTTGCCGGTAAATGACATTATCAATGAGTTGCTTCCTCCCGATATTCGAGCTATGGCTCTGGAAATATCTTCTAATCTCTGCCAGCTGAGGGATCTCTCGTAGACTATCATATCCCCCCACCGGGTCACGATGACGGCTGGGGTTGCGGAGAGCTGTTTCACGTTGAAACTGGCCTGGGTCATCTCGGGTACGGCACGGTGTCCTGCGCTGTCTGCGTCCACCACGGGTATGCCCTCCCTTGCTCCCCTCAAAGCGAGGCGATATATATTGGGGCCTATCTCATCTGGTAGCAAGGCAATGTATCTCTCCTCCCCTTTGATCTCCTTCAATCGCTCTATAGCAGCCAAACTTATGTCTTCTTCCGGTTTCTCGGCCCAATCCAAGAGGGGAAAGACCCTATCCATCTCCTTGAAGGCTATATCCCTATAGGCAAATTGTCTAAGAATAGGAGGACCGTATATTTCCTGATCCTCCCTGGATATGCCTCCACCTATCCCTGTAGGCATGACGATCCTTTCGTCATCTTGGAGATCCATCGGGTCGATCAACTTGGGTTCCAATCCCTCATCAAAGATCGGATCAACCGACTGACTGAACCTCTCATAACTCATCGCAGAACCTCCCCCTCCAGTGGAGAGGGCAGCTCCACCTAGAACTGAGTACCAGAGATCTTCCTTAGATAACGTTATAGTGGTCAATTTTCTTATCTCCAATAAATCGCGCAGATAATATATAGAATAAGTGGCGTTTTTAAAACTACCGAGTTATTTCTCTAATGCTTGGGGTGAGAAAATAAGCCTCTCATCTCACGCGCGATATCGATCAATTTCATCGGCTTTTGCCTCCGCGACGGGGCAATCCATTTTTTTCAACAGACGAGGTCCTATTTGGGGCGAATTAGTGGATGAATTCACCACGGTACGCCGTCTCTATCCATTTTCGAGAAGTTCCTTTATTCCATCTCTAAGGCCGATTGTGGGTTCGTAGCCCAGTCTGCGTATCTTGGTGAGGTCGTAGACGGAGCGTGGAAGGTCGAATCTGCTGTACTTGTGGGGCACATGCCTTATCTCCGCCCCGGTCAGCTCGTGGATGATCCACGCGACCTCGACGATGCTGGTCTCCTCGCCGGAGCCTACGTTGTAGAGCTCCCCGGCGTCTCCCTTCTCCATCGCCAGTATGGTTCCGTTGACCGCGTCCTTGACGTTGACGAGGTCCCGGGTGTGGTGGCCTGGGCCGTCAACCCTTATCCAGCCCTTCTCTAAGGCGTTTTTCAGCATGAGGTTCACCGGTCCAGCGTTCCTTCTTGGTCCGTAGACGCTGCTGTATCGGGTGACTATGGAGTGTAATCCGTTGCTCCAAGCCCACTTACGAACATAAAATTCTGCTCCCAATTTCGTGATGCCATAATTCGACACGGGCTTCGGAAAGTTCTCCTCGCTCTGCGGGAAGTCTCCTATGCCATATGAGGCTCCTGTCCCCGTGAATAGTAGGCGAGAACCATGTCGCTCGCAGAGATTCAGGATGTTTAGGGTGCCCTTCAGGTTCAGGTCTACGTCCCTGTATGGGTCTTCCTCGGCGGGTCCCATGTGGACTGAGCCCGCGAGGTGGTAGACTCTTTCGGGTTCGGCTTCGTTGAAGGCCTCTGAGAGCATATCGGTGTCCAGTATGTCCTGGCCTTCTACTATGTCGTAGCCCCAGACGTTGTGTCCCTGTCTCTTCAACTCGGTTACGAGAGGTGTGAGCAGACGAAGCCTGATGAACCTGTGCATATAATTCTCAATTCATATCCTCCTTTCTATTAGGTGTTTAACGATAAAAAAGTCTATCTTTCAATGCGCGGTTACGCGCGCGCGCAGGCGTCGTCTACGATTGCCTTGAGCGAATCTAGGACATTGTTACTCATCTGGATAACTCCGTGCCAACCTGAAAATTATCATAGGCTATGTCTTTTCTCTTAAGTGCATATTAATGGCATCGCCGATCTTATTTCTCTGATATGCCTAATCCTGTCTATTAGGTCTTTGAGCTCCTGCGGCGTCTCAGCCTCGATGTGGATTATGAAATCGTATACGCCGTAGAGTTTATGTGCCTCCTTTACGTCAGGTATCTCGTCTAACGCGTTCAACACCTCTTTTCCAGATCCCATCTCAACGGTCAATAGTATATAGGCTTTCTCCAACAGATACCTCCTATTGGGGGGGGAGTGTTGCCGGCCCTGGAGCAAGGTGAACTATCCCCCGGGAGCAGGGACCCGCCTGGCCGAGCCGTGTTTTGGGTATTCAACCCCTCCCTGCAATGATATACCCGATATCCAGGATCCCGTGTCTCCATTAGGCCCCTAGCCCTCCCAGCACAGAAAGGAGTGCATCACCGCTTAAAAGATATTGGAGGGGGTGTTGTTGGCCCTGGAGATCATGAATCGACGCGAATCGGTCCATGGAAACATCCTACTCAGGCCCTCTCGGTCCTCGGTCTTCAGAAATCAGCTTGTTATATTTTTTTGAATCAATATTACGACCAGTTAGAATTAAGACGACTTTCTGATTTTTTACCTCTATTTTATCACTAAGTATCGCTGCAAGACCTACTGCTGCAGATCCTTCGACCATTAACTGTTCTTCTTGTTGGAACATTTTCATGGCATGTATTATCTCATCTTCCTCAACTAGTTTAACGCTTTCAATTAAATTCTTTGAGATATCAAATGTAAGTGGCGTAAATGTGCCTAATAATCCATCTGCAACAGATTGTTTGAGTTCTATTCTTTCATGGCAATAACCATCTCTTAGAGATAAATAGGCACCAGGAGCCGCAGTAGGCTCTATTCCAATGATCTCAGTTTTTTCCGATAAAGATTTAACAGCGGTAGAAATTCCGGATATTAATCCTCCACCCCCTATTGGTACAATTATTTTTTGTGCATCAGGTAAGTCTTCCATAACTTCTAGACCTATAGTTCCTTGACCTGCGATTACTAGTGGGTGACTATGAGAGTGAATATATGTTCCATTTACCTTTTTTACATATCTTTGAGCTTCATCAAGTGCTTCAGTAAAATTCTCACCATATAATATGACTTCAGCTCCTAAAGATCTTATCTTCTCTATTTTTTTAGGATCAGC
>Ga0209977_10001196_pt1 | contig 11258 bp, 10 predicted proteins | sample SumtaG_2_FD_183113 | JGI IMG/M metagenome (GOLD analysis project Ga0209977, IMG submission 183113) | Deep subsurface microbial communities from Indian Ocean to uncover new lineages of life (NeLLi) - Sumatra_00607 metaG (SPAdes) (version 2) | ecosystem: Environmental > Aquatic > Marine > Oceanic... | reverse complement strand
CCTTCTCTCTTTTCAAAGAATTGTATTCTGATTCCAATTTCTTTGTAATAGAAAGTAATTCTTTCTTTTTTGCTGTTAATTCATTAATGTTTTTGAGGATTTCATTTAATTTAGTTTGTTGATGAAGTAATTGTTCCCCAAGGTCTTTAATTTTAGGATCAAATTCTTCATTACATTTATTTGTTAAATAGGTTTCTTTTTGTTTCGCTGTCTGTTCAATTTTCTCAATTTCTACTGCAATCGTATTAATTTGATCCCTAAGTTCTTCGTCTGACATCTTAATTTTCTTTGTTTTAATTATATACCATTTTTTAAGCAAAAATGATTAATATTGAGAATCATAATTTGATTTTACTTAATTAAAGTACCGATTGAATTCTATATAAATTTTGATTCTTCTTCTTTTTACACATAAGTTGATTTTTTACAAAACATCTAATATTTTATATTTAATGCACACCCCATAATTGTCCAGAAGCTCGTTGTGATTTGTCTAATTGAGAACACAAAACCGGAGATTACAAGAATCGTAATCAACCAAATAAACTTTTTTCATTGTATTTTAAGGAAAATTAGGGTTATCATTATCAATAAATTCCATATATCTACTTATAAATTGAGATAATTGATTAAAGTTTGGAGAATTTCCAGTTCTTACAAAAATACCCGTTAGAGTGTTGCCCATGAGAATTGCTTCAGGAGGGGGAAGGCCACACGATAAACCTAAAACAGTTCCCGAATGAAAATAATCGCCTGCGCCAACGGTAAATTTAGGTTTTGAAGTAAATCCTTCAGTTATCCAATAATGATCTTCTACAGTAGAGATCGTTGCGAAGTGAGGAGAATGGATTACTAAATAGGACAAATTCATTTCTGTATTAAGCCGTTTTCCACCGTCAATATAACCATTTGAATTTTCTTGATACGGAGCGAAAGTTTTAACATTATCAAAAACTTTAGAAAGGAAATAAGCCTCCAAATCGTTTGCGCTTAGCATAACTGGAACTAATTCGTCTATTTTTTGAAGAATTTTTACCAAATCTAAAAGATCCTGTTTCGAACGTTTTCTTATATCGGCTATGTCTACGAAAAATATTTTTTCTTTTAAATTGGATATAGAAGGAAAGAGCTCATCCAAGAAATGTTGCCATATATCGTTTAGATTTGGTATTAAAGCCCAATGTCCAAAACCCATAATATCAGACATTTCTATTATCTGAATAAACTTGTCCAGCTTTATAATATTTAATATTGTCTGCCAATCAATGTTTAATATGGGGGCAAAATCTGTTATCATAACTTTTCCATCATCAAATTCTAACCCTAAAGTTTGACCTGGATTAGAAATTGAAATTGTTTCTACTCCAGGTAGTTGGCAATATAATTCATTTAACTTAGGATATCCTAAAGCAGCTATTAAATGTATTTTTACTCCAAAAGCATTCAATGCTCGACAAGTGTTAGGAGCAAAACCACCAAAGATTCTTTTTTTTAAAACTCTCTCTATATTTGCCGAACTTCCAGCAACATCAACTAATAAATCTCCAAATGTTTTCATACTTTCCATTCTTGTCCATTTTTTTGCGCTCATCCTGCTCTGGACTAAAGAATAAAGAGAATCAACATACCCATCAAAACCTAAAAAACAAGACTTTTTTATTACAGTTGTTTGAACGGTTTCCAATTTTTTAGTTATTGAATCTAAAGTTTCTAAAGTAACATCGTAGTCGTTTAGCTTCCTATACATAAATGATGATATTCTTTATCTTTTATAAAATTTAATTATTAATTAATAGGAAATGAACTTATAATTCAGACAGCCATAAATTTATTTTTTAAATACAAACGCAATCATATGTTCAATTCCGAATTCCTTAGAAGTGTGAATTTCGTGATGGATTTTGAGAGGTTTCATACCTAACGGAGAAAATATCGTAAGAATCTCTTCTTCTCTGTAAGCGCGTGAATACATTTTTTCGCCCATTATATTAACAATAACTTCTTTGTCCACATCTTCACCTTCAACCCGGGGTTCATTTAGTGACAAGTATAATAAACCATTGTTTTTCAGTGATTTAACGATTCGATTTGCTACATCCTTGAATAACTGAGGGCTGAGTAAAAGCATGGAATAGCTTGAGAAAACGCCATTAAATTTTTTATTATAGTCTAAATCTGTCATTGATAATTCTTTGAAATTAGCTAGAGGAACATTTTTTTGTGCGATTTTGATCATCTGGGACGAAATATCAACCCCTAATACATTAAAACCCTTTTCTATAAATAATTTAGCAAAAGGTAAGCCAGTTCCAGAGCCTAAATCTAAAATGAGACCCTTTTTTGGGAGATTATTACAAAAAAAATCAATTAACGGGTTTAAAGTTGTATAATTAGCTTTAGCATACTTTTCTGCAACATTATTCCAAGCTTTTTTGTTTAATGAAATAATGTTTAATTTTTCATCCATATATAGAAATTTAATTTCTACAACAAAATAAAATTAAGCTTCCAATAATTTTTGAAGAATTAATGGCATAGAATAAATATCCCAATAGTTATGTTCAATAATTTCTTTTACTAATCCCACATATCTTAAAGAATCTTCCAAATACTTTTTGTAGCACAATCCAACTAATCCACTTGGTAACTCGTTATCCCTTTTCATCTTTAATAGTTTATCTTCCATGTTTGTTAGCGTGTAATTTTCGAAACTTCCTTTGTATTTCCTACGGCAATTATGATATAGATCTATATGGTGAAATTTTGTGTTAAACCTCTCGTAAGGCTCTTCCTCAACAGCAATCATCGGATTTTCGTCAAAAAAATATAAAAAACGGTTTGCGATGTAAGGAATATCAAATGATTTTCCGTTGTAGCTAATTAGACATTTAAACTTGGGTAAAATTTCCGTTTTAAAATGCTCATACATTGCTATCTCCTCTTCCAAATCTCTTGTGAAAAGTATGTGGATTTCAAATTTATCGTTTTTAAAAAATCCTAACCCAATAACAATTATGGGACTATCATACAATCCTAAAGTTTCTATGTCGAGAAAAAGCAATTCCTCCTTATCAAAACAAAAAGCAACATCTAAATCGTAAATATATTTATTTCTACACAGAAGTTTATATTTTCTATTTTCAATTAGATCCAAGATATGATGAGCAGATGCGTTGTATTTTAGATTAGTTTTCAAATCGAACAGAGATTTTATTCCTTTTTTATTTAATTGACGCTCTATAATTTCACCAATAAAATAAACCGTCTTTAAGTTACCAAGAAGTTTGTTCCTTGAGAGAGTTAAATTTAAGTCGCATGAAAAAGTCTCTTCTTTCCATATAATTTCCATGAACTGCCCCATGCTATTTCTTACAATGGTGTGATTGCGGAATAGGTCTTCGATTTTCTTGTCCCTAAATTGATCTGCTAAGTGAGTTATATCAAATGTCTCGAAGTTATAGAAGTAGTCCATTGTCAATAATAAATAAGGATCTTTATTTAATAATTCAAACTCTGAGAATTTATAATAAAACTAAATAAATAAGGAAAAACAAATTTTTTTAATAATCAATTTTGGGGATATAATCTTCATTTTCTCTGCGTGGAGGCTTGTATTTAAAGAATCTTCGAGATTCACTATCCTCAAGCACATAGTTACTGCCCCCGCCATGGATCATACAATAGGGATCAAAGAGACCGATTTCATTTGCGTATTGTCTAGTGAAACCCCGACCACCCATAGTTCTAAAGCAATGAATGGCACTTTCGAACCCTAGTTCCGTTGTACTTATTTTTAAGCCCATTGCATTGGCTGCCATTAATTTAGAACCCGCTAATTCGGGATGTTCGTCTAATTGCCTTACATATTGTATCATAGCAGAAATTAGTAAATTCAACTCGCGAATTTTTCGAGATATTGGAAATCGTATAACTTGATATTGATGTAATCTATGTTCAAATTGTTTACGCTGGAGGGCGTAGGCATGAGAATAAATCAATTTTTTCATGGTGTCACCTAAAGCCTCGGCACTTATAACCAAACGCTCTTCTGTTAATTGATGGAACATTATATCCAACCCATGTCCTTTAAGTAGATTTTCTTTTGGAATTTCAGTTCTGTCAAATATCAATCGGCTGACAAACGCATCGGTCATGCCATATGTTCTAACCCGAGTACTTAGAAAGTTTTTTAACTTCTGATTCTCCGTATCGACAATAACAGCGGCTAATTGTCCTTTATTTAATCTTCCATATAAAATTATGTAATTAGCGATCATACCGTTAGTTATAAACAGTTTTTTACCTTTTGCTATTATTTTATCGTCTCTTTCTAGGAAAGCCAGTTCCATACTAAAAATATCAGACCCCGCGTTAAATTCAGTCATAGCAGAAGCGCCAATTTGACCATCTTTTGCGACAGGAGTTAAAAAATTTTCTTTTTGAGCTTCATTGGAGGCGTAATTTACAGGATTGCAATAAAGCGTGCCTCCTGCAAGTCGCCCCATCTCTACGCTATAATTTCCAGCAATATATCTCCCGCTATATTCGCTCCACCGACCACCACATAAGGCATAGGCAATTAAAGCGTTCCTAGTAATCCGCCCTACTTCATAATCTTCTATGTTAAGAATTGTGGAATAATATCCTTTTTTGGATAACTTTTTCATTATTCCAATAACTATTTCTTTCTTTTTGTCTTGAGTAGGTTCCTCAACAAGATAGTTTAATTCTTCTAACTTCCTTAGTTCTGGATCAAGCTCTTTCTCCATAAATTCATAAAGTTCTGCTAAAAATTCTTTTTCTTGAGCGTTAAGCACGGGATTATTCAGTAAATCTAATTCTGGTACATATTTTTGAATTTTGATCTTTTCAAACTCTCTGATTCTTGTATCCATAATATTGATACATTTTTCTTGAAATATTAAAATTTTCTTTTGTAATGCTAGAGGAGGATGTTTCCATTTCAATTCAAAAAACAATTAGAAATCTTTTAATCATAATAAAACGTAATAATAAAACATAAAATCGAATAGAAAATTAAAATCTAAAAACAAATCATATTTGAATTAAAAAATAAGAGAAAAGAAAAATGAGTCGAAAAGTGTGCGTTATTGGTATTGGATATACTGATTTCAATTCCATAACGCCTGATATACAATGGAAAGAAATCATGTATGAAGCTTGTAAAAAAGCATACATGGATGCGGGAATTGATGCAAGAAAGGATATTGATAGCTTTATAACTTGTGCTGAAGATTATTGGGAGGGTTTTAGTATTTTTGATGAATTCGTCCCTGACCAGATTGGTGCAGTTTTACGCTCTTGCTGTACTGTTTGTGGTGATGGTCTTTACGGATTGGGAACAGCATACATGCAAATAATGACGGAATATTTCGATGTTGTAGCAGTCGAAGCGCATAGTAAAATCTCGGATTTGTTGACTTATGGAGACATTATGCTTCACGCGTTCGATCCTCGATTTGATAGGCCTGTAACTGGGCCTGTTGAAAGACCAAATTATGGAGGAAGCCCAGGGTATACTGCAGATAAACCAAAACCTCTAGTAGGGCATTCAGATGAGAAAGAGCGAATTCACCCCTATTTCTTAGCGGGATTAGAAATGCAGCATTATTTAAAGAAAACAGGTACTACTGAAGAGCAATGTGCTGCTGTTGTTGTAAAAAACAAGAGAAATGCATTCTTTAACCCATATGCCGATTACGAAGCCAAAATCTCAGTTGAAGATGTAATGAAATCTGAATACCTATTTAAACCAATGAAAAGGTTAGATATCAGTCCGAATGTTGATGGTGCAATCTGTTTTGTTCTTGCTACCGAAAAAAAGGCAAAAGAATTAGGAATTGAGCCAATTTATCTTTCTGGATTCGGTTGGAGTTCAGAAACGCCATGGCTTGCAACTAGAGGAATGGACGCGGAATACGCGAGGAAAGCAGCAAAAATGGCTTATAAAATGGCAAGTATAACAGAGCCCAAAAAAGAGATTGATGTTTTAGAGGTTGACGATAGATTTTCCTTTAAAGAACTTCAGCATCTAGAAGCCTTAGGTTTTGCTAAACCTGGCGAAGCTGGTAAATTAGTTGAAGAAGGAGCGCTAGAAATTAAAGGTTCCCTCCCAACAAACACTTCTGGAGGTTCATTAGGCGTAGGAAACTGTGTTGAAGCGACTGGTATACAGAAAGCATTAGAGATTATTATGCAACTTCGCGGTCATGCAGGAAAAAGGCAAGTTTCCGATGTAGAAGTAGGACTTGCTCAAGCTTGGCGTGGAATTCCTTCTGGAAGCGGAGCAGTAGCAATATTTAAGAGGGGATAAGGAGGTAGAAAAAAAATGAAAGAAGTAGCAGTATTAGGAGCCGGTATGACCTTATTTCGTAGGCATTTAAAGGAAACTGGGAAAGAACTTTCTTTTTTGGCTACGAAGATGGCAATGGAAGATGCTGGCCTCCAAAAGGATGATATTGATATGGTTGTTATGGGAACCGCACCTGACGCGTTTGATGGTATTCATATGAAGGGCGAGAATTTAATAGATGGTGCAGCTGGAGCAGGTAAACCATATGTCAGAGTTTTTAACGGTGGTGGAACAGGCGTATTTGCCCCAATCGCTGGATGGTGGCACGTGGCTTCTGGAGTAGCGGATATCTGTTTAGTTGTCTGTGAAGAAAAAATGGGTAATTGTTATCCCCATCCACAGACTGCCTTTAGGCATATCTGGGACCCTATTTTAGATAGACCACTTAATCCTAACCTAGTTTGGCTTTTTGCGATGGAAATGAACAAATACATGACAACTTATAATATTAAAAAGGAAGACATTGCCAGAGTTGCCGTAAAGAATAAAAGAAATGCCGTAGGGCATCCTTGTGCTCAGTTAGCGGATCCAAATATTACAGTTGACGATGTTTTAAATTCTGAAATAATGGCTTGGCCAGTGCAAAGATTAGACATCAGTCCACCAAGCGATGGTGCAGCAGCATTAATTTTCTGTAATAAAGACATAGTACATAAATTCACAGACGATCCGATTTATGTTAGCGGTGTGGGTTGGAACATTGATAGTACAATGTGGACAAATAGGGATTTATCCTTTCCTCGATATGTGGCAGAAGCGGCTAAAATGGCTTATAAAAAGGCGGGAATCTTAAACCCACGAAAAGATATTGATTTTGCTGAGCCTTACGATCCATTTGATTACAAAGAACTCCATCATATGGAAGGTCTTTTACTTTGTGACAAAGGTGAGGCGCCAATTCTTACAAGGGAGGGAGTAACAGAACGAGACGGTGATTTACCCATTTGTCCATCTGGAGGGTTATTGGGAGTCGGAAATCCTATTGCGGCAACAATGGGCCAGAAAATTTGTGAGTTATATTGGCAATTAGCAGGAAAAGCAGGAAAAAGACAAATTCCAGGTGACCCAAGAGTGGGTGTAGGACAAGCGTGGGGAGATATAATGCAAATGGCAACCGTAATGGTATTAAGGAGGGGATAAAGAAATGGTAGAAAAGAAAGAATATAAGGAATGGCCTCCATATGCTCCGGGTACCCATGTGAGAGAATCTGATATAAGAGAGAAGAAAATTACATACTCGTGGTGGGAACCTGAAGTCCAATATAGCTGGTCCGTAGGACATGCTATGAGCAAATTTTTACAAGGATTGAAAGACGGAAAACTTTATGGGATACATTGTAAGACATGTAAAAGAGTAATTGTTCCTCCTCGAATGTTCTGTGAATATTGTTTTGGTCCAACAGAAGAGTGGGTTGAACTAAAAGATACAGGTGAAATAGAAACCTTTTCTATATCATATCTCGATGCAGATGCCCGAAGGATTGAAGAGCCCATTTTAGTTGGGGTTGTTTCAATTGATGGAGCATATCCTAAACCCATGGGATTTATGCATTATTTCGGAGAAATGACAAAAGACGAAATTAAAATAGGTATGAAGGTTAAGGCAGTATGGAAGCCTGAAAACGAAAGAGAAGGTTCTATTACGGATATTAAATATTTCAAACCTTTAAAAGGAGGTAGTGAATAATGGGATTTCTAGAAAAACAAACAGATCCAACTTCCCCCATGCATTGGCGAGGAGATATGCAAGCAGATTACTTTTATCCAAGTGGTATTGCCGGGGATAAATTCTTTAAACATTTAATGGAAAAGGATACCTTTTTAGCAACAAAATGTAAACCCTGCAACAAAATATTATTCCCACCTAGATTATATTGTGAGGACTGTTTTGAAGAAATTACTGAAGATGATTGGATGGAAGTTCCTGCATCTGGTAAGGTAAAACTTTTCACAAAAGCAACAATAAACGCCCATGGAGTAAAAATGGAAGAACCTAAGGTCATTGCTTTAATAGACATAGACAATACAGATGGTGCAATGTTAGGAATAATTAAAACCAATGAGCTTGATAAAGATTTTTCTGGCGTTAAGGTTAAGGCAGTACTTAGACCAAAAGGTAACAGAGAAGGAACATTGAAAGATATCTTATACTGGCAAGTAATTTAATATTTTAAATTAATTTCTATTTTAATTTTTTTTTTATTTTATTTTTTGAAAGATTTGATGAGAATATTTTTCTTTTTATAGATTTTTAGATATTTAGATTAAAAAGAAGATTATAATATTGATAAAAAAAAAATAAATAATGGTTTAGAATTAAACTTGAGTTTAAACTCAACCTAATCCTTATAATGACACATGTTCTTGCTTTAGATGAAATATTTTTCTTGCTTCTTCACCTTGTGCTATTTCTCGTCCCGCAGCCTCGGCAACCTTTTTAGCCCAAGCTACTTGCTCGTAACTACCTTTAGCTAATTCACCTGAAATGACACGAGTATTGTCCTCTAATCCAACACGAATATGTCCGCCCCATGAGGCAGCACACAAACCAGCTTGAAATTGTTGTTTAGAAACACCACAAACACTCCAAGTAGCATCTAGAGGCTTTAGATCGAGCATCAAAGCGAAATTCTTTGGTGTGAATGGAATTCCTCCAAGCACGCCCCATACAAACTGGAAATGAAGTGGTTTAGTGAATCTATCTTCTTGTCTATTTAGGAAAAGCATATTATACAAACCTCCTAGGTCGTAAATTTCCATTTCCGGTTTAGTTCCAGCTTTTTTCATCTCTTTCGCAAATTTCGAAATGGTTTTAAATGTGTTTGCGAAGATATTTCCTGCTCCCATACCAACTTTTCCTGTTCTGTAATCACCAACTGCGAAATTCATGGATGCAGTATTTAATGAAGCTAAAGGTGGTTTGAAGGTTTGAACCGGCGCTATTCTTTGTTTATCAGTAGCAACTGTACTAATTGCAGAACTTAAATTGATTATTATATCAGGTGCTTTTGATTTTATATTATCTAACACTGCTTTTATTAGATCTAAATCATGCGTTGGATTACCTTTTTCGGGATGTCGAGCATGGATATGGACAATCGCAGCACCCGCATCATAACATTTTTTCGCTTCATCTCCAAATTCTTCTGCGGTATATGGAACATTTGGATTATTTTGCTTAGTTGTAACTGCACCAGCTAATGCTGCTGAAATAACTAACTTATTTTCTGGGTTCGATTCTGACATTTTTTATACCTATTTTTAAAAGTATGGATTGTAATAAAGATCAAAAATATATAGTTGAATAGAAATTAAGTATCTTTCTATTTAAATTTTAAAAATATTGTAATTATCAAAAATACTATTGAAAATTTTTTATACCTAATTCAATAATTATGATTATAGCTTTTTGATAAATATTTTAAATAAAATACAAAGGAAAAAAACAGATATGGATAAAGTAGGAATAGTTGGATGTACACAAACTAAATACGAAGCAGATAAAATCGATCAAACTTACTCCGAACTTGTTTTTGAAGTTGTGAAAAAGCTTTACAACGAATTAGGAATTACTAACGATGATATAGGTTGTGTTATTACTAGTTCCAACGATTTTAACGATGGTAGAACGATCGCAAACATGGCTATACAAGATGCTGTAGGATCTGTTAGAAAAGCAGAATCTAGAGTCTCTGGAGATGGTGCTTTCGCTTATATTTACGGAGCAATGAGAATTTTGTCAGAGTCATTCGATACAGTACTGGTAGTTTCACATTGTAAATGCTCTGAAGTTAACCAATACCTCGTAAACAATTCGATCTTTGATCCTTATTATCAAAGGCACTTAGGTCTTGATCAAATTTCATCTGCTGGTTTAATGGCAAACATGTATATGAATAAATACGGTGTGACTGAAGAACAAGCTGCTATGGTTGTGGTTAAAAATCGAGAAAATGCCCTCAACAACCCTTACGCGCATTTACAGGAAGGAATTACAATTAAAGATGTACTTAATTCTAAGATAATGGCGTATCCTCTGAAAGAACTAGAGTTTCCTCCATTTTCAGATGGAGCAGTTGCTATGCTATTAGCAAAAGAAGATATAGCTAAAAAGATGATAGACACGCCCGTTTGGCTTAAAGGTTATGGAAGTTGTACTGACGCTTATTATTTAGGACATAGGAACATGACGGATTTGGTAGGTTTAGAATTAGCCGCTAAAGAAGCTTATAAAATGGCGGGTATTACCGATCCTATTAAAGAACTAGATGTTTGTGAAGTAAGCGAGAACTTCAGTACTCACGAATTAATGATTTACGAAGCGTTAGGGTTATGCGCTCCTGGAGAAGGTGGTAAATTTATAGAGGGAGGGGAAACAGAGATGAATGGTTCTATTCCAGTAAATCCCTCTGGAGGAGTGTTATCAAGTAATCCAATAATGGCAAATGGTTTAATTAGAGTAGCTGAAATTGCGCTACAATTAAAGGGTAAGGCTGATAAAAGACAAGTTCCTAACGCAAAAATTGGTTTAGCTTATGGTATGAACGGGATATGTTCTCAGGGAAACTGTGTATTAATATTTGGAGGTGAATGAAAATGTCAAAACACGATGTGGCCGTTGTCGGTATAGGTCAAACTAAATTTAGAAGCAAGAGAAGAGATGTAAATATCCCTGAAATGGTATACGAAGCCGTTAAAATGGCTCTTGATGATGCTCAACTTGAACCAAAAGAAATAGATGCCATAATAATAGGAAATATGGACCATTTTGAAGGAATTAATTTCTCTGAATTATTCTGTGGAATTGAAGGAGCTCCTGGATATTTAAAACCTGTAGTTAAGGTTGCAACAGGTGGCACAACGGGTAGTTCCTTAGCTATATGTG
>Ga0209977_10001195_pt1 | contig 11258 bp, 18 predicted proteins | sample SumtaG_2_FD_183113 | JGI IMG/M metagenome (GOLD analysis project Ga0209977, IMG submission 183113) | Deep subsurface microbial communities from Indian Ocean to uncover new lineages of life (NeLLi) - Sumatra_00607 metaG (SPAdes) (version 2) | ecosystem: Environmental > Aquatic > Marine > Oceanic... | reverse complement strand
GAATAAGGGGAAATAATTATGCGAGCCTATTTAAGTCATAGTATAAGGGGTCCCAAAGGCAAGGATGCTACTAACACAGAGATGCAGGAAAACTGCAACCGGGCTATTCTGGTGGGGAAATTTATCCGTATACAGATTCCATCTCTCGATTTATACATCCCAGCGGAGCACGAAGATTTTATTGGCCGAGCGTATCGAATGAAGTATCTAAATGAAAAACAAATTCTTGAAATTGACTGTTCGATAATAGATTCCTGTGATGCTGTGATTATTTTCCTTCCGCCTGATGACTCCGAATTACAGGGCGGTCGCCTGATAGAATACAAACACGCTATTAAAACTGGAAAACCAGTGTGTGAATTCCAATGTGCCGTTGATGCAGTTACTTGGCTAACGGAGTTTATAAAGAAGGGGTAAGAAGATGATTTGGGGTAAAACGAACGTGGAAAGACAACGGCTTGAAAGAGAAAAAAATGCCCACTGGTTCGCTTGGTTTCCTGTTGAACTTAAAGATGGTAGATGGGCCTGGCTTGAATATCTGGAACGCGAACCCTTTTCAAGTTGGGGCGGAAGTGGTTATTATTATGGGGAGTTAAAAAATGAGTAGAGTATTAGCAATCGGCGACCCACACAATCCAGTATGTAGAAAAGGGTATCTACAATTTAACAAGGACCTTGCAAAAGAGTATAAAATAGATACTATAATTATTATCGGGGATATTGTAGATTGGCATGCAATTTCCTTCCACGCCCATAACCCTAATTGTCCTGGAGCAAATGATGAATATAAATTAGCTCTGGGCCATGTACAAAGATGGTATCGGGCATTTAAAAACTATAAGGTGATAGTAACAATAGGGAATCATGATGCTCGTCCACATCGGTTAGCTGAATCTGTGCAAATTCCTGCAAAATTACTTCGAGATTATAACGAACAATGGAAAACTACAGGATGGAAATGGGTAACATCTAAAATTATAGATGAAGTTTATTATTGCCACGGACATGGAAAAGGTGGTGGCATTAATCCGGCTTATAATACGGCTAAAAATATGGGTATGTCTGTAGTTATGGGCCACAATCATTGTCGCGGCGGAACAAAATGGTTAGTTAATCCATTACGCAGATGGTTTGGTATGGATACAGGCTGTGGCGTAGATGATTCAGCATTTGCCTTTGCTTATGCTAAAGAACAGACTTATCGTTCCGTATTAAGTTCTGGGATTATTATTAATGGTATGCCCCGGCATATAATGATGCCTTGTGGTAAAAACGAAAAATACCACGATTCGAGGTTTGGGAAATGACCAACGGTTCAGGCAAAGGCTCAGCCAGAAGGCCCTGCTTAATAGGCCAACACGAAGAAGCGTTGCGATATAAGCTGGCAGGCGGCTACATCACCTTCGATGAGTACGAGAAGCGAATGAAGAAACTACGTAAGGAAGGAAAATTAAAAAAGGGAAGATGATGAGAAAGATTTGCACGCATTGTAGAACGGTATATCCAGCAACAATAACATATTTCCCGCCACACAAAGACCATAAAGATGGATTAGGCTCGTGGTGTAGAAAATGTACACAAAAAGCTATTAGAGAATGTCATAGAAAATGTCGGCGGTCGCGGGATACAGAACAAGTTTAGGTCAGCTGACGAGTTTATAGATTATGTTATTAACAAGTTACAAGCTGACCCGCATGGGTTACAAATAGACCAAATTGACAATAATGGACACTATAAATCAGGTAACATTAGATTCGTAACCTGTTTAGAAAACAACAATAATAAATAAAAGATGAGAAAACCGAAACCAGGATTACGTGTTGAACTTGAGAAACTCCCAAAACCGGGCGGATTTATCTGGGCCTGGGACTTGATAGAGTATAATCAAATTTCTGCCAAGAGTTTAACTTTCTTTTCTACTAAAAAGGGATGTGCCGAGAATGCGATAGGATTCGCTGAAAATACTGAACCTATAAAACTAAACGTGTACTATAATCGAGAGTTAATTCATAAGGGGAGTACAAACAATGCCATACATTAAATCTGACCTTAGGCCAAGAATAGATGAGCTAATTGAAAAACTATTTGAAGCCTCTTACAACGAAGGCGAACTGAATTATGTAATTTCAAGAATTTGCCATAGATATATCTTACAGGTTCCAATATTGGACAGAAACTACGCTCTGTTTAACAGCGTGATGGGTGTATTGGAATGTGCTAAATTAGAACTGTATGATATAGTGGTATCTGTCTATGAGGACAAGAAACGAGAACAAAACGGTCCTGTGAGCAAACTGGAATTAGCATTTGATGAATCGAGGAAACAATGCAGTACGTAGCGGGTCTAATAGAACTGCTTGCGAAAATTATTATCGGAAATAAAAGTAAATGGGGACATATAATCCATCTGGTTTCCGGGTTGCTGTGGACTTATGTAGCCCTTACCGCCCCGATGTATGGACTGTTACTCGTTACTTTACCAGCAACGGGAATAAATATTTATAATTTTATTAAATGGAACAGAGAAGATGCTGGCCAAGATATTTTATTTGACAGGTAGCATCTGTTTTGCGATTGGGACTATTATTTCGATGGTGAGAAAATGATTTACACCGAAGTCCTAAAATTAATCGGATACCCAACTGAATGTCTGATAATTGATTTTGAAACTTTTTATAGCCAGGATTATTCTCTCAATAAATTATCTACCATTGAATACATCCGCCACCGATTATTTAGCTTCACTGGAGTAGGGTATCAGTACCTGAACGATGCAACTCTGGGAGATGACGGACCAGTTGAATTTGTCGGAGATAATTATATAGGTAAAGTAATCAGACGGATACAATCTTCCTGTGGTAGCGAATTCGACTCTGTTACAACCGTTGTGAAAAATGCGAAGTTTGATATTACACTCTTGCAAACAAAATTCGGATTCGTTCCGAAATATATAATCGATATAGATGATTTACTTCGATACTATGATTCTCGGATGTCTCATAGAATGAAAGACGTAGCTCCGATGTTCGGGCTACAGGCTAAAGGTGATACTACTCAATTTAAGGGGTTGCGTTATGCAGATATGGGAGTGGAGACTAAGAACAATTTGGCTGCCTATGGTAAAAACGATATTGAAATCGAAACAGCCCTCTTTAAATTACTACTACCAATGCTGTCCAATCCCGAAGTGGAAATACAACTTGCTCGCCACACGTTGGGTTTGTATCTCAATCCTAAAATATCTTTTGACTTCAACAAAGCCATATTGCTTAAGAAACAAATGCAAGAGAGGTTAGAGTACCAGGTGAAATCTACTGGCCTAACCAGAAAGCAATTAGGTAGCAAAATATTTTTTCCTAAATATCTCCAGCGTATATTGCCTGATGATGAAGTGGTTCCGATGAAGCCGGGTAAAAAGGAAATGATACCCGCCCTGGCTAAAACTGACGAGCCTATGCAATTACTGTGTACCCACCGTAATGAACGGGTACGGAGAACATGCCTGGCCCGGCTTGCTTTGAAATCGTGGACCGGACACATTAGTAGAATCAATAATATGACCAGTCAGGCAATGTGTGAAGGTGGGAAACTCCGTGTACCTCTGAATTATTATGGTGCTCATACAGGCCGATGGACTGGGGGAGAGAAAATAAACCTGCAAAATCTCGGTGGTCGTGGTCGTGCCGGTATGGGAACGGACCCGTTAATTTCTGCTATGAGGGAGTTACTATATGCCGGGTGAGAACATTTTTATAATAGTAGATTCATGCCAAGTTGAGGCCAGAATTTTAGCCTGGATAGCTGGACAAGAGGACCTTACAAATGGATTCAGAAACAAAGAAGATATTTATTCAACGTTTGCTACACGGTTATTCGGTTGTGAAGTTAGAAAACCCGTTGAAACTGATTCCGATTCCGATAGAAGAATATTTACTATCAGACGTGGATTTGGCAAAGACGCGATTCTTGGGTGCGGATACGGAATGGGAACAAATACTTTTTTCCAACGTTGTAGAGAAAATCCTGAATTGCGTCCTATGTTCGACTCAGGTAAGTATGATTGGGATTTTATAGATAAACTGATTAAAACATACCGTAGGACATACGCCCAGATTCCTAAATTCTGGCAAGCGGTGGAGAAATGTTTTAAGTGGGCTACAAGATATCCAAATGAAGTTATTGCGTATACGGCGGATTATGAAACTAATCGGGGGAGATTACAGAATGCCCTGCTTACGTTTTGGAACCAAGATGGAACCGTGTATTTGCAACTCCCATCAGGTCGAACGCTGACGTATCGCCATTGCAGAGTGATTAATAAGAAAATTAAATGGCAATGGGGTACACTGTGGGGCGGAAGTATTACTGAGAATATAATCCAATCGATTGCGAGAGATTTGCTCGGTTACTGGATTTTGGAATTAGAGAAAGCTAATCTGCCCGTTGTGTTACATGCTCACGATGAGACTATATCTCTGGTTCCTAAGTCCAGTGCTGAGCACGATTTAAAGAGAGCTATTGCTACAATGTCCATGGGTCCAGAGTGGACCGCGGGATTGCCTTTAAGTGCCGAGGGAGAATTATCAGGAGTTTATAAGAAATGAATTATTATTATGAAAGAATAGGTAAACTAACTGGAAATAACATTGAATTAAGCTGTGATTTTACTCGCTGGTTAATAGGTTTTGGCTGGATGCGACATAATAAATTTAGATTTATACAGCGTTTGTCTATACATGTTAATCTTGGACCATTGGCCATTATAGTTACCATATTATGAAACACCGTAGTAAAAAACTAAAATTCCAGGACCTATTCGATGTTTTCAAATGCGTCCAGGGGGGTAAGAGAGTGAAACGTAGCCGGGCGAAAGATGGGTCCATTTCAACGGTCCCGATTATAGAAGTGTCAGATTTGTCAGAGGCCATTGTCCTGGCGGGGTGTTTGGAGTGGCTGAGAGCGAGAAACATCGTAGCTGACAGGAACAATGTCGGTAGTGGACAGATTGGCGAAAGCGGCTTCTATAGTTACGGAATAAAACACGGCGGTGATATAATTGGTCTGCTCCCGAATGGTCGGCACTTTGAGTTGGAGTGTAAACGTGGTAGAGGCGGACGGCTTAGTGATGGTCAGCAAAAACGGATGCGGAAAGTTACTGATAGTAATGGATATTACTTTGTTATTCATGGGGTTGAAGAATTGGAACCTTTCTTTAGGGGGTTGCTGTGAAAATTTGTTCTAAATGTGAAAGAGAATATCCAGCTACCACAGAATTTTTTCCACCAAACGGACACCATAAAGACGGGCTACAATCGCAATGCCGAAAATGTAAGCAAAAAGCAACGCGAAAATATCGGCAAACAGTTAATGGCTGCTTACGAATTGTCTTTTGCAACATAAAGAGACGCTGTAATAGTGGATTAAAAGATTTAAAAAACGCAACTTACTCTAAAAAAGGTATTAAAAATTTATTTAAATCTTCTGATGAATTTGTTGATTACGTTGTTAATGTCCTAAAAGTTGACCCACATGGTCTCCAGGTAGACCGCATAAATAATGATGGTCATTATGAACCGGGTAATATTCGATTTGTAACAGCAAAAGTAAATTCCAATAATAGGGGATAAATTATGAAGAAAAACTGGATACTCTCAGCAACGGCTATTAGCACCTTTAAGGCTTGTCCTATGCGTTTCTATTACAGGTACATCTGCGGCCTAAGTCCCGTTGAGGACACAGACGCTCTACGTATTGGGACCAACTGGCACAGGGTACAGGAGATAGCCCGTATGACACCTGGCGTAGTGTGCCCAGAGTGTTCCAAGAAACAGAAGAACCCGACCTGTCCACTATGCGAGGGTACGGACATCCTTCCTGATGATATGATGGATGCCGTGATTCGTCATCTTAACCGGGCGTACACCGAACGCCCGATGTCCAAGACAGTAGAAGAATGGGAAACAGAACGGATTATCTTGCTGTATTCCCTGGTAGGTTACAACTGGTACTATGCTGACCAGTTAGCCAGTGATAAAGTTATTGCTCAGGAAATCTCGTTTAGAATTCCGCTGCCATCTCTGACATCTGGCCGTGCGTTACCGAACGTGGTAATAGATGGTAGGATAGATAAGATAATCGAGCGGGCTAATAAGCAGCTAATCTCTGATTATAAATCAACTGGTAGTTCCCTGGACTCTGACTCTACCTACTGGAGCCACCTTAATCTCGATACCCAAACTACCCTGTACCCGTTTGCTATTCGGTCCGAGTACCCAGGTGTGGGTGTCCTACTGGATGCGTGGCATAAGCCACAAATCAGACCGAAGAAACTCACCCAGGGTGATAGTAAGAAGTTCGTGGAAACCGGGGAGTATTGCGGGGAGAAGTTTATTGTAGAGTATGATGAAGGCGGTATATATAGAGTAAATGATGGGCCAGTTGAAATCACCCCCGGAGCCAAAGAAGGAACCTTCGCCATTCGAGAAACGCCGGAGATGTTCGGGGCCAGATTGCTCGCTGATATTACAGAGCGACCTGAGTTTTATTACGTCCAGAAACCGATAGCCCGAACGGATGATGATTACAGACGGTTCCATGTTCAGCTGTTTAATATCTATCAGACAATCAGGCTAATGAATAAGAACAACGGATGGTACGGAGACGAAAATCAGTGCGAAGCTACGTTCCGATGTCCCTATATAAATTTCTGCTACAATAATATTGATGTTAAGCCAGGGGATGAACCTGAGAATTTCGTTAAAGCAAAGTGGGTGGATGAAAAGGAGAAAAAATAATGGAGTGTACACAGAATGAGAATTATGCTTGTGATAATGAAGATATGCTTAAATGCAAAAATTGTGTGGCTCCTATGTTGTGCTTCTGTACAAGACCAGAGATAGTAAAAAATAGAAATAAATTATGGGAAAAGGCGAGCAAAGAGGAAATCGAAAATGACGATAAAAGCTAAAACCAAAGTCGGTAGAAATGACCCGTGCCCCTGTAAATCAGGGTTGAAGTTTAAGCAATGCCACGGCGATGCTGTAAAACAGATGCTCTGCAACCGGGTAGCCAACGAGCACATGGTTCATCTAATCAGAGAGGAACAGATTAAACATGGCCTGATTAAATTGCCGTGGTTATGTAATGGTTGCGGAAAACAGTTTGAGGTTCCGAATATATCAACTGTAGCGGAACTGGATATATGCCCGTTCTGTGATTCAACTGATATTAGTTTACAGGAGACAGAGTGATGATTAGTAGCTTAGAATTATGTGAAGTATTAAATACTGTATTGGGGAAACCTAAAATGAAAAGAGAAGATTTTAGAATCGAACGTATGGGCCTGCCTGCTGGGAACGAAACGTTTTTTGACTGTGGGTGGTATATTAACCTTATTAGTGATGGTAGAATTTATCTCTGGAAAGATTTACAATTACATCATAGCACTGGACACAAGGGACAATATTGTTGGGGAGAAGCCCCCGGCTATTACGAGTCCAGGGAGTTAGCTGAGGAATATCTTAATACATTCCTTGCTCTTGCCAGTGCTATCATTTATGATGAGTTTCCTGGGAAAAGATTTAATCCATTTTACAATTTATTTTATAGGAGAATACCAGTGGACAAGGTAAAAATCACAGTAGAAGTAAACGGTAAGGAAGTACCGCTGGATACTATCAGTGCGGAGACATTCCAGAAGGTGAAGGAAGCTGTACGTATTCCAGATGTAAATGAAATAGACTATGAACAGAAATATGAACTGGGAACTCGATTGGTAACTCCACTTGGCGAGACATATAAATATGGTGCAGTTGATTTTGGTGTACTTGGAACATCACTCTGCGGTAATCACGAAATAAGAAGTATGTATTATAGGTGGTTTCGAGTGAGATAATAAAAACATCAAAAAATTAGGAGATGAATAACATGGCTGTAAGACACATAACTCAAAAGAAGTCCACCGGACCCCCGGCGAGAGCACCAGCACCGCCCAGGAATTTCTCCGTGGTTCCTTGCGGCTCTGGAACATATGGTGAAAAGATACTGATTTACGCTGATACTGGAATGGGTAAATCAACATTATCTGCTCTTGCCCCAACTCCTGTGTTTCTTGCTCTCGATGAGGGTATCGAGAAGCTGGTACATCCAACCACTGAAGAGAAATTGAAACACGTAGCGGGAATAGAAACATTCCAGGATGTGCGGGATGTCCTGGGCAATGCAGCTTTATTCGATGACTACGAGACTATTGTTGTTGACACCACTACCATCTTGCAAGACCTGGCTGAAGTACACGTAGTTAAGACTATACCCACGGAAAAGGGAGCGAAGGTCAAAAATATCATGGGCTACGGATACAACAAGGGTTATAAGCATCTATACAATACCATGAAATTGATTCTCCAGGATTGCGATAACCTGATTCATCAGGGTAAAAACGTTATCCTGGTAGCCCAGGCCGCTGTCCATAATATTGCTAATCCATCAGGTGAAGATTTCCTGCGTGCCGGACCGCGGCTACATAAGGACAAATCCTGGGATGTTGAAGCCCTGTACTGCGAGTGGGGAGACCATATCCTTCGGATTGGTTATCAGGATATATCCGTTAAGAGCAAAAAAATTACTGGTCAGACAGTAAGAAATATTTTCACAAAACCAGAAGTATATTTTAGAGCGAAATCCCGTACTTTGAAGGAGCCCATTATTTCGTTTGAGGAACCACAGGACGATAGCGTATGGCGATTTTTGTTTGGGGGTGAATAATGATTACTATAGAAGAAGCAGATAATGGCTATATCATTAGATATGAGACTTGTACCGATTGTGGTAATATTATCTTTGAGACGCTTGATGGTGTTATTTGTTTTATCGAGACACATTGTAGAAAGCAAAATGAAAAAACTAAAACTAAATTAGGAGAAAATTAACATGAGTCTAATCACACAAGAAGGCACGTACAAAGGTAACGTCCTCGAAAGTGCCGTAGGTGTAAGTAAAAATGAATTTCCCCAACTGATTCTTTCCCTGCGGGGGACTGAACTTTGGGATGAGGAAACGGAAACATGGGTAGATTGGAGTGCCGTACCTGAGAATGACATTACTGCTTATCTTGTTCTGATTGATTCAAAGAACAATGAGACACTGAACTATAAACAAGTTCAGAGTGTTCTCGGATGGGACGGTAAATCGTTTGCGGAGTTGGATGCTTTGGATTTGTCCCAGATTCCAATTCAATTTCGTGTCGCCCCAAACACTTATCAGGAAAAGACTACCTTGCAAGTTGAATGGATAGATGTAGCTGATGCCATACCTGGTAGAACCGTCCGCAGATTAGATGCACAGGGACTCAAGAGCCTGGACGCGAGATTTAAGGGTGTCCTGAAGGGTATTGCACCTGCTAAAGCCCCAGCTAAGGCCCCGAAAGCTGCTGCGAAGCCTGAGGCCCCGGCTACTCCTAAGGTTCCGGCTAAAGCCCCATCACAAGCATCTGCATCTAATATCCCTATGGGAAAATGCACAAAGGATGAAGCATGGAAAGCCTGTATTGATATGAAGGATGATAAAACAGTTACTGATGAAAATTTAGCTAACGCATGGGTAGAGGCCGTTGCGAAAATCACACCTGGTAAAACTGATGCCAAAGTTACACCTGAGGAATGGTTCCTGATTAGAGAAGTGGTCCTGGCTAAGACTGCGATGTTCTAAATAATTTGAACCAGCGGCGGGCTGTGCAGAGCACAAAGAGACTGCATAGATTCGCAAATAAGACCCGCCCGCTGGTCTATTTTAAGGATATATAATGCCTGAACAAATTGACTTCGCTGAACTATATAATCTATACGAGAAAAATACACTACAGTATCCGAAGATTCTAACGATACTGTCAGAGGACCTGAATATATCAACAATCTCCCTTCGGAACCTGGGAGTAGGATTCAATCCTGCTAATCAGAGTTGGATATTTCCTGAACGAAATTCCAAGGGAGAGGTAACTGGTCTGCTTCAGCGTTTCTCTGATGGTAAAAAATTTATGGTTAAGGGTTCAAGGCGAGGGTTAATTTATGCAATCAATAGAGCAGATATTAAAGATAAATACGCGTCAGGGAAAGAAAATTGGATACGAGTATCACAGACTAAGCCTTGTCCTCTTTGCGGGAAAGCTGATGGCTGTCTTTTACCCGCTAAAGATATTATCAATCCCCCTGCCGTTGTATGCGTGCATATATCTGAGGGTGCGGCGAAGTCCCTTAACCTGGGCTATCTTCATATCCTTGACCCGAAAAGGAATAAATCGGCAAATAGCTCATTACTATATCAGACAAATACATTACCAATTCTTGTGGTTGAGGGTGCAACAGATGTTCTTGCGGCTATGGACCTGGGCTTCACGGCGGTAGGTCGCCCGTCAGCGGAAGGTGGAGTAGAGCTACTCAAAGGTTTGCTGACTGGTCGCCGTATAGTAATCGTTGGGGAGAATGATGCCGGTGCTGGTCAGGCCGGTATGGATAAAGTGTTCCATGTTCTAAAAGGACTGTGTAAATCAATAGCAAAAGTTATGCCGCCCGAAGGGATAAAGGACTTTCGCCAATGGAAAAACAGCGGACTGGTTCAAAAAGAATTCCTAAAATATGTTGAAACTTCTGGTAGCACAACAGAAACTACTGATATATTTGAAGATGATATAGCCCATACCATTGCGAGAACATGGTTGAAACAGGAGAAAACTAAAAATGGGATTATTATACTACGAAAATATAAGGGACAATGGTACAGTTTCAAGGATGTCTGTTATGAATTGCTTGAAGATGAATCGTTCCGCGGACAGTTGTACAGATTCCTTGAAAGTAAAAGTTTCTACAAAGAAAACTTCAAAGGTGAAACTTCCATTATGCCATACAAACCAACGCGTGCGAAAGTGGCTGACATCATAGATTCTCTGAATCATTGGTGTCCTATTATAAAAGAACCCCCCATCTGGCTTACGGACAAGGAACGAACGGACCCATCGAAACTCATAGTATTCCAGAATGGTATATTAGACGTACAGAAATATATAATTGATGGGAGTATCCGTTTATATGATGCGACACCGGAACTATTTGCAACGAACGTATTGCCATACGAATTTGATGAACACCTTGAATCTGAAATATGGTACGATTTTCTCGACCAGATATTTAATGGCGACAGAAGGAAAATTCAACTTCTCAGCCAGTGGTTTGGCTACAACTGTCTGCCTGACATGTCTTATGAGAAAT
>Ga0209977_10001194_pt1 | contig 11260 bp, 11 predicted proteins | sample SumtaG_2_FD_183113 | JGI IMG/M metagenome (GOLD analysis project Ga0209977, IMG submission 183113) | Deep subsurface microbial communities from Indian Ocean to uncover new lineages of life (NeLLi) - Sumatra_00607 metaG (SPAdes) (version 2) | ecosystem: Environmental > Aquatic > Marine > Oceanic... | reverse complement strand
GGTGGGGGTGGCGGGAGAGGAGGTTCTACCACCAGATCATTAATTTGGGGTCTCCGGAGCTGCAGCGTATGTAATCGTCGGGTTTTAACCGGCCGGGCGATTCGTCTGGGTTTTTGGCTTTCGATCTGCACCACGGAAACCGCATATCCTGCCGATAAACGATAGGGATTGGTTAAACCCATCCAAATCTTGGTGAGTTCCTCTGTGTCAAGGGATTCAAGGGTGATTTTCACTTTCTCAAATTGATTCTGGAGACTGGTATGCAGCAATTTTGTACCGGAGCCCGGAGGAATTTCCATAGAGTCTGTAAGAATCGGATAATCATGTAAAACACGCATAGCATCGGCCAGTATTTCATGCACCGTAAGATCGTAATCCTTATTGTACTTATCCATATCAGGAAATGCGGTCATTAGATAACAGAGCACCAGTGAAAGTGGGGGGTGACCGTAGGCGGCCGGATAACCTTCACCAGGTATTTCCTGGTTCTTCAAATAGGCATTCTCCACAACCTTGTATAAATACAGGTTAACCCGCTTTTCCTTTGTATCCGGTTCTAAATCCGGGGGACCACTTGAGACCGTTATTCCGTTCATTTCCATCTGATTATCGAGTAACGACTTAAGTGTCTCTGTAACCGCCCGAATTGCTGAATAATTACTCATAGACTAATCTCAAAAATAATGTATTATTTAATAAAGGCGCATCATTAAATAATCATCAAATCCTCGCACCGAAGGATTCATTGGTCGTTGAGCCTTCTGCGAAGCCTTTATCTCTATACAACCAATGTTGACCCGAACCTCTTTATGGTGCGGAGATTCGGCTGTTTTTACATCCCTTCCTTCCGCGCCAAATGGCGGCGCAGCCCTATTTGTTTTTATCATCAAGTCTTTAATGAATGCCTGTTGCCGGGCTTCGATACCTGGTTCAACATTCACGACAGGAACCGCACCTACCCGCGATAAGTGAGACTTCTTTTTTGCCGATGGCGCTTCAATCGCTGGTTGGCAAACCTGGAATTCGCTGTCGACAACACTTGATTCCGGTTGGGATTTCTGAAACTTATTGGAAATATCATGCTGAGCGCCAATCTGCGGTTCAGGAGAAATTGAAGGACCGGTTTGTTTTTCCCAACCAAACTCTGATGTCAATGCCTCGGAATGTTCTACAGGTTTTCCGGGAACCGGTTTTTCAACATCTCTTAAATTTAAAGATTGCCGCCCCGCCGCCGGTGAAATGTTCACTGATTTTGAAGATGCCTCTTCATGGTTACTTTTTGATGGCGCCGGAGGACCCTTGATGCGCTTATTTAATTTGGCAATCTCAGGCTGAACCGGTATCTCGCCAACATCTATACTGGTTTTTTTTAACGGCTTTTGGAACGTTTCTTCAGATGTGGTTTTCAAGGCATTAATACATTCATCAGAATTTACCGGAAAATCCTGTGAGGGTTCGACCGGCAAGCTCTCAACCGTTAATTTTTCATCCGGCGATCTTTTCTCTGTGAAAACGGGAGTTTGAGAGAAAACTTCAAAATCAGGCATTAATGATGGTTCCGGCTTTGTCAAAAGCGAGTACCCGCAAGCTTTGTGAACCAGGTTGTCAATAAAATTGATCATTAACTTTCCCCTGAGTTTAAAGCATCCGCTAACTGATTTAAGTAGATTTGCCGTCTTGAACGGGTCATGTTCAGAATATCTCTTTCATCCCAATGATAATGCCAGGCCAGCAGATGAACTTCCCGAAAGACCTGTTGAGAATGGGCGGTTAATTCTTTAAAAAAGAAGTCCCCGATATCAAAGTTGGCAACAAATTCCTGCTGACATGACGGGCAGGGCATTTTGAGTAAAATTTCGGCCTGAGGATCAAGCTCCGCCATTCGTTTGGAAAGCGCTTCCGCTACAGCGACAGGGAGATTGTTCTTAGATTTTATTTTGCGTCCATTCTTCTTCATCTCCCGGATACAAAGCTGTAAGAGCCTCATTGAGGCGGAATCAGGATCACTGATTCCCATTCTAACAACGGCTTGCTGGTCAGCGCCTGTTGGCAAGTGGAATTCTACTTTATAGGCGATATCTTTCTCATTCAGCTTCATCTCATAGACCTCTTTGGCATGTTGATTAGGTGGAACCAAAATGTCGCCAATGGTCAATTCCAAATCCATTTTCTCTCCGCAACCGGTCTGAGGACAGGCGAGCACAGAGTGGATTTTGTCTCCATAGGTCAAACGGCGTAAATACAGCAGAATCGCATCGCGGTCGCCCACCGTAAGAGCGCGAACATCATTAACATCAATTTCAGTTTTCGGTCCTAACTTCACTAAACAGCGGCTTAAAAGCATGGTGACGCGTTCCACCGGGAGCAGCCCTGGAGAGAGTCCCCTTATAGCCGCTTCGTCATCTCCATTAAGAGTTCGCACTTGGGCATCCCGGTACCATTTACCCTCAAAGGCAATGCCATTCGGTAATGTAACCTTAAATGATTCCATGGCTCATTACGGCAGCGTTGGTTCTGTAGGTTCGGTCACTTCTGTATCTCTTTCCCACCCTTCATTCTCCAGCTTTATGCTCTGGATAGCCACAGCGTTGGCATTGGCGTCTAAATCCGGTAAAGCAGTGTATTCGGAAACCCAGCAACGATAAACCTTGTAGGAGAGAACTTTCTGCCCCGCTTCATTGAAAATATCAATGAGGGTATCCTTGCGAAAATCTTTCAGAGAGACCTCTGAACCAGCGCCAGCGCCAAAATTCCATACCTTATTGGCCCATTTTTCAAATTCTTCGTCATGAGTTACACCGCGTTCTAAAGTGATCGCTTCATATTCAGTGCGGCCTGGTTGCTTGCGGCTGGAACTAGGATCACCTCCTTCGCGATGCGAGGTAACTTCAGTGGTGCGCTTCAAGGCGCTGCACTTACTCAGACCGGCCACATATTTGCCATCCCATTTTACCCGGAATTTGAAATTTTGATAAGGATCAAAGCGATGCGGATTGGCTGTAAATTGTGCCATTTGAAGTTCTCCTTGTTTATTAAGTTTGGATTTGACCGGCTAATTGTTGAATTTTGATGATCACAAACTCCGCCGGTTTCAAGGGAGCAAAGCCGACTACAATGTTCACGATGCCAAGATTTCTATCTGTCTCTGTTGTGGTTTCACCATCGCACTTGACGAGATAAGCTTCTTTTGGAGTTGTTCCTTGAAAGGCTCCCTGCCGGAACAACCGGTGCATAAAAGCGCCGACATTTAAGCGGATTTGCGCCCAAAGCGGTTCGTCATTAGGTTCAAAAACCACCCATTTACTGCCCCGAAAGAGGCTTTCTTCTAAGAATAATGCCAGACGTCGAACCGGGATGTATTTCCATTCCGAGGCCATCTGATCGGCACCTACCAGCGTTCGAGAGCCCCAGCATACGTTTCCAAAAATGTCAAAATTGCGCAAGCAATTCAAGCCGAGTGGATTTAACTGGCCGTTTTCTGGATTCGTTAGTTTGTAATCCAAATCCGGTACGTTACGAAGTACAGCCTCAATACCTGCGGGAGCCTTCCATACACCACGAGCGGCATCAGTACTGGCATACAAACCCGCAATCGTACCACTGGCTCCAACAGGGCGCAGACGATAATTATTAAGCGGATCCGGAATCCTCGGTGATGGGAAATAAGCTGCGGCATTTTTATGTCGCAACGTCGCATTGTCTTGCAGCCAAGTCCTTGCTTCTTCCAGTGTGTTATCCGATTCTGGTAAGTCCACGATCATAAATGCTCGCCGTTCTTCGCAGTAATCCAATGCTTCACTGTATACAGCCCTCATTGGGTTTGGAGCAAGATCGGCCGCCCTCGGGATACAAAGAATATTGAATAAGTCTACGTCTTCAAGGGCATAGATACCTGATTTATCCGGGTCGCGAATACCCCTTAACGCGGTTGCATCGGGTAGATCTGCGGGCAAATCACCATTAGAACCTTCTGTGCCGACACCTTGAGCACCTGTGGGAGGAGGAGAGGTACTACCCATGACATATTGCTGAACATTGTCTACTGCACCGACATCCAGACCCATATCAGTTGCAGGGGTGCCTACGGAATCTGTAAAGCTAAGTATCGTTTCTGAATCAAAACCGGTACCGGTACGGCCTGAAAGCACGCGTAACCGATCGCGGACAAGCTGAACGGTAGCCCCTGCCAATAAGGGGTCATTAGGATCAGCCGCTCGAATTGCAGTTTGTAGAACTGCGCGAAGTTCTTGCAACGTTGCCGGAGCAGTCGTGAACTGGAGTTGAGCATCCGCGGTTATCCCATTATAATCGATTTGGAGTGTATCACCCGAGTTCAGTGCACCTATTGCACCGCTAGGATCAGCACCTGTAGTTCCGGTCTGGGCAGGCCTGGTAAAATTACCGACTGCACTCAACTTTGTTAATTGAATTAGCTTGGAATCTTCATTGACCACTTCAACAGCGTAACTGCTGGTGCCTTCGGCCATAGTTAGATTTCGATACGACTCGGACTGCACTACTGCCTGGCGACCACCCTGGAATGCCACTTCGCTTACTGTGAGGTTGAATAGCGGCGGTACAGCTGGATCAGCTTCATCGTAATCGGCTGTGTCGTAATCGATGTCGATACGTAGATTATTGGCCCATCCACCAGGATCGTCGACAGAAGAGCCTTCAAGTCGACGTCCTGCAGTTGCCAGCAGAACATCATTCACTGCACCATCCTGCATAACGATAGTGGCTGTCGAGTAAGTTCCATCTTGTGCTGTTCTCACTATCCATGCTACTGAACCACCATTTAAGAAAAACTGTTGAATACCATAACTCGCTTCGCTGTTATTGTGAAGGCCACCAAACTCCCTCTGGAAATCGCCCATATTGAAGATTTGGATAGCATGGTTAAGCGGACCACGTGCGAAAAAATCGATGAATGCAGCAACCGAAGTCGCAACACCAACAATTGTGCGCACACCACTGGGAATTTCTTCGATATAAACACCTGGATATGTCGGTACTATAGGCATTGTAGGCCTCCTTTTAAATTGAATGATGAATAGATTTAGTCATACTTTGAAACATCGCGTTTTTCTTTCTCATAAATTGTAAATCTTTCCTCTCTAATCTTAATTCTTTAGAACATATCTCCTCATATAGTTAAGTTAACTATTGTGAGATGCCTGCAGCGCTCTTCCACAAGGCTTGTTCTTGCCCTTTCTGTCTTTGGTCTTTCCAGCCCTTTCAGTATTAATTACCGTGAAATCTCGAAGTTGATTACCCACTCATCAAAAGGGGTAAGTTAAGGCTCCTTATTAATCTTATAAAGGGTCGTACCACCTCTATTCTTATTTATAGTGATTACGCCTTGTTCCATTAGGCTCTCCAAGGCTTGCGCAACCTCTTTCACCGAGAGGTCTATCCTTTCCATATTCAACCACCACCTTGTTATGCCTTCCAAGGTATCTCCAGCATCAGGATTCTTGCAAAGGTAATCAAAGATCATTCCGGAAATTTTTTCCGTTTTCTTTTCCACTGCTGCTTCCAAGCATCTTTCTATAATAGTTTTAAATTTCATTGCAAAAGGCATGCCAACTTCGGCAATTCTCTAACTTATTGATTTAGCTAATGTTAAAAGAGTCAGGATCGGGATGCCAGGAAGGATGCGTCATAATTTTATGACTATGTTAGAAAAAGAATTGAAAAGGGATTAATTAATGAGTCACTAATTGATGACTATAGCGTCATTTTTTTGCGACGCTATAATTCAGCGATTGATCCTTCTTCATAATTCCTTTTTTAAAATATGCAGTTAGTGAAATTTTCCTGGGGAGATGTTGTTTTTTTTAAGGAGGTTCCAGAGGCTTGTACGGCTCTTTCCCGCCCTTCTGGCAGCGCTTGGCACATCGCCCCTGTACTCTGTGAGGAGCTGGATGAGGTAAGTTTTTTCAAAAGCACTAATAATATTCTTCTTGGCCACGTTGAAGCATTCAAGCCTGGATTCTCTGGAATTTGGTTTCCTTATGGGCAGTTCGATATTTTCAAGATCCATTATAGGAGTGGAGGACATTACAATCATCTGCTGGATCTTGTTCTCAAGTTCTCTTATGTTTCCTGGCCATGAATAAGACCTGAATGCCCTCATCGCATCTTCCGATAATCCCTTAGTAGGTTTATCGTATTCTCTGGAGTATTTATCTATAAAGTGTTGTACAAGGATTGGTATGTCTTCCATCCTTTCCCTGAGTGGCGGTATATAGAGTGAAGCAATATTCAATCTATAGTATAGGTCTTTTCTGAGCATACCCTCCTTTACAAGGCTCCGGATGTCTCTATTTGTGGCAGCTGTTATTCTTATATCTGCCTTGCGGAGCTTGGCTTCTCCAAGGGGTTTGTACTCTTTGTCCTGCAACAATCGGAGCAATTTCACCTGAATGTGCGGGCTAAGAACGCCTATTTCATCCAAGAAGAGAGTACCACCCTCAGCTTCCCTTACAAGGCCGGTTTGCCGAAGACCGGCATCTGTAAAGGCGCCCTTCACATGACCAAATAATTCATTTTCAAAGAGGCTTTCTGGAATAGCGCCGCAGTTCACAGGGATAAAAGGCTTTCCAGCCCTACGGCTTAAGTAATGAATGGCTCTGGCTGCTAGTTCTTTTCCTGTTCCGGTTTCGCCAGAAATTATGACATTAACTTTACATAATGACATCTTATTGATCTTCTGGTAGAGTTCCTGAACAGCTTTGCTCTGCCCCAAGATGTGTTTTAATCCAGATTTTCTCTTCAGGAACGCCGTTACAGACGCACACTCCTCATGAAATTCAGAACTACTGATGATGTTTTGACTTTTCATGTTCTATTGACGATTTTAGGCTTCCTTATCAGGGCTATGCGTCGCCAATAATGTCGCCCATTGTTCTTTGCCTACGCACACTACATCCATGCCTCTGCAAACCATTCACCGGCCATCTGTGAAACACAAACCAAACAGGAACAGTTGTGTGTAAAATATTATTTTGAGTATTAGCATTAAGGCTGCCGAGTGTGAATTCTGTTTTTCTATCATTACTGTATAAATCTGCAAAAAACAACTTAGGTCTTTCCCTTGTAGGCATCAGGGTTTTCCCTGTAAACTCTTTTTAGTCCTAACACTAACCCGATTCTGGGAACTAATGGCGGCATGAATACTATAGGAGTGGGTGGGTTAGACTATCGCTATATAGACCCGGAAGGACAATCCTGAGGCGACAATGAATGAATCGCCAAGCGAAGTTCCGGCGGTCGAGAGAGAATGCGAGAGCAACCACAGCGATGATACCGGAACCACCAGAAGTCAACGAAAACAGAAGCTGACCAAATGGCAGGAAGTGCAACGCTTGACTGAAAAACACTGTCGCAAGCATGGCTTCCCAGGTGTTAGAAATTTCGCCAAGATTTGTGATTGTGCGCCTTCTACGATGTACAAAGCCATTGGACTATCCAGCTATCTCAGCGTACGTCGATCCGAGTATAAGTGGGATAACAAAAAGCTCCGGAAAACCAGATTGACCGATGTCCATCTTGATAGGTTTCCGCAGACTACCGAAGAAGATCCTCTTAAGCAGCTCATAGCTGAACAGAAACGCGACATGGGTAGTGACCAAGGATTATAGGTAGAGAGCCACTACCGAAAGTTTAATGTTCGCGAACGTTCGCATTTCTCTAACCTCCCATTTCGCTGAACGTTGTAGCCGTTCGCGCGAACCAGCGCCTTCTTCTGAGGTGTATGCGTAAAAAAAACAATACTTCTATTAATTAGTTACTGTTGCGGAAACAGTATTTGGTCATTCCCGCGAAAGCGGGAATCCAGCTTTTTCGCTCTGGACCCCTGCTTCCGCAGGGGTGACATCGTCAGTTTTTGTTTTCCGCAACAGATACTAATTAGTGATATTTACCAAATCGCTCCTCGAAAGAGTTGACAGGCAGTGTGGAAAGTTGTTATATTTCAAGAACTTACGGATTTTTGCGCCCGTAGCTCAATTGGATAGAGTCGCGGACTTCGAATCCGAAGGTTGCAGGTTCGAGTCCTGCCGGGCGCGTTTGTAACATAATGATTGGCAAGTAGTTATGACTACTTGTATTTTCTTGTTACTGAGAATGTCACTCGTTGCACCAATTTGCACCACTTTTCGACTCGTGTGCCACGCTTCTCAGGTCGCGTTTGCAGCACTTTTCCAACAATCTCGGGCTGACTTGATGAGCGATGGCTTGTCTTGCCCGGGCGACCAGATCATCTGCCACAGCCAGGTAGAACCTGTGAGTTGTCGCGAAGTCCGAATGTCCGGCGAGCGTCATAACATCATACTCGCTCAGCCCTTTGCGGAACCAGTTTGTGATCGCTGTCTTGCGGATATCATGGAATGTTGTCCACCCGAATAACCTCGTCCACCTTGTCATCAAAGAACTTACGTAAACTTGCTTCGTGCAACTAATTGTATTATCTTGGCGGCATGAATGCCACAAAGAACCTTCTGACAAACCTCTGTAACCTTCTTGTTTGTGCTTGCGAGGCGTTTCGATATGGCCTGACTTTTCTGCGGGCTATCCTTTGTTTCAGGGTGGTACTGGCTGCCAAACTGCTAGCAGTAGAAAGCCAACTCGCTACTTGCAAGCAGCGGATCGATTCGAAGAAACGTCGACGGCCACGATTTACTGCAAGTTTTCGCCTCTTATGGGTTGTGCTCTCAAAGTTCCTGGATGAGTGGGAAGACCTTGCTTGCCTCATGCAGCCAGCTACAGTCAAGAAATGGCATACTACAGCTTTCCGCTATTTCTGGCGATGGAAGTCGCGTAGAAAAGGTGGCCGACCTCCGATTTCCAAAGAGATGCGGGACCTGATTTACAAGCTAAGTAAAGAGAATCCATTATGGAGCGCTGAAAGGATTCGTGATACGCTTCTGCTTCTCAACTACGACCCACCATGCAATGACACAATCGGTAAATACATGTATAAACCTCGAAAACCTCGTAAAAGATCAACTACATGGCTGCCATTTTTGCGTAACCACCTGGATATATCTTGGGCAATCGACTTCTTCACTGTCACGACCATCAACTTCGCCACGTATTATGTATTCCTTGTTTTTGATCATGGCCGACGCAGAGTCATACACTTTGCAGTAACAAGAAATCCATTTATGAATTGGGTTATCCAGCAGCTACGTGAGGCGATGCCATTTGATCTACAGCCAAAATATCTCTTCCGTGACAATGATGGGATCTATGGCAACGGCGTACGAGCTTTTCTGGAAAGCTGTGGCATAAAGGAAGTTCGCACAGCATACCGAAGTCCTTGGCAAAATCCATTCGTAGAGAGATTCATCGGAACGCTACGTCGAGAGATGCTCGATCATGTGATAGTGCTTGGTCAGGGACATCTTGAGCGGCTACTTCGGGAATTCATCGAAGAGTACTATCATATAGCAAGGCCACATCAGGGTCTCGATGGTGACACACCTATTTCACAAACAAAACAACCACAGATTTCTGGCCCAAGCAAACTCATCTCTATTCCTGTACTCGGAGGTTTGCATCACAGGTATATCCGCGTAGCTGCTTAGAGTATCGAGGAAGTTTCTGCAGCCGTCTCAATAATCCCTGCTGATTCCCCAGCCTGTTATACAGAAAGGCTTTTGACAATCCACTCGGTGCAGTTGGTATGGTCAGCAAATCAGAAACTTCATTAGTCATTGCTTCAACTTCCCGTAAGGATAGAGTTTTTCGGAGGGACACCAAATAACTACCCACAAACTCCTCTGTTCTCGCTGGTCAATGATGCTGTACATACTGCTTCTATATTTGATAGAGAACCGAACATATAGTATAAGATATTTGACTTGTCAAATAAATTCTCTAAAAAATAAATTTTAAATTTTTCACCATAATAGTTATTTGCACAAAATCTCTCTAACTTATATTAATCACCTACTATTTAATACGACGAAAAAACTGAAATCCTGCTGAAGTATTCAAAAAAAGCGTGAAATTTGGACATCTGTTACCTCTCTCCACTGCCCCACTGCCGAAATGTCTTGAATTTCCTTTCGAGAATTTTCGGGGCTTGTCTTACAAATTACTATATATTATTGGGACCGCCTTAATTAAGAGAGAAGTTCGTGCCAAAATAAGTGTTGCAGAATAAATGATAAATCCTGTTTTTTAAAAAATGGGATGGTGTGTTCAGCATCAAACTATCATTACAGCCAGTCACTAACAGGTATTTGATCTACTGCATGGCGCAAGACAGGATCGACATTCGTATAGACCTTGTTTGTCAGATCTGGTGAAGAATGCTCCAGTAACTTCTGTGTAACAGCTGTGGATACACCGTTCTGAGCAAGCACAGAACAAAAGGTCTTTCGTAGATCATGAAATTTGAAATCATCCAATCCAAGTTTCTGACGTATCTTGACCCATCTGTACCGACTGAAATTATCATTAAATATATTTTCTTGTTCAGCATCCAATCCGGAAACATATTTCTTTAGCTCAGCCATGATCGGAACCGGTACAGGCCGTGAGCCCATACTCTTCCTGGTCTTCTTGCTCCTTGTAGTGACATAGCTATTTTCAAAGTCAATATCCGAGACCCTCCATGACTCAATATCACCGAGTCTAAGGCCTGTGCCTAAAGCCAACAGAATTCTCATCCACAACGTCTTATATGGTTTAGAAGTTGATAACAATTTCTTTATCTGAGTGTTACTTAAGGATTTGACAGGTCTTTCATCTTCCTTCAACAACCTGATCTTAATCTCTCCATTAACGTACCTGTTTCCCCTGCACCAGTTAATAAATGCTTTCAAGTTTCTGATGTCTTTATTGACCGTTGAACGTACTACTTCTTTACCTCTTTCGAGTATGTACTTGTCGATGGTATTTTGCGTAATCTGCTTCGAGTTACATTTTCCCACCAGTCGTTCAAAGTGACGCAGAGTAAGCGCTACTTCATAAAGTGAAGCTTCGACATATCCAGCTACCTTTTTACTGTGTTCGTATTCGTTTCGAATCTGGTTCCAATCGACGGTAACAGTTCCAGTAAATACGTCAGAGTTCAATTGAACATATTTTATCTGTCGATAATGTTCGGCCAGAGCTTTACTTGGTAAGACCTTTGTCTTGCGTTTGCCGCTTTCGTACCATCCTATCCACCAGCCTCTGACACCTTTTCTTTTATAGATCCATACCTTTTTCATAACTCAATCTATCGTGATTTTAGATGTCTAAA
>Ga0209977_10001193_pt1 | contig 11263 bp, 11 predicted proteins | sample SumtaG_2_FD_183113 | JGI IMG/M metagenome (GOLD analysis project Ga0209977, IMG submission 183113) | Deep subsurface microbial communities from Indian Ocean to uncover new lineages of life (NeLLi) - Sumatra_00607 metaG (SPAdes) (version 2) | ecosystem: Environmental > Aquatic > Marine > Oceanic... | reverse complement strand
AGAAAAATCACAGTTTTCACACCATTTATTCACCTAAATTTCACCTGTTCAATGGTATATTTCCACTTTATCCCCTAAATTTATAGTCACTATTACTATTCCTTCTAATTTTATTAATAAGAACTTAACTAATTTAGTAAGGAGCAAAAATGAAACTCTCATGTCTCCAAGAAAATTTAGCCAAAGGATTAAATGCAGTTGGAAAAGTTGTGGGTACCCAAACCGATCTTCCTATTCTTTCTAATATTTTAGTTAAAACTGATGAAGGAAGATTAAAATTATCCGCGACTAATCTTGAGATTGGGGTAAATTTTTGGGTTGGAGCAAAAATTGAAAAGGAAGGCTTGGTAACAGTTCCGGCAAAAATCCTTGTTGACTACATAAATTCTCTCCCAAATAAAAAAGTCAATCTTTCTTTAGAAAAGAATATTCTGAAGTTAAGTTGTGAGGGAAATAGAGCAAGTATTAATGGAATTTCTGCTGAGGAGTTTCCTTTAATTCCTGAAGTGAAACCTGAGATCTCATTCAAGTTAAAATCAGAAATTCTGAAAGAAATTATCCCCGAGGCAACTGTTGCTGCAGCTCTTGATGAATCCCGTCCAGTACTTACAGGGGTTTGTCTAAAAACAAGAGGTGATCAGTTAAAACTTGCTGCAACTGATAGCTATCGTCTTGCTGAGCGTACTATTACTCTCCCAGGCAAGGCTAAGAAAGAGATAACTGCTGTAATTCCTTCAACCACTCTTAAAGAGCTTCTAAGGATTATCATTGGAGATCCTGAGATCAGGGAAGTTAATTGTTTAGTTGGTAGGGATCAAATAATGTTTGATCTTGGAGAGGGGAATCTTGTTTCTCGCTTGATTGACGGCAAGTTCCCAAGTTATGAACAGATTGTCCCTGAAAGTAGTAAAACCAAGGCCAAGATTAAGATTGAGGATTTTGTGAAGGCGATTAGGACTGGGATGGTCTTCAGTCGCGATGCTGCAAATAATGTAAAGTTAAGCGTAAAGAAGACGGGAGAAATTGAGATTAAATCTACGGCAGTACAGGTTGGAGAAAATATTTCAGTGATTAAGTCAAGCGTGGAAGGGGAAGGTGGCGAGATTTCCTTTAATTCAAAATATCTCTTAGATGGTCTGGCGAGTATTCCTGGAGAGGAAGTAACTTTGGAGCTTAATGACAAGTTAAATCCAGGAGTTTTGAAGCCAGTTGTAGAAAAGAAATACTTTTATATTATCATGCCGCTGAGGAGCTAGGAGAACTATGGAATTAGAGGATCTATTACAATTTATTGATAAAGAGGACAAAAGACTTAAGGAGTATTATGAGGATTCTGATAATCAAAAAATAGCCCTGGTTCGAAGTACGAAATTAGCTGAAGAAGTTGGAGAGCTTTGTGGCGAGGTTTTGGCTCACAACTCTCTTCAGAGAAAGGAAAAGTCTAAGAAACATAATCCTGAAGAACTATCAGAGGAGTTTGCTGATGTGATTATTGTTACTTCGCTTCTTGCGAAAACAATGAATATTAATATTAGAGAATCTCTACGAAAGAAAATTGAAAAAGTTGATAAGAGATATTGATAGATAGGGAAGTAGAGAGTTTCTTGATCTTGAGAGAGAGGATAGGTTTATGCATTTAACTTCCCTAAAATTAAAAAACTTCCGTAATTACAAGGAGGCTTTTTTTAATTTTGGGAAAGGTTTTAATTTTATTATTGGACCAAATACTAAAGGCAAAACCAATCTCTTGGAAGCAATTTATTTTTTTGTCACTTTTCGTTCCTTTCGCACCAAAAATATTCAGAGCCTGCTTAAAAAGGGCCAGCGAGAATTGAGCTTGAGTCTAAACTTCTCCAGTCAAGCAAGTAAGGAGCCAAGGAAATTGGAGTTCTTTTTAGGTTTGGTCGCTAAGGAACTAAAAAGGAATTTTAAAATCAACGGAGTAGTCAAAAAACAGCCCCAAAGATCAGGAGGGGAGTTTCAGGCAGTCTTGTTTCGTCCCGAGGACTTAAATCTGGTTATTGATTCCCCTGCTTCTCGCCGGCGTTTTTTAGATTCTCTTCTCTCTCGTCTTAGTGTCAGCTACTATCAGAATCTAATAGAGTACCGCAAGGTAGTTCAGTCTCGCAACCGCTTGCTTTTTTTGATTCAGCAAGGAAGAGCAGAGTCAAAAGAGCTAAATTTTTGGGATAAGCAGTTCTTGCGACTTTCTGAATTGATTATTAAAAAGAGATTTAAGTTGCTCAAGGAAGCAACCCTGGTTTTCAGGGAGCAATATCAAGAAATTTCTCGGTCCAAGGATGTTTTTGATCTAGATTATCATCTTAGTTTCAAATTTAAAACTGATCTTAAAAGTTCACTTAAAATTGCACTTGATGAGCTAAAACCGCAAGAGATTGAACTTGCTCGGACTCTTCTTGGTCCTCACCGTGATGACCTAATTTTCAAACTTAATAACTATAATCTTAAAGATTTTGGTTCACGGGGTGAACAACGCTCGGCAATTCTTGCTCTCAAACTAGCAGAGCTTGAGATAGTCAAAAAAAAGATTAAAGAAGCTCCCGTCTTTCTTTTGGATGATGTCCTCTCAGAACTAGACAGTGAACGTCAGCTTGCACTCCTGGGTTCTCTCAAGGGTATCCAAGTAATTATTACCATAACAGAAATAGACATTCTTAAGAATTGGTTGCAAGAAAACCAAGCTAATTTAATTCGGTTAAAATGAGTTTCATAAAGGTAAAAGAGGTTTTAAAAAAAATTCTCCATAGCAAAGGCCTTGCCCAGGCTGCGGAGTCTGGTTTTATCTGCGGGCAGTGGGAAGGGGTAGTTAAGAATCTCTTGGGGGAGAAGATTCAAAAGCAAAGTAAGGTGGTTAGTTTTAAAAATAGCGAGTTGAAAGTCGCAGTCTTGAATTCCAGTGTAAAGCAAGAACTCCAGTTGTATTCTAGAGAGATTGTTGAAGGTATTAACCAAAAACTTGATAGTCAGAAAGTTAAGCGGATTAGGTTTGTGGAGTAAAGTAAAAAAGGATCCTTGTAGGGACCCTTTTAAATTACCCTAGGCTTATAACCCGCTTCTAGGAGTATCTCGTAGATGATAGTGAATCCTAGAGGCTCATCCTCGATGAGAATTATCTCTCCTATTCCTCTTTTTCTGTTAATATCCTCTAAGTCCGCAAGTAGGGTTTCTTTAAAGATCACATCGGCAAAGAGAGGAAGAAGAGGATCGATATTTCGTTTTTCGATTATTATTGTTAAGGGGGGAGAGATGCTACCTTTGATCATTTTTTGATGCTGTTCGGTGGCATTCCGATGACTTATTCTCCAAATCTCAATCTGGTTGTTATTTGCTCCTTCCTTGCGGGGGGATAGTGAGATAGAATGGAGGAGAGAGGAAATGATTACTGTGACACTTTTGCTTCCTGTGCTTTGCATCGACTTCATCCCCCTTTCGCTATCCTAGCTGGGCTAGTTTGGATTATTTGACTTTTAAGTAACTTCCCTTAATCTCAAGAGAGTTCATTATAAACCATTTTTAGTTTTGTTACAAGTGGTAAAATTCATCAATAAAATCTTTCATAAGGAAATGACCGTGCTCTCCGCGACAGTGGTAATTGCGGGAGCTTCTTTGGTGAGTCGGCTTTTGGGTGTCTTGAGAAACCGCATTTTTGCTTCAATGTTTGGTGCTGGTGATGAGTTGGATGCTTACTTCGCGGCTTTTAGAATTCCTGACTTTCTCTTAAATCTATTAATTCTAGGAGCATTTTCAGCAGCGTTCATTCCCGTTTTCACTGGTTTGATTAGTCGTAGGAAAAAGAAACACGCTTTCCTGGTAGCGAATTCAGTTTTGAACCTAATTTTAACAGTGATGGTTGTAATTTGTGTTATTGCGGCAATCTTTGCACCATTTTTGATGTTTTTGATTGCTCCTGGGTTTAACCCTGAGAAGATGGAGCTAGCGGTTGCCTTAACGCGGATTATGCTCCTCTCGCCAATTTTATTTGGGATTAGCACGGTAATTTCAGGGATCTTAAACTCTTATCGTAAGTTTTTTGCATATGCAATTGCGCCAGTGATGTATAACTTGGGAATTATTGCAGGAACCTTGGTTTTTGTTCCTCGAATTGGAGTCTATGGCTTAGCAGTTGGCGTTTTAATTGGAGCTTTTTTGCATGTTTTGATTCAAGTGCCAGCAGTTTTAGGGACGGGCTTTCGTTACCGCCCCAAGCTGGAATTAAAGAATTACTATCTTTGGAAAGTCGGGAAGTTGATGATTCCGCGGGCGGCAGGGCTTGCAGTTACCCAGGTTAATTTAGTTGTGATCACAGTGATCGCTTCAACTTTGATGGCAGGGAGTGTTGCTATTTTTAATTTGGCAAATGATTTGCAGAATTTACCTGTTAGTTTATTTGGAATTTCCTTCGCGATTGCAATTTTCCCAACTCTTGCACATAATGCTTCCCTAAAGAAGTTTGGGGAGTTTGTTAAGAACTTTAGTCATACTTTCCGGCAAATAGTTTTTCTAATTGTCCCGGCGGCAGTTGGATTATTCTTACTAAGGGCCCAGGTTGTGCGTCTGGTTTTGGGAACAGGAAAGTTTGACTGGGAGGACACTTATTATACCGCAGCAACTTTAGGTCTATTTTGTGTTGGTTTGATTGGGCAAGCACTAGTTCCTTTGACAGCAAGGGCTTTTTATGCCCTGCAGGATACGAAAACCCCTGTTTTTATCAGTATTTTGGCAGTTATTTTGAATATTAGTCTATGTTTGCTATTTGTAAACTTAATGGGAGTGGTTGGTTTAGCCCTGGCGTTCTCGATTTCAAGCTTGTTTAATTTAGGGTTACTCTATCTAATGTTGCACAGGAGAGTGAAGCGCTTGGATGACAAGGCAATTTTAATTACTTTTCTTAAATCCTTTACTGCTTCGGTCGTTATGGGACTTGTGATTTATGGAATGCTTTATCTTGTTGCAGAAATTGTGAATATGCAAATGGCTTGGGGGATCTTGGTCCAAGCATCCGCTGCTGCTTTAGCAGGCTTTGGTGTTTATATGATGATTGTATGGGTTTGGGGGTGCGAGGAAATTTCAGCAGTGAAGAGGTTCTTGAAGCGAATTGGGGGAGTGAAGATTTAAAATTTGGAGATATACTATGGTGTGTCCATAGGTCTTGATTGATTAATTTTCAAAATGCCTAAGCAAAAAGCAAGTCTAAAAAATATTCCTAAGTATGAGCCAGGGAAGCCAAAGAAGAAACACAAGTCTCGGGAGTTTTGTTTGATCTTCTTAATTATCTTTTTAATCGTTGTTTTTCTAGTCATTCCTTCTATAGTTGCCGCAACAGGAATTGTGAAAGTGCCTTTGTTATCAAGGATTTTCTATCATTCAGAAAAGCCAGATATTAATTTTTCTGGTAAGAAGAATTCGGAAGCAATTAGTTTGAAGATGGAGAGCATTCAAACTAAAGCGATCGATGGTTCAGCTCAGGCTAAAATCTCTGAGGAGGAATTGAATGCCTACTTGAATGCTAGAATTTCTAACGGTGAAGCTCAGATGGATTTTTTGAAGGATGTTTTTATCTTGCTTCATAATAATGAGATAGAAATTTGGGCTTCAATTGAGAAAAGCGTCATTCAAACTGATGTTAATCTCAAAGCGACACTCTCAATTAAAAAAGGCCAACCCTATATTAAATTAAATAAGGTTAAGATTGGTGCGATCTCAGTTCCTGAAAAGTATTTGGCTGAAATTGAGAAGCGAATTGACCCTGAGTTGAAAAAGTCTTTTACAGAAAATGAAGATGTTACGTTGCAAAAGATTGATATTAAAGAGAAAGTTTTAATTATTACAGGGGAGATGAAAGAGTCTTTGAAGGAAGGGAAGTTATAAAAAAACCTACGCGAGTTAGCGCGTAGGTCATAGTTCATCTAATACATCAAGAGGGATTATTTTAGAGCTTATTCGTTTCTTTTTTCCTCTACTACCTTTCGGCCCCTTTCCATGATTTTTTGAGTGAGTGTGTGGGTTCTGCTTTTTTCTTTTTTGGTCCTTCTTGCGGGTACGTCTGGGACCTTTGCGGGGGCGTTTTTTGCCAGTGCGAGGGCGTTTTTTAAGCTTCATTCTGTATCCTCCTTGTTGAGATTCAAGTTTAATCTAATTTATTCATAGTGTCAAGTTTCCGCAACTTTTGTATTATTGCTCATATTGATCACGGGAAGTCAACTTTGGCTGACCGTTTTTTGGAATTGACAGAAACTATTTCTAAACGGGAGATGAAAGAGCAGGTTTTGGATCAGATGGAGCTAGAAAGAGAGAAGCAAATTACAATCAAGCTCCAACCTGTTCAGATGGAATATAACGATCAAGGACAAAAACATCTCTTGAATCTGATTGATACTCCTGGCCATGTTGATTTTACTTATGAAGTTTCAAGAAGTCTTGCGGCGTGCGAGGGAGCAATTCTTTTAGTAGATGCCTCTCAGGGGATTGAGGCTCAAACTTTGGCAAATGCTCACTTGGCAATTGAGCAAGGGCTTACGATTATTCCGGTAGTGAATAAAATTGATTTGCCGAATGCTGAACCAGAAAAAAGAACCAGGGAGTTGTCGGAATTTTTGGGAGTTGATCAAAATGAGGTCTTAAAAGTTTCGGCTAAAGAAGGCAAGGGAGTAAAAGAGATTTTAGATAAAGTGGTAGAAAAAATTCCTCCTCCAAAAGATAATTCAAAAAAGCCCTTACGGGCGCTAATTTTTGACTCTCAATTTGATCCTTATAAAGGTATTGTTGCATATGTGCGGGTTTTTGATGGAAAGTTAGAAAGTGGCGTAGAGCTTGCTTTCAAAGCCAGTGCGGCCAAGATTAAGCCACTGGAGTTGGGAGTTTTGAAACCGAAGTTTGCTGTAAGAGATAGGTTGGCAAATGGGGAGATTGGTTATCTAGTTACTGGGTTGAAAGAATTGGATCAGTGCCAGGTTGGGGATACAATTGTTTTGGCAAAAGATCTAGAAAGTATAAAATCACTTCCAGGTTATAAAGAAGTGAAGCCGTTTGTTTATGCTGGACTTTTTTGTAAAGACGGTGATGATTACCCGATCCTAAAGGATGCTCTGGAGAAATTAAGATTGAATGATGCGGCGTTAATGTTTGAACCCGAGAAATCAAAGGCGCTTGGATTTGGGTTTCGCTGCGGATTTTTAGGACTGTTGCACTTGGAAATCATTCAAGAGCGCTTGAAGCGGGAATTTGACTTGGATTTGTTAATTACAACTCCAAGTGTTTCATACAAAATTGAGTTGAAAGACAAGAAGGTAGAAACTGTCCATAGCCCGATTGAACTTCCAGACCCTAATCAAATTATGAAAATTTCTGAGCCCTGGATGAATCTGGAAATTATTACTCCCGAGGAGTATCTTGGGAGAGTGATGGAATTAGTCAAGGATAAACGTGGGATCTATGAAAATACCGAATACCTGGGAGAAAAACGAGTTTTGCTTAAGTACAAAATGCCTTTGAGTGAAGTGATTATTGATTTCTATGACCAATTAAAAAGCGCCAGTTCTGGCTATGCTTCAATGAATTATACTTTGGAAGATTTTCATAAAACAGATTTGGTTAAACTGGAAGTTTTAATTGCGAGTGATAAAGTGGAAGCACTCTCACAGTTGATTTATGCAAAAAAAGCAGATTGGATTGCTAGGAATTTGGCAAAGAAATTAAAAGAAACAGTTCCCAAGCAAATGTTCGAAGTCCCGATTCAAGTAACTCGTAACGGAGAAATCATTGCTCGTGAAACTGTCCGTGCCTTGCGCAAAGATGTTACTGCGAAACTCTATGGCGGAGATGTGACCAGGAAGCAAAAGTTGTTAAAGAAACAGAAAAAAGGCAAGAAAAAGATGAAAGCACTTGGTAAAATTGACTTGCCGCAAGAAGTTTACTGGAGTGTTTTAAAGAGAAAGTAAAAAGCCTCGCTTATTTGGCGAGGCCGGAATTCTCATATCTTGCTTTTTTTGGGATTTGCTCCCAAGAAGTAACCTGAGAACATACCCGAAACCAAAAGACAAGATATAACCAGGAACGGTAGCACGAATGCAAGAGTGAGGTTTTGGATGATGTTGGTTTGTGTTAAGAGGAGAACTGAAAGTATTACGCCTACCAACATACCACTGATGGCTCCTATGATTGCTCTCCATCGCTGCCTGGGGAGCCAGGATCGTTCAAAAAAGCAAGCCAAAAAGTGAAGGTGTGATTCACCCATTAGTAGCGCTCTCCTTTCGCTGTCGTGTTTTTAACCTACTTACCTACTTGGTTTTGTAGTATAGCATAAAAATTGGTGGTTGTCAAGACTATTGCAAGGGAATAAAAACCGCCTCTCTTTGTGAGATTTGAGACGGTTTCTAGTTCTTCTTCTGACGCCTAGGGCGTCTTGGGAGAGATAGTCTGAGGATAAAACTCCAGAAGTAAAACTGTGAATTGTCTGGAAAAAGTTCATATTCTCTCCTGCTAGCACTTTTGTTGTCTAGATGTGTATCTCGGTCCAGGGCTGTTTCCCTCTTAAGATTGAAATTATAGCCCGGATGATGGGAGGTACCCTGAGCGAAGATATAAATTTGGTGATTTTCTTCACTTTTCTTCCCCCTTTCAGTTTTTAAGGTAAGGTATGAGCCTGTTTACTGAAAAATTATTTAAAAATGGTGATAAGATAATCGTCGCAGTTTCAGGCGGACCGGATTCGATGTGCTTACTGCACAATCTTCTTAAGCTACAGAAAAAACTCAATCTTGTCTTAATCGTAGCACACGTTAACTATAAACTGCGAGGAAAAGACTCTGACATGGATCAGAAGCTAGTTCAGGATTTCTGTAGACAATCTAATCTAGCATGTTTTGTTAAAAAGGTCAATGATATTACCCTAAGTGATTCTAATCTAGAAGCGAAATTGCGTGAGATCCGTTATGGTTTTTTCGAGGAAGTAAGAAAAAAACAAAACGCTGATAAAATTGTCCTTGCTCACAACCAAGATGATCAAATTGAAACAATTTTAATGCGAATCTTAAGAGGAACTGGTTTAAAAGGTTTGAGAGGAATCTTAAAAAAGCGCGATAAGATTATGCGCCCACTTCTTAATGTCAGTCGCCAAGAAATCCTTGACTATTGTAAAGAAAATAAGGTAGAATTTCATGTTGACCAGTCTAATTATGATAAAAGGTTCTTTCGCAACCAGGTCCGTCATCAAATTTTGCCTTTCTTGGAAAAATATAGTCCTGATCTAAGATTAAATCTCAAGAGATTAGGAAAGCTTGCGCAAAGAGATTATGATTTTATCCAGAAATCAGCTCAAAAGGAGTTAAAGAAGCTAATTTTGGAAGATACTAAAAGTGGTTTAGTCTTAGGTTATAAAAAGTGGTTGAAGCTTGATCCAGCCCTGCAGTATGAGACTTTACGCCAGGCAGTGCTGAAAATTAGAGGTAATCTCACAGGAATTAAGCTGGTTCACTGGGAGGAGGTTATCTCTGTTCTTAGGAAAGGCGTTGGGAATAAACGGAAAATCCTTCCGGGTGGATTGAAGATTGAGCTATTAAATGGTAAAATCATTATAGGTCAAAGTAAAGCTGATAGTTAATAGTTGGTAGTTAATAGTTTTTAAGATTGGAAACTATTAACTCTTAACTATAAACTATTAACTATGTCTCCAAGTCTGATCCGTAATGGTGCCTACATCTTAATTGTGTTTTTAATCTTGTTTGGGATGTATGCTTTGTTTAATCCTTCGGAGGAAAAACCGGAGGAGATTTCTTTGACGGCCTTAGTAGAAATGGTGAATCAAAGAGATGTTGAGAGAGTTACTGTCAAGGGTGATGAGTTAAAAATTGATCTCAAGAATGGTGAAAAGAGGATTTCTGAGAAAGAGGAGAAAGTTTCCCTGACAGAATATGGGATTGATCCAGATAAGGTTGAAATTGATGTCAAGAACAAAGGTGACAGTGGTTTATTGCTGACGCTTTTAATTAATTTCTTACCATTTTTGCTTTTGATTGGGTTTTTCTGGTTCATTATGCGTCAGGCGCAGAAGGGAAGCTCACAGGCACTTTCTTTTGGCCAAAGCAAGGCTCGTTTAGCGCAGCAGAATGGAAAGGAACGGATAACCTTTAAAGATGTTGCTGGTGCTGAAGAAGCCAAGCAAGAACTTTATGAAGTAATTGATTTCTTAAAGCACCCTGGGAAGTTTCGCAGAATTGGAGCAAAGATTCCTAAAGGTGTCCTTTTGGTTGGTCCACCGGGGACAGGGAAGACCTTAATGGCAAAGGCGGTTGCTGGTGAAGCCAAGGTCCCTTTCTTTAATATCTCGGGCTCAGAGTTTGTGGAGATGTTTGTGGGGGTTGGTGCCTCCCGCGTTCGTGATCTCTTTAATAAGGCCAAGAAAAATACTCCTTGTATTATCTTTATTGATGAGATTGATGCTGTTGGTCGCCAGCGCGGAGCAGGTCTGGGAGGAAGTCACGATGAGCGCGAGCAAACCTTAAATCAGATCCTGGTCGAAATGGACGGCTTTAGTACAGATGTCAATGTAATTGTGATAGCAGCAACGAATCGCCCTGACATTTTAGACCCGGCGCTCTTAAGACCGGGTAGATTCGATCGCCGAGTAGTAATTAACATACCAGATCTTAAAGAACGCGAGGCAATCCTAAAGGTTCACACTCTGAAAAAACCCTTGGCTAGTACAGTGAACTTAAGAAGAATTGCTCGCCAGACGGTTGGTTTCTCAGGAGCAGATTTATCTAACCTCGTGAATGAAGCAGCAATTTTAGCAGCCAGGCAGGACAAACAGCAAGTTGGGATGCGGGAGTTTTCAGAAGCAACAGAGAAGGTGATGTTGGGACCGGAGCGTAAAACTCACATTTTGAGCAAGGAAGAAAAAGAGATTACTGCTTATCACGAGGCCGGGCATGCCTTGGTTTCGAATTTGCTTCCAAGGTGTGACCCTGTTCATAAGGTTTCAATCATTTCTCGAGGAATGGCGGCAGGTTACACTTGGAATTTGCCGGAGAAGGATATCTACCTTCAGTCGCAGTCCAAGTTTGATGACGACCTTGCGGCTTTGCTTGCAGGACGGGCAGCAGAGAAGTTAGTTTTTGGAGAAGTAACTACTGGTGCGGAGAACGATTTACGCAAGGCAACCAAGATCGCTCGTGAAATGGTCAAGGAATATGGAATGAGTGATTTGGGGCCCTTAACTTTTGGCCATAAGGAAGAATTAGTTTTC
>Ga0209977_10001191_pt1 | contig 11266 bp, 7 predicted proteins | sample SumtaG_2_FD_183113 | JGI IMG/M metagenome (GOLD analysis project Ga0209977, IMG submission 183113) | Deep subsurface microbial communities from Indian Ocean to uncover new lineages of life (NeLLi) - Sumatra_00607 metaG (SPAdes) (version 2) | ecosystem: Environmental > Aquatic > Marine > Oceanic... | reverse complement strand
GGCGACGGTGGCGGTGGCGGTGGCGGTGGTGGTAAATAGTGGCTGTGCCAATGCCTTTACTGGAGAGCAGGGGCTGGCTGATGCTGCTGAGATGGCGCAGCTGGCTGCTGACAATGTTGGGGTATCACCGGAGGATGTTCTGGTGGCGAGCACCGGGGTGATTGGGCAGCGGTTGCCCATGGAGTTGATAAAAGAAGGCATAGGGCAGATTACCCCCTCCAGGGATGGGGGTGGTAAGCTGGCGAGGGCAATGATGACTACTGACACCGTGCCCAAGGAGGCAGCGGTAGCCGTCAGTGTTGGCGACACTGAGTTCGCTATTGGTGGGGTAGCCAAAGGCTCGGGGATGATTCATCCTGACCTGGCTACTTTGCTCTGTTTCCTCACCACCGATGCTGCCGTGGACATAGATTTTCTCAGGCTCTCGCTGCGGAAGGCGGCGGATGTCTCCTTTAATATGGTCTCCATTGATGGGGATACCAGCCCCAGCGATATGATGCTGATAATGGCTAACGGAATGAGGGGCAATAAGCCCATTTCGTCGGGAACTAAGGAGGCTGATGCCTTTCAGCAGGCCCTCGACCAGCTCTGTATCTATCTGGCTAAGGGTGTCGCCCGTGATGGCGAGGGAGCGACTAAGCTTATTGAGGTTACTGTCGGTGGGGCAGCCAGTGCTGTTGAGGCGAGGTTGGCTGCCCGGACAATAGTAGGTTCGCCTCTGGTGAAGGCAGCAATACATGGCGGCGACCCTAACTGGGGGCGGATTGTGGCGGCGGCGGGGCGGAGCGGGGTGGAGGTGGTGGAATCAAAGCTCGACCTTTATATCGGTGATATCTGTGTGGTAAAGGCTGGCTGTCCTTTGCCTTTTGATGAGAAAGAGGTAATAAAGGTATTGGGTGGTAGCGAGGTGCTGATAAACCTGCAGCTTAATCTGAGCACAGCTACAGCTACTGCCTGGGGCTGTGACCTGTCTGAGGAATATGTAACTATTAACAGCCAGTATATGACATGAGGGGTGAGATTGAATAAGGTTATCATCGTAGTTAAGCTTGGTTCTACCTTGGGCAATCATGATACCACTGTTGAGGACCTCGTTTATCTCCAGCAGCATGGTGAATCGTTGGTTGTGATCCATGGTGGCGCCAAGGTAAGCACTGGGTGGCTTTCTCGCTTAGGAATTGCCACCAGATTTGTCGATGGCGAGCGGGTGACTGATAAGGCGACGCTGGAGGTGGTTACTGCTGCTCTCGCTGGGTTGGTCAATAAGGAGATTGTCGCCGCCATTAACAACCTGGGAGGGCGAGCTGTAGGTATCAGCGGTGTGGATGGGGCTTTGATTCAGGCTAAAATTAAGAGTGAAGAGATGGGCTATGTGGGCGCAGTGGTCAAGGTAGATACGGCTCCGCTGAAGGTGCTCCTTGACTCAGGCTATATTCCGGTGGTGGCTCCGGTGAGTCTTCATTCGGTCGATAAGCCAGATAAGGCTCCGCAAATACTTAACATTAATGGCGACCCGGTGGCTGGTGAGATTGCTGCTGCCCTCGGTGCTGAGAGGCTCATCTTTCTCACTGATGTTGTTGGCATCTGTGACCAATCAGGCAAGTTGCTACCCCGGTTGTCGGCCAGCGAAGCCGAGGCGTTAATGGCTTCAGGTGTGGTTTCGGGAGGAATGGTGCCTAAAGTTACAGCCTGCCTGAGAGCTTTAACTACCACTTCAACCACGCATATCATAGATGGCAGACAGCCACATGCTTTACTTAAGGAGATTGAGGAAGGTGGTGGTGGCACCACCATACAGAAATAGTGGTAAAGGGGAGTTTAGAGGGGCGGAGCCCCTCTCTAAAATCTCTTCCCCCTCTCCTTTGAAGGAGAGGGGGATTAAGGGGGTGAGGTTGATAAATAATCTCACCAAATAGGTGCGAAAAAATGAGTAATTGGCAGGAGCTTGAGCACAAATATTTTATGCATACTGTAGAGCGCACACCGGTCACCCTGGTTAGAGGGGAGGGGGCACGGGTGTGGGACGAGGAAGGTCGGGAGTATCTGGACTTCGTCGGTGGCTGGGGGGTTGATAGCCTGGGACACTGCCATCCTGTGGTGGCTGGGGCGGTGATAGGTCAGGTGCGGACACTTATTCAGACGTCAAATCAGTTCTACACTATCCCTCAAATTCGGTTGGCAGAGCTTTTGGTCGAGAATAGCTGTTTGGATAAGGTCTTCTTTGGCAATAGCGGTGCTGAGGCTAACGAGGGGGCAGTCAAGCTAGCCCGACGCTATGGAAAGCGCTACCTGAATGGAGCCTATGAAGTTATTACCACCAGTGGTTCCTTTCATGGTCGCACTCTGGCTATGGTGGCTGCTACCGGTCAGGCTAAGTTTCAGGAGCCATATCTTCCTTTGTCCCCTGGTTTTGTCAATGTGGAGTATAATAATGTTGAAGCGATAAAGGCAGCTACCACCGGTCAAACCTGTGCCGTGATGTTAGAGCCGCTGCAAGGGGAGGGAGGGGTCAACCTGCCTGACGACGACTATCTAACTGTGGTGCGGAAGTGGTGCGACCAGAAGGGTATTCTGCTTATTTTAGATGAAATTCAGACTGGCATGGGTCGGACGGGCACGCTCTTTGCTCATGAGCAGTATGGCATTGAACCTGATGTAATGACATTGGCTAAGGGTCTGGCTAGTGGCATACCCATCGGGGCTATCTTGGCTAAGGATAAGGCCTCTGTCTTTACCCTTGGGGAGCACGGCTCTACCTTCGGGGGCAATCCCCTAGCCTGTGCCGCCGGTTATGCCACCCTGAAGTTTATCATTGACCATGATGTTGCCGGGAATGCCGAGAAAGTGGGACAGTATCTCGCTTCTGGATTGGAAAAATTAAAGCAAAAGTTCCAGTTTATCACTGATGTGCGGGGGCGGGGATTATTGTTAGCTATAGGGTTCAGCAGTGATATTGCCCCCTCAGTGGTAATGGCTTGCCTTGATAGAGGCTTGTTGGTTAACAAACTAAAGCCCAATGCCCTGCGTTTTATGCCTCCCCTTATTATCGGCAATGAGGAGGTTGACGAGGGGTTAGGCATTTTAGATAAAGCATTAGCCGCTGCCCAAAAAATAATCAGGGATGCCAAACGTGGGAAGTAGTCATCAGGTTAAGCTTGCCCCATCCATCCTCTCCGCTGATTTCAGTCGGCTTGGTGAGCAGGTGGCTGAAGTCACTGCCGCCGGTGCCGACTACATTCATGTCGATGTTATGGATGGGCGTTTTGTCCCTCAGATAACCATCGGTGCTCCAGTGGTGGCTGCTATTCGCCGTTGGACAGACCTTCCCCTGGATGTCCACCTTATGATTGAGGCACCTGAGCGTCAGATTGGACAATTTGTTAAAGCCGGGGCAGACATTATCACCGTTCATATAGAGGCGTGCCCCGATGTTCAACAGGTAGTGCGAACAATTAAGGAATCAGGGGTTAAGGCGGGGGTTTCTCTTAATCCCGACACGCCTATATCCGCGCTTGATGAAATCCTGCCTGCTCTTGATTTAGTGTTGGTGATGTCGGTTAATCCTGGTTTGGCCGGGCAGACTTTCATTGAAGCTACCCTGGATAAGATAGCAAACTTGCGTGCTGAGCTGGATAGAATGGGTTTGGCCGCCGAGCTAGAGGTGGATGGTGGCATCAATACCGAGATTGCTCCTAGGGTAGTAGCAGCAGGGGCCAGGGTGCTGGTAGCTGGGGCGGCGGTGTTTGGCTCTAAGCAAACGGTGAAGGAAGCTTTAGCAAAGATACGGGCTAGTGCGGAGGCAGGCTGAATGTGAATAGGGGTGAAATCCTTACCCCGGCTGAGACGGCAGGGTTTATGGTGGAGAGGCTGGGGGAGGTTGGGGGGAAGAGGATTTTAGAGCCTGGAGCGGGAGAAGGCGTTTTTATCAGGGAGCTTTTGAGAAGGGGAGCCGAGCCCGCACAAATCACTGCACTGGACACCAACCCCCATTTTGAACGGATATATAAAGGCTTCGGCATCAATTACAGGATTAGCGACTTCTTACTTCATGAGAATCCCATCGAAGCTCAACCGCTTTTCGATTGTGTTATCGGTAATCCCCCTTATTTAAGTAGACACAGCCCCTATCTTCACACCCATAGGAAGTCGCTTCTGAAGCGATTCGAAGATATTGGAGTCTATGATACCTATAGCCTTTTTATCTGCCATGGTCTGAGGTTTCTGAAAGAGGGTGGAATCCTTTGCTTTATTGTCAGTGATAGCTTTCTTACTATTGGATACCATCGCAAGCTTCGCCAATCTCTCCTCGAAAATTACAAGCTACGAGAGATAATCCTGGCTCCCAGGAATCTGTTTTCCAAGCAGGGTGTAAACAATAGCCCATGCATCATTGTTATTGAGAAAAAGCGTCCCGATGACCGCCACGAGGTTGCCTTTGTCGACAGATTAAAGAGCGAACAGGAATACCGCCGTCCCTTGAGAATCATGCAGCTTCTCCAGCATTGTTTCCTGAAAATAAGGGGGTGTCCCATATCCATAAATGTTGGTAATTTTGCTGCGGGGCTATTTTCTTCGCTCCCTTCAATAAGTGAAGTTATGGAGGGTCACATTGGTTTACATACCCATAACAATCGGAGGTTTGTTGCTGCTATACGGGAGACAAAACTAGCTGACAGATTCATTAAACAGGGGCGGACGGTTATTCCTAGGTCTTTTTTATCTGAGGAGGAGAAGTGGCGACCCTACTTAAAGAAGGGGGGAGAGGAGCAGTATTATCGGGAGATAGAGGAGGCGATAGACTGGAGGCCGGAGGCGATAGCACGATATGACATCCCTAAAAAGGGAGAGCTATTTCTCAAGGAGGGCATTGTTATCAGCGGGGTGAGCCGCAGGTTGGCTGCCAGATATATGCCCGAGGGATGCTCCTGGGATAGCAACAAGGCTATAGGATTTGTTAATACAACCCCCGATATCTCTATCTGGTACTTGCTGGGTTTACTGAACAGCAGGCTTTACAATTTCTTGGCTAAAGGAATCCTTAATACTACAAACTGCCTCCAGATAGATGATATCAGGAGACTACCCTTTAAATATCCTTCCCGGGCAAAGAAATCGGCGGTAGAGGTTGCAGTTAAGCAGATTGTTGCCCGCCTGAAGAAAAATCCTACCTGCGATTACTCCGAAGAGCAGGCGCGAATAGATGGGGTTATCTTTGAGCTCTATCGGATCCCGAAGGAGCTTAGAGAATTCATTAAAGCAAACTTTTAGAGAGTAGAATCATGGCCAGATGGCTTTAATTCATTGCTCGACAGGTGCTTGAGAACTCTTAGCCGCTTTGTGCTGATTGCGGAGGCACCTGGTGCACAGGTTGAGCCGTTTGGGCTGACCATCTATAATGAGAGTGACCGGGTGAATATTGGGCACCCAGCGCCGATTGGTACGGCGTTTAGAGTGGCTTACGTTATGCCCAAATTGAGGTGACTTTCCACATAAATCGCATTTCATAATTGATATCTCTTCTTTTTGACTATTGGCAAAATTTGTTATAAAATTAGATTAGCCTAAAATTATGTTATCATTATAATGCTAGGCATTATAATGTTATCATAGCTGAGCCAGCCAAACAAGGGTGGTGGAGAGATTAAGGTGGATTTTGTTGGCGAGGTCTTTTAATAGCAATTTACCTTCCCCTGATAAGGGGAGTGATAACAGAGATACAACTTTGAGTTGAGGAGAATACTAATGAAGCAAGTTAGCTCTCTTGGCGGTCAAGAGCTAAGAGATATGTTTATAGCTGCTACTGACTGGCTTGAGAAGAGCGCCATAGATATTGATGCCCTCAATGTATTCCCGGTGCCTGATGGTGATACCGGGACCAATATGCTGCTTACCATGCGTTCCACCATTGAGGAGGCCTATCGAGCCTCTGACCATAGCGCATCGGCAGTATCCCAGGCTATAGCCACAGGGGCACTGATGGGAGCTCGGGGCAATAGTGGAGTAATCCTGTCACAGATTTGGCGTGGTGTGGCACAGAGTTTGGCAGGGAAGGGAAAATTTACTGGCAGTGACTTGGCTGATGCCTTACAACAGGCATCAGCTGCTGCTTATAAAGGGATAAACAATCCTGTAGAGGGGACTATTCTTACTGTAGCTAAGGATGCCGCCGCGGCTGCTCAGGAGCAGGCTGCTAGTGGCAATGATGACCTGATAGCGATTTTGGAGGCTGTGGTTAGTGCTGCCAATAAGTCGGTAGCTAACACCCCCAACCTATTAGATGTGCTGAAGGATGCGGGGGTGGTAGATGCTGGTGGGCAAGGTCTGTATACCATCCTTGAAGGTGCTCTCTACTACCTGAGGGGCGATATAGAGGTGCTCCAGTCTCGCAAGCCTGATATGGTTACCAGCGATATACCTCTACCTATCAAGACACCGCAAATGATGGCGGAGAATGAAAAACCCTATGGATATTGCACTGAGTTTCTCCTTAAGGGGCAGGAGCTTGACCCGGATAAGCTTAGGAAGAAGCTGGAGAAGAGGGGTCAGTCTCTCATTGTAGTCGGTGATGAATCTACAGTCAGGGTTCATATCCATACCCTGCATCCGGGCAAAATCCTTCATGATGCCACCTCATTGGGCGCGGTGCATCAGATAAGTATTCGGAATATGGATGAGCAGCGCCAGGATTACCTGGAGATGCAGAAGGATAAAATGCCAGCGGCTGATATCGGCGTTGTTGCCGTGGTCGCTGGGGACGGACTTACTGATGTTTTTACTAGCTTGGGGGTGACAGCTATTGTTCCCGGCGGGCAGACGATGAACCCCAGTACCAAGAATTTGCTCCGGGCTGTTGAAGCAGTACCTTCGGATAAGGTTGTTATTTTGCCCAATAATAAAAATATAGTGCCTACTGCTAATCAAGTCCATTCTTTGACTGAGAAGGTCATCGAGGTAATAGCTACGGAGACAATTCCCCAAGGGATAGCTGCTCTTTTAGCTTTTAACAGTGAGTCGGACTTAGAGACGAACGCTCAAGCTATGAATAGGGCGAAATCATTAGTGAAGTCCATCGCCGTTACTCAGGCAGTACGAGCTGCCAAGCTAGGCGAGTTGGATATTAAAAAGAAGCAGGCTATTGGTTTCCTGGAGAAAGACCTAGTAGCTGCGGGTGATAGTACTGCTGATGTTCTTGCTGAGGTGTTAGCCAGGGCAGGTCTGGATGAAGCCGAGGTAGTTACCATCTATTATAAAGGTGATGCTGAGAAGACCGAGCTGGAACCGGTTATCCACAGTATTCGTGAGCAGTATCCAGAGCTGGAGATTGAGCTAGTTCAGGGCGGTCAACCACATTATCACTATATTGCATCTGTAGAGTAACGAGAGGGGATTCGCTGTAGCAGTCAAAAATTGTTGCTCACAGCGTAGGTGGTGTGTTTTCCGAGGGGCTACAGTAATCCCAGTGAATGTTTGGCATTGAGCAACTATAAAATAAATTGTCGCAGGGTGGAACCCTATTTATTGTCGTTAGGCTGGGTTTTTCCACCCTTATTTTTTATTTGTCTTGGCGAACGGAGGCAGGGCCTTGCCGATAGATATTAAACCTCTACGGAAGATTCTTGAGCTTGAGCATGAGAAGGATTACGTAGATTCAGCGGTAATCGGTGGTTTGGATAAGTTCCTTCGTCGCTGGGCTGGTCAAGCTATGGAGTCGCTAGCCAGTCCCCAACTCGTCAAGCGCTTTCGTCAGCTTCACCTGATTGATTCTGATTATGCCTCTTTGACTAAACAACAGCGCAAACAATGGGTAGATGAGGTACTCCATTTTCTGTCTGAGGTAGAGCGTGGGGAAGGGGAGAAGTCTGAAGCCAAAGTGGCTCCGGTAGCTAGCAAGCTATCTTCAGGGACAAGAAAGAGTCAGAGGATAGCGGTTAAACAATCCCTTGATTCCCCTATTACCGTGGTCAGAGGCATTAGCTTTGCTATGGCGGCTAGGTTTAAGAAGTTGGGTGTGAACACGGTTCGGGATTTACTCTATTTCTTCCCGCATCGTCACCTTGACTATAGCCAGAGGAAAACTATCTCACAGCTTACTCAGGGTGAGGAGCAGACTATCGTTGCCAATGTATGGCAGGCTCAGGAGATTAGGCTGGGTGGCAGGCGGAGCACCGAAGCTATTGTGGGCGATGAAACGGGTAATGTCAGGATAGTGTGGTTTAATAATCCCTATCTGGCTAAGCAGCTAACCACTAACGCGCAGGTCGTTATTAGTGGCAGAGTAAGCTTGTTTAATGGCAGGCATGTATTTGAATCTCCAGAGTGGGAGCTGGTGGGGGATGAGGATTTGATTCACACCGGGCGTTTGGTCCCCATTTATTCCCTCACTCGGGGATTGCATCCTCGTCAGATAAGAAAATTGATGAAAGGGTTTATGGACCAGTGGGCATGGCAGGTGGAAGATTTCTTATCCCCGCAATTGAGGGAGCGGTGTAACCTTTTGCCGCTGCCCCAGGCGATAAGTCAGGCCCACTATCCGGAGGATGAAGCGGTGAAGGCTGAGGCAAGGGTTCGTCTCGCTTTTGACGAGCTTTTCCTTCTCCAGTTGGGGGTGCTGGGCAAAAAGCGTGATTGGCAGGAGAGCCAGCCGGGCGGCTCCTTTACTATCCAGAGACCGGTGCTGGACGCCTTTGTGAAGTCTTTGCACTTTGAACTAACCCCGGCTCAACGTAAGGTTCTTGAGGAGATCTTAGCCGATTTGCAAAAACCAAGCCCAATGTCCCGATTATTACAGGGGGAGGTAGGCAGTGGTAAGACGGTAGTAGCTACAGCAGCTTTGCTTATGGCAGCTGCCGATGACTATCAAGGGGCGTTTATGGCGCCTACTGAGATTTTGGCTGAGCAGCACTTCACCACCATCTCCCAGTTCCTATCCAGGGTAGGGTGTGAACAGGGGGAGGAGGGCTACCTCCGTAGTTACTCCGGGCTTCTGCCCCGTCCTCTCACTGTGGCCTTGCTTATTGGTGACATCAATCAGGCGAGAAAGCAGGAGCTCCAGCAGCGTATTCTGGGTGGGGAGGTAGATATTGTTATCGGAACTCATGCTCTTATTCAGAAGGGGGTGGAATTCCACCGATTGGGGTTAGCCGTGGTAGATGAGCAGCACCGCTTCGGTGTCACCCAGCGCTCGGCACTACGGCAGAAGGGGTTTAACCCTCATGTGTTGGTGATGACGGCGACACCTATCCCGCGAACTCTAGCCCTGACCTTGTATGGAGACCTTGACTTATCAGTTATAGACCAGCTTCCACCGGGGAGGCAGGTGGTGAAAACGAAGTGGCTTAAACCGGGGCAGAGGGCTAGTGGCTATGACTTTTTGCGTCGTCAGGTAGCCGGTGGTCGTCAGGCATTTATCATCTGCCCTTTGGTTGAGGAGTCAGAGGCTATTCAGGCAAAAGCGGCTATTGCTGAGTATGAGCGTCTATCTCATGAGGTCTTCCCTGATTTGCGATTAGGCTTACTTCACGGGCGTATGTCGTCGGGTGATAAGGACAAGGTAATGCGGCGCTTTCGCTCCGGCAAGCTGGACATCCTGGTTTCCACCCCGGTGGTAGAGGTTGGCATAGATGTGCCTAATGCTGCGGTAATGCTGGTGGAGAGTGCTGACCGTTTCGGCCTGTCGCAACTGCACCAGTTCCGAGGCAGGGTGGGGCGAGGGCAGGAGCAAAGCTACTGCATGCTGCTCGCCCTGAACCCCTCTGAGGTAGCCAGGGAGCGACTTGACATAATAGAAAAGGTAAGCGATGGTTTTGACTTGGCGGAGGAGGACCTGAGACTACGGGGGCCTGGAGAGTTCTTTGGCACCAGGCAGAGCGGCTTACCCGACCTGAAGATGGCTAAGCTCTCCGATGTGGGGCTGCTAGAGCTGGCTCGCAGTGAGGCGATAAAATTGTTTGAAACAGACCCCGGCTTAGGGAAACCCGAGCATCGTCTCTTGGCCAAGGAGCTGGCCCGAGTCTGGCCAGCAGAAGGGGGCGAGTGGAGCTAAATCAAGTGAAGTTTGGAGGCTGTTGTCCCATTGATTATCATTAGAAGAGCGAGGGAGATTCGGGAGATTATCTCTGACTTGGAGTCATTAAAGGGTGACCCCCAATACAGAGAGGCGGCGGAGATTAACATCGGTTTCTTCAAGGCGGCTCGTTCTCCGTTCAGCTTTATCCATTGGCTGATTTTTACCGCCCCTAAACTCAGGAAGAGGCGGGACGAGCTGCTTGAGCTGGGGGATCTGCCACTGGAGAAGTGGCAGCAACGTGCCTACCAGGCGCTTGCCGGCGTGGAGAGGCATAGATTCGGCAGGAGGACGTCAGGTGGATTTACCCTGGAGCTTTCTCGGGCAATCCTGAGAGTCAAAAGGATTAAGGATAGCGGTGAGGCCATGGTTTTGCTTGATGTGGGCTTTGGTGGTGGGGAATTGGGGTATCGGGTTGTTGAGGGGCTTCACCGTGTCCCCTTGGTCTATATAGGGCTTGACATTACCCCGGCCAACATAGAGGTGGCCAAGGAGGTTTTCCGCCCTCTGTGTGAGAGGGGAGAGATTATCTTCCGTGAGGTCCCGGCATTGAACGATGGGGTCATAGATGCCCTTCGCCAAGAAGCCAGCGATACCTCCAGAAAGGTAGTGGCGGTGTGTTTGGGGGATATCTTTGACCTGGATAAGCATGTCTCGCCGGGCAAGATAGACCTTATCTGCCACTCCAGGGTTCTCCATCATATCAAGGCTGCCCTCAGGCCCCGCCTGGAGGATATATGCCGCAGGCTGTCCCCGGCAACGTTGGAGATGGATGACCGTTACTGTTGTAGCTTCATGTTCTGGTCGGTGCTGGGTACATGGGTAATTTATCCTAGTGTCACCTTGATGAATGGGGCTATTCTGAGCTGGCTCAGGGACCCAGCTGAGGAGGAGTTGACCGGGTATTACCGGCTGGTGCCGCCCTTCTGCTATGCCCGCTTAATTCTGGGGCAGGATGCCTATTTCCAGAAGGGAAAGTGGCAGACGGCGGCAAGGACGCTGACCCGGGGTTTCTCATTCAGGGATGGCTGAGGTTAGTCTCTTTCGCTTATAGCTTGGAGTGTATGAGCTGGCGGCGGTTGATCTTGCCTGAGCCGGTCTTGGGAATGCTCTCCAGGAACTGGTATCTCTTGGGCAGCTTGAAGTCAGCCAGGTTCTGGCGGCAGAAGTCGGCTATATCTTCGGTGGTAGTGCTCTGCCCCT
>Ga0209977_10001190_pt1 | contig 11281 bp, 10 predicted proteins | sample SumtaG_2_FD_183113 | JGI IMG/M metagenome (GOLD analysis project Ga0209977, IMG submission 183113) | Deep subsurface microbial communities from Indian Ocean to uncover new lineages of life (NeLLi) - Sumatra_00607 metaG (SPAdes) (version 2) | ecosystem: Environmental > Aquatic > Marine > Oceanic... | reverse complement strand
CGTTCATTCACAGTATCAATACTTACTCCTACTTCTTTGGCAGCAAGAGCTTCGTTCCCAATAACTGAAATTTCCTCATGGCCGTGTACGTTAGGTTTAATTAATACAAGTCTTTTATCTATCCCCGCTACTCTATTCTCTGATTTTAACTTATTTAAGGTTAATTTTCCTCCAAAATTATAGAATTCAAAAATCCTTTTATCAAACTTAGAAAGGGGGATGGTGATGCTCTCCAATTCACTTAAATGAATATACAATTTGATTGAATCTAGTGGTGTTGCCATAATAATTTCTCTAAAATAATTTTCATAACCGTTTTTATTTAAAACGTATTCAATCTGGAATGAAGGAACTTTTTGAATAAATACAATATCGATGTCGCTAGACTCATGAACATCACCACGGGCAATACTTCCATATACAATGGGCTTAAAACCTTCATTAACAAACAATTCTAATAATTTTATAGCATTTACTCTTTTACTTTTTAATAAAGCCCATTTATCTTCCGAATAGGTTACAATATTATGGTGATCTCTTAAAACTTTATTATCCTTCATGAATTAAGTGTAATTTTTAGATTTCATTAATTTATTTTCTAGTATATCAATAATAATGCCTAAGAGAATCGTTTCATAATATTTAAAACTTTTAGTGGATTTCTCTATTGTTATTAATTTTGCTTTATTTGTGGTCTTTTCATCAAATTCCTTACCAAAATGTTTCAAGTCATTATTTTTTAAAATAAAGAAGCTCCTTTTACTAAAAATATAAAATAATTGAGTATATTGTGGTACGATATGAAAAGTTTCTTTTAAACTTCCAATATTAGATTTATTCATCCTTGGATTAATTAACAATAATCCAATCTTTTCTGGGTCTGATAAAATTTCTGTGTCTGGAACGAAAGGTTTTGATAAATTTAATAGAATGTATTTTGAATTCGTTAAAAGCCCTTCATGTCTAAAATAAGCTAGTATTAATGAAATTAGGGATTTTACCTCATTATTAATAGTTTTATTTAACATATTTGAACTTGAATCAAGATTAATCTTAAGTTTCAAATTAATAACGTTGAAACCATAGCTGTTTAAGCCCTCTGTTATGATTTTCGTTAAATGTCTTTTAAAACTTGTTCTTAAAATTAAGATTAACGGACATTCATCAAACTGTCTATGTAAAGAAGAATTTCTAGTCAAACTACAGTGTTTTGTTTTGATGTAATGATTCCTACCAAGATCATATGGTTTTGGAAAAGAATAATATTCTAAAGCCTCGTTAGTAAAGCTTAAGCGCCATCGATGAGTTGATTTGAAAATTTTTACACCTAATAGAAGTAAGAATAATGAAATGATTATAACTGTATCAACAAAAACCCAATCTACTTGAAAAGCATTGCTTACCATAATTTAAAGTAAATAATTTTTTATTCAATCAACAACGTCTTTAATCCATTTTAAATATTTTTCAGACCCTTTTTCAATCTTCAGTCCAATGCATTCAGCATTTTTGTACGAATGGATTTTAGTAATTCTTTGAATTAATAAGTCACTTTTCTCTTCGGTAGTTTTGATCAATAATAAATGTTCACTATCCTCCACAATTTCTCCTTTCCATCTATATATTGAAGAGATGTTTTTAATAATGTTTACACAAGCTACAAGTTTGCTTTCTACTAAATTCCTAGCAATTTTTTGCCCCTCATCAATATTTGGAACAGTTACTAAGAAAAGATAATAGTTCATTTTATATCTTTATTATATTTATAATTCTGATTAATGCATTACTTGATATCAATTTATTTAAGATTTATTTCATTTTTAACTTTTAAAAATTCTTTTTTAATTTCATTCTACCTTTTTGGGGTTGGTAAGGATATGCAAAAAGTCGAAAAAATTTCATTGGATGGATTTTGGGATTTAAAAAATTCTGAAAAATCAGTTGAAATAGATGCTCAAGTACCTGGAACTGTTTTTGAAGCTCTTCTTGCTAATAATGTTATCGAGGATCCTTTTTATGGTGAAAATGAGCATGAGATGAAATGGGTTTATGAATCTAATTGGTTTTATGAAAAAGAATTCAACTTGGATCCAGAATTTTTGAAACATAAACACATTATATTAAGGTTCATGGGATTAGATACAATAGCAGAAGTGAATTTAAATGGTGAATTAATAGGTTCTGTAAACAACATGTTTGTTAGATATGATTTTGATGTGAAATCTAAACTAAAACAAGCAGAAAATAAATTAATAGTCAATTTTAAGAGTCCTACAGCAAAAAGTCGTGAACATGTAGAAAGAAACAAAATAACATTAAACACAGGTTATGCCGCAATCCCTGGGATTCCTTATTTGAGGAAAGCACAGTATTCTTTTGGCTGGGATTGGGGACCGAAATTACCAGATATCGGGATATGGAAAACTGTTGAAGTAATTGGATTCGATGATATTAAGATCAAATCAGTTTTTCCCTATGCAAATCTCGAATATAATAAAGATCCATTGAATATTAGTAATCCTACTGAATTTTCTACGATTGAAGTAAAATCGGCAAAATTATTCGTAGAAATTGATTTAACATCAAATATCGAAATTATTCGGGAGATAGATTGTATAATCAAAGCACAGTTAGAAGCACCAAACGATGAAATTTTTATAAAGGAAATCCCTCTAAATAAACAAAAGGAAACACTCAGTTTTGATATTGAAAATCCTTTCCTATGGTGGACTCACGATCTCGGTACCCCAAACCTTTATCAACTAGAAGTTTCAATTTTAAAAGATGGGGTGTTAGAAACAGTAAAACAAAAGATAGGGTTACGTGAGATTCAACTTGTTAGAGAACCGGATAGGTGGGGGGAAACTTTTTATTTTCTTCTAAATGGAATTCCTGTCTTTGCGAAGGGTGCAAATTGGATTCCTGTAGATAGTTTTATTCCAAGAGGTAAGAAGCTTGGACTTTATTCAATGAATTTAAATTATGCCAAAAAAGCTAACATGAACATGATTCGTGTATGGGGTGGAGGGATTTATGAGGATAAGACTTTTTATAATTTGTGTGATGAATTGGGATTGTTAGTCTGGCAGGATTTCCCATTCGCATGTGCGCTTTATCCTTATACTGATGATTTTATTAAAAACGTGGAGAAAGAGGTTACCCAAAATATTAAGAAATTACGAAAGCATACTAGCCTTGCATTATGGTGTGGTAATAATGAAATTGAAGGCTTATGGAAGAGGTTATTAATTAGTTCTGGGGTTGTAGAAGATAATACAAAGAGGCTTAAGCTTTTAATAGATTTCTATTTGAGAATATTTGAAGAATTGTTGCCTCAATTAATTAAGAAATTTGATCCAACTCGACCATATTGGCCTAGTTCACCATCAAGTGGTTTCATTATTGAAAATCTAGCAGCGAGAAGTTCAAATAATCCCAATGCCGGTGATTCACACTACTGGGCAGTTTGGCATGGAAATATGCCATTCTCTGCTTATAGAGAGTTCAATTCTCGTTTTATGTCAGAATTCGGCTTTGAATCTTTTCCTTCTTTGAAAACTATTGAAAAATTTTGTCCAATGGATCAATATGATTTCAATACCCCAATTATGGAAAACCATCAGAAAAACTCCGCTGGCAATCAGAAAATAATGGATTATATGGATAAGCGTTTTTCGATACCACGAGAATTCGAGCATCAAATAATTTTGTCTCAAATTACTCAAGCAGAAGCAATAGAATATGGTGTTGAACATTGGAGACGAAATCGTAATGAAAACCATTGCATGGGATCTCTTTATTGGCAATTAAATGATTGTTGGCCTGTTGCGAGTTGGTCTTCATTAGATTATTATGGTAGATGGAAAGCGCTTCATTATTTTGCAAAGAGGTTTTATCAGCCAATTTTCGCTAGTGTAGAAGAGAATCTACAACAAGTTGAATTTTGGGTAACAAATGATTTAAGAAGATCTTGCGACATTGAGTTAGATTGGAATATTCTTAATTCAGAGGGGAATACACTCATGAAAGGAATTTATAATTCTAAAGTCTTTCCTTGTAGTTCTTTAAAATTAGGGTTAGAAGATGTTAGTAATATTAACAAAGAACAATTTAACATGCAAAACAATATTATCTTCTATAAATTATATTCTAATAATGGGAAGAAAGAAATAATATATCGAGGATTTCGTTTATTTGACGCACCAAAATTCTTTAATTTAAGAGATCCAGAAATATCAAGTTCTTTTGAAGATATAGAAGGAGAAAGGAATGATAAAATTCAATTGAAATTGAAAGCTAATAATATTGCCTTATATGTCATTATTGACTCAGATTTAGTTGATTTTATAGCTTCTGATAACTTCTTTTCTATGGAACCTAATGAAACTTTGAATATCGATATTGAAATCGTAAGTGGTCTTGAAACAAGTAAAGATCTTTCAAAACAGGAAATTATAAACTCTTTCAAAATTCAATCTCTTTATGATATCATTAAACAAAATTGATTTTTTTGTTATTCATGAAGAGATTTAAATTACCATAATCTTATTAAATATACATTAAGAATAAAGTTGTAAAATTTTGTCGAGGTTTTATATTTGTTACATAATTTTTACTTGATTCATCAACACACAGGAATATGTTTAATCCATAGGAAGTATGGAAGTATAGAATTTAATCAAGATTTAGTGAGCGGTTTTCTTACAGCACTTAAAGATTTTTCAGTTGAATTTTCCAAAGGATCAGGAGAATTAAAAGTAATAGATATGCAAATTTTTTATCTTCTGCTTGTCTTTAAAGAGGGAGTGTTATGTACAGCAGCAGCTGACAAGAACGATGATGCAAAAATTACACATAAGGCTTTAACTGATATAATAGACAGATTTGTAGCTAAATTTGGGGACCAGCTTGAGGGATGGTCTGGAGATGTTCGAATCTTTCGGGATTTTGAGAATGTAATAGATAAGATACTGAAGACTGGTAAGGTTGCCGAAATCCAGCTTAAGATACCGATATTGAAAATATTCAAGAAGGATTTTCTGAAGTCCCAGAAACAGATTGCCAAGAAGGGGTTAATATTATCTGAGGAAGATTTGCGTACGGTGAAGGATGTGAAGCCAGATTGGACAGCTAAGCGCTTACCGAAACAGATAATCGCACAGGGGGTTTTGGATGAAGAAGAGTTTGATATCGCCCATTTAGCGGATGGATTTCACACGATTGCTGACATCGGGGAGGAGTCAGGGCGTCCAGAGCGAGAGGTTCAGAAGATAATGAATAATTTAGACAAGTTAGAACTTCTCTCATTTGTAGAAATTAAATAACTAATTAACTTCTTTTAAGGAATTATATTCAATTGTTACTGTTTAAAGTAGATTAATTGTGAGATCAAATTTAATATCAAATTTTATAACGTTATAATATTAAATGAAAATATTTTTGAAAATTGATTGATTTATAATTTTAAGATGAATGTAAATAAAGTTGGGGAGAATATTTACGAGATCCCTCCTAAAACTTTGATGGCAAGGATTCAAGGGAATATAGAGAAGTTCCAGATGAGAGTTCCTGTTAGAATTTATGCAAACAACTATATATTAGAAAAGATAAAACAGGATCGCACATTAGATCAAATAGCTAATGTAGCTTGTTTGCCAGGAATACAGAAACATGCTATTGTGTTATCTGATGCCCATCAAGGATATGGATTTTGTATAGGTGGAGTTGCTGGAACTGATGCCGAGACGGGAATGATTTCTCCTGGAGGTGTTGGTTATGATATTAATTGCGGTGTGCGATTATTAAGAACAAATTTATTTCTCAACGACATTAAAAAGGTGCTTCCAAATTTATTAACCAATATTTTTAATAAGATCCCTTCTGGTTTAGGTTCAAAAGGTAAATTAACTATAAATTATTCTGACTTAGATAACGTTTTGAATAACGGAGTGAACTGGGCTTTAGAAAAGGGGTATGCAATTGAAGAAGACATAAAACATTTAGAAGAAAACGGATGTTTAAAGAATGGTAATGCAGATTTAGTATCTCAGAAAGCAAAGCAAAGAGCGATTAAACAACTTGGCTCTTTAGGAAGTGGAAATCATTTTCTTGAAATCCAAAAAGTAGATCAGATTTATAATAAGACAATTGCAGAAAAATTAGGAATAGCTGAAAAAAATCAAATAACTGTAATGGTTCATACAGGAAGTAGAGCATTAGGTCATCAGATTTGTACAGATAGTTTACGAAATATCGAACAAGCAATGAAAAAATATAAAATTAAAGTACCAGATAGAGAACTTGCCTGTGTGCCAGCAGATACACCTGAAGCACAAAATTATTTACAGCAGATGGCATGTGCTGCCAATTTTGGTTTCACTAATCGTCAGTTGATAACTTATTGGTTAAGAGAATCCTTTCAAAATGCATTTAATAAAGATGTTGATGCATTAGATATGCATATGATTTATGGAGTTTGTCATAATATTCTAAAAATAGAAGAACACAAAATAAATGGTAAAAAAATGAAACTGAATGTCCATCGTAAAGGTGCAACAAGAGCATTTCCACCAAACCACCCTGCGTTACCTCAAGATTATAAAGATATTGGTCAACCAGCCTTTATTCCTGGAACTATGGGATCTGCTTCATATTTATGTGTGGGTAAACCAAAAGCTATGGAATTATCTTTTGGATCTACTGCTCATGGTTCTGGTCGTTTAATGTCTAGATCGAAGGCTATAAAAAGATATTGGGGTACTAAGGTAAAAGAAGATCTAAGAAAGAAAGGTATTTTAGTAAAAAGTGCTTCTATGAAGGTTTTAGCTGAAGAAAGTCCTGGAGCTTACAAAGATATTGATCAAGTAGTTCAAGTAAGTCATGATCTAGGAATTGTCGAAAAAATTGTAAGGCTTGTTCCAGTAGGGGTTGTAAAAGGGTAAAAACTTAATTGATTATATATCAAACACTATATCAATTTCAACTTTATTTTTTTTTTCTTCAATATTCATAAATGAATAAGTAATTGCCTTTACTTCTGTACCAATTTCATGTTTATCTTTATCGAATTTTTCCCCCCTTACTACAGCATTCAATTTATATTTATCTTCAATTTTTTCAATAGATTTTACCGAGATATAACTAAAGACTAATTCTTCTACGTCAAATATATAAAGAAACTCTGATAAGAAGTCAAAACATAATGCATATTTATCTTCTGATTCTATCTCAATCTTTTTTTCGATATTTGCTGAGATTTTTTTCAAATTAGGAGTAATTGTAGCCATTAAACTTAATGCCGTTTGAGAAAAAGCTTCTTCTAAGTTTCTACCCCAACTTTTGACGCTCACATCAGCAGTATGGTCCTTAAATTCAAAGCCGGCTCGTTTCATCTCTCTTTAATAAAATAAAATGAATCTTTTACAACTTGATAATTATTAATTATTAAATTTTTTGACTAATTAAGTGAATTTCTTAGTACTTTTTATTTTTCCCTTGAGAAATTTTTACATGGGTTTTTATACTATAATTGATGATTTATATTTCTACCAAATGTTATCATTTGTAAGAAAATATAGTAATTTTGAGCTTAAATTAAATACGTATTTTTATAATAAAACTAATGGAATATATCCAGAATTTATTGTAGTAATAAACAAATTTATTTTTTTCTTTGTAAGAAAAGATAAATATTTTACTTCTAAAATTTATCTAGGCTCTATTAGAAGAGAGATTACGCCCAAAAAGGTTTTGATTATAAGGACTGAGAATGTATTTATTAATTTGTTATTTAGTTTTTTTCCAGATTTATACATTCATGATATCAAGATAGAAAATAATACATCAGGAGAAAGAGAAATTTCATTATATTTTTTGAGTTATAAAGATCGGGGTATCGCAATTGGGCGACGAGGAGAGTATATTAAATGTTTAAATGAATTATGCCAAAGATATATAATTCTTGAAAACAAAATAACACCATTAGAAATTAAATGTAAAGCTTTAGATTAAAAGTTTCAGTAAGGGACAGACTTTAACCCTACTAAATAGGCAACAGTATTAGCAATAATACTTACAGCCGGTGTTATAATTAATAGAAAAATGAAAATATAAAGATCAGGGAATAAAAATATTGTTGGAGAAATAAAACTAGGGATTGCTACAAATAAAATTGCTATTAAGGCGAAATCTAATTGATCTACAATCCAAAATGGTGCTCCGCTCTTAATATCGAATCGTCTTTTTAAAAAAGAGCCTGCTAAATCACCTATTACCGCGCCATAAGAGGCAAGTATAATTCTTATTAATAATACTAAAAAATTCATTGGAAATTGACCACCAATAAAATAATATTTAAATACTTCAAAATCATTGTAGAGCACATATTGCCCTTCATTTAAACCTTGAATTACCATATCTTTTATTGGTTGCCAAAGAATTATAAAAAGTAGAAATAACATAAATGAAATAGGAATACCAACATATAAAGGTCCTTTTAACCCATTTACGGTTTTATGGTCACCCAATATCCTTCTTCCATCTCGAAAAAGTTTACCCCCATCAATTGGGCGTCCTCCACCTGTGAAAACCATTGATGCGTTTGAAAGATAAGCAGGAACAATCAATAATAGCGAAAAAATTAATAAACTAACCCAATCTGCCCATGAAAAAAATACTGACATAACTAAGAAATTTACTAAGAGTAAGCAGACGAAAAACAGGGCTAGTATAAATGCGATCCTTTTATTCCTATTTTCTCTTTCTTCTAAAGTTTCGGTTGCTGTCAAATTGTTCTATTACCCTATTTACCAAAAATTTATTAAAAAATTGAATAATTTAACAAATTCTTGATTAAATTAAATTCTTATTAAACCTATTTTTATTAACTAGATCTTAATAAATATTGCTTCATAAATAATATTCTTTTAAAATACTGACAATAATTATATAATTTATTGAAAGGATTATTCAAAATCAGATATTAAAGCTTTAACATTTTTCTATTAAATTAAAGATTAATAATTAACTTTATAAATGCAATAGAAATATTACATAATACAGTATTTCGAGTGGAAAAAAATTCTCTCATTAAAATGAATCTCTTGGTGCCATAATTGTTGAACAATCATGAAAATAATTATCAATTTAACATTGACAAATTTTACAAAAATTATCTTAAAGGACCAAAAATTTTCAATAATCGAAATGCATTAGAACCATCCTACATCCCTGAGATATTACCTCATAGAGACGTTCAAATAAAAGATATTGCTGAAAAAACTGCTTGTGCTTTACTAGGGGATGCACCTCCAAGTTTCTTATGTTATGGTCAAACGGGAACAGGTAAAACTGCTACTATAAGATATGTGAGCCAAAAGTTAGCACAACAAAACTCAGAAATTAAACCTTGGTGGATTTATATTAATTGTAATGTTGTTTCCACACCATATCGTATTTTAGCTCATATATATAACACAATTTCACGAGATGAGAAAATTCCACCAACAGGACTTCCAAAGGATATAATTTTTAAGAAATTACTAGGTTTACTCGACTCCAGAGTAGGGGGGTCAATATGCTTTTTGGTGTTGGATGAGATAGATATTTTAGTGGATAAAAAAGGTGGAAACGAAATATTATATGATTTAACTAGATTGAATGAGAATTTGGATCATTGCAAGTCTAGCTTAATAGGTATCTCTAATAAATTAAAGTTTAGAAATAGTTTAGACCCCAGAATTTTGTCAAGTTTAGGAGAAGAACATATAGTTTTTCCTTCTTACGATGCAAGTGAGCTTAGAGATATTTTAAATGAGAGAGCAAAAATTGCTTTTCATGACTATGTTTTAAAGGAAGATGTAATTCCTTTATGTGCGGCACTAGCTGCAAAGGAACATGGAGATGCGAGAAAAGCATTACAACTACTAAGAAAGGCTGGAGAATTAGCTGAAAGAGCTCAAAGCAAAATCGTAACGTCAAAATATGTTGAGAAAGCTCAAGAAGATATAGAAAAAGATTATATTATAGAATACATAAAAGGTATGCCACTCCAAGCTCAACTAGTTTTAACTTCAATATATTTGATCTCAAAATTTAGCCCTGATCATATTATAATTTCTGGAGATATATATGATGTTCATTCTGAAATAAGAAGTTTGATTCCTGGAATCCGTCAATTAACTAAACGGAGGATTAGTGATTATATAAATGAATTGGCTCTATCTGGTATAATTTCTGCTGAGGTTAAATCTATGGGACATTATGGTAGAACTAAAATAATAAAATTTGATATTGGAATAGATATTATTGAAAAAGTCCTTTATGAAATCGATAAAATTCAAGGGATCTTAAATCATAAACCAATATTATTGCAAACAGATAAAGTTAAATTGAAAAATAATATCTTTAAGAAATTAATTTAAAAACTAAATTCCCATTTATCAATGTTCTCTGCTAAATCTTTAAGGAAAAACTCAGCAGAGTCTTCCTTTTCTTCTTTTAAAAGCAGAAAAAATCTAGCTAAATGCTTACAAAATTGTTTGTTTTTACTCCTTCTTGTTTCAAAATCATGGCAATTGTGTTTTAATAATTTTTTATTTATATCAATTTCAATATAATAGGGCTCTTCCTTAGAACTTGAAACTGTCGATTTCATAACACCTTTCGTGGTATCTAGTTCTTTTATATCAAAATCAGTACTCGATATATTTGCTGCTCTATTTATTGTGCCCTTCTCTACAAAAGATTTTAATAAAATACTAAAACTTGTTGTTTCATCTTTTTCAATAATGCCTGTCATTTGGGCGGTCTTTTTAGCGGTATTTATTTTTTCTAAAATCTCATTTTTTCTTTTTTTTTGCCAGGTTTTTAATTTCTCATTTAGAGAAGTAGATAAACTAAGCTTTCCATTATCATCTTTGGTTAATAGATTGCTTTTAAGGCAATCTTTAATAAATATACTTGCTTTATCTGGGGGAATTAAAAATAGTTCATATGAAATTTTATATAAAAGGTTATTCAGTGTAATATAGGGTAAATCAATTATTTTCCAAAGATATAATAACAATTCTGTATTATTTTCACGAGGAATTGCTAAATTCATAGATTATTATAATTTTTTATCTTTTATTAAATTGAATTATTAAAGACTGATTTTTAAGTCTAATTGTGTTCCTTTCAAAGAATCTAAATCAATTATTGATAAAATACCTGGTGTAGGGTGGATTCCTAGAGAATTCATAAAATCTGTTTGGCTTTGAAAACATCCCGAATTAACCAAAAT
>Ga0209977_10001189_pt1 | contig 11293 bp, 10 predicted proteins | sample SumtaG_2_FD_183113 | JGI IMG/M metagenome (GOLD analysis project Ga0209977, IMG submission 183113) | Deep subsurface microbial communities from Indian Ocean to uncover new lineages of life (NeLLi) - Sumatra_00607 metaG (SPAdes) (version 2) | ecosystem: Environmental > Aquatic > Marine > Oceanic... | reverse complement strand
AAATAGAGAATTATCAATCTCTTTCAAAATACGAAATAATTGAAAAACTCATTGACCAAGAGCCAACCTGGTTGAAACAAAAGAGTAGTAATTTTCTTTCACTATTAACCTTAACAACTGTTATTACTTCCTTATTGCTTTTTACATTTGATTTGGATTATAAATTCCAAATTTTAACATTGTTTACAGTTTCACTGAGGGAAGCTTTATTACTTCTTATCAATGTTTATTACGGTTTTAGAGACTAAATTTATTGCAAACAAATAATAATTAAATTATTTTTACTTTTTAATTTAAAAATTATTAAAAATTATTAAAAATTATAAATCAATATTTTGAACATTAATAAAAAGAAATAATATAAATAATGAATTTTAATACAAAGTTAGTAATTTAGTTTTAAACAATAAAAAAAAATAGATATAAGAAGTGATAGAAAAGATGCAACTTAAATGGAAAGTTTTCAGAAAATCTTTTCCAGCTATTTGTACCAAGTGTGGTTCGCTGTCTAGTATGACCAGAGAATATTGTGAAGTTTGTGGAGCCAAAGATACCTCCAGAGAGACAACAAAAGAAGATTGGGAAAAAAGTCAAACGGAAGAGGAAGTTTTGGAATAATAAATTGGTTGAATTAATATTTATTCAAATCAATATTAAAAAAAAGCTTAATAATAAAAGTCATAAAAGTTCTATTAATTTATTTCAACACTATACCTTTATATAAAAATTATAAGTTGATTTCTTGAAAAGAACCTTGTTCTAGTTTATTATGTAATTTAAACGAAAAATTAATATTTCTTAACCAACCTACTAATAAAAGGAATATTTGTTAAGGTTATTATGAAGTATAGAAAAATGGGTTCTCTGGGTTGGGAAGTGTCTGCTTTAGGTTTCGGGGCGATGCGATTACCAGTTAATCAGGTGAAGGATGAAAAAACGCAAGAATTGAAGTCTAAAATTGATAAAGACGAAGCAATTAAGATGATTCGTTATGCAATTGATAACGGAGTAAATTACATTGACACTGCTTATCCCTACCACGATGGTGAAAGCGAAGTGCTTGTAGGAAAAGCGTTAAAAGACGGATATCGCGAAAAAGTTCACCTCACTACGAAATTACCAATGTGGATGGTTAAAAAAACAGAGGATTTTGACTTATTTCTCAAACAACAGATTGAAAGATTACAAATTAATCCCGATATCTACTTATTCCACGGACTAAACAAGCAACGGTTAGAAAAGATTAAAAGTCTTAACTTAATCGAAAAAATGGAACAAGCTAAAGCTAAAGGTTTATTTAAATACATAGGATTCTCGTTTCACGATAATAGTGAAGTCTTTAAAGAGATAATTGATTTTTATCACTGGGATTGTTGTCAGATACAGTTTAATTATCTTGATATCAATTACCAAGCTGGTACTGAAGGGTTAAAATATGCTGGTAGCAAAAATATCGCAGTAATCATTATGGAGCCAATCCGAGGCGGGCAATTAGCTATTCCAGAGGAAAAATTAGATTCAAAGCCAGAAATTAAGATGGTTCTTGATAATTCAAAAATTAAGAGGAGCATGCCAGATTGGGCACTAAAGTTTGTATGGAACCACCCAGAAGTTTCAGTTGTATTAAGCGGGATGAGTACTATGCAGCATGTTGAGGAGAATCTGGAATCTGCAAATAATTCAGGTGTCAATACTCTATCTGAAGACGAGTTGCTGACAATTTCAAAATTGCGCGAAGCGTATAGTAAATATATAGTGGTACCCTGCACGAGCTGTGGATATTGTATACCCTGTCCCAATGGTGTTTCAATCCCATTTGTCCTTAGAATAGTAAATGATCTCGCATATTGGGGGGAAAAAGGTAAACCTAGAATTGCTTTTTTCTATAATAGGATGGCAAAAACACAAGAGGATATTGAAAAACGAAAATCTGAAGGTGAAGAATTCGATGGAGCTGCTTGTTTATGCACAAAATGTGGGGAATGTATTGACAAATGTCCGCAACAAATAGATATTCCCGATATTATGGAAAAAGCCAATGAAATTTTTGAAGAAGGTAAAAAAATATCAGAAATTTTAGAATTATAATTGCTTTAAATTATTTTAATCTCGTTATCAATTTCAGGAACAATAATTTCAATGTTTGGATGGTTTATTTCCATATATTTAAAAAATGGACTTAAATCTTCTGTTCGGCTGATTGGAGGGAAAAAATTGTCCCAATGAACTGGGATAACTATTTTAGGTTTAAGTATATCAACCATTTTTCCTCCTTTCTTGGCAATGTTTTTTTTGCTATTCCCTGCGAGAGGGGCGATAAATACATCGCAATTCTCATATTTCTTTAAAATATCTTCGTATTCATGCCACAAACTTCCAAATGCAACTATACTTCTTCCGTTATAAGAAGTACAAAATCCAAATACATTTCCCATGGGGAATCTCTTTCCATATTTAGATATTTTCCCAATTTGTTTCCAAACTTTCCACGAAAATAACCTACTTGCGATGGTATTAAAATCGAATTTAATGTGTTCTGATTTTATCAACTCGACTTCAATTTTTTCTGAAACTTGGATTTTATCAAAATATTCGCAAGGTTTTATGTTATCCTTACCATTATTTGAAATTGGATAGGATTCGTCTTCAAGTATTTTACCTTCAGCCCAATTAATCATATTTTCTTTAGCAACTTCAGAACAATAAACAGGAACATTTAGATTTTCTGCAAACCATCCTGCGTCAGTTACATGATCAAAATGCCCATGTGAGATAAATATAGCATCTATATTTGTTATCTGTTCTTTTTTAGTCTTTAACTTTGGTGTTGCTTGGGAGTTACGATAAAAAAAAGGATCAAATAATAATCTTGTTCCATCTAAATCTAAAATATAGCTTGCAGTTCCAAGCCAAGTTAATTTTATTGTCATTTTTTAAAACTTTTATAATGAATTTTGTTAATTCTTAATAAGATTAAATTTATACATTTTTTAAACTATCCTTTATCTTTTTATAAATCTCTTTAAGCCCTGAATCTTTTATAAATTTTTCCAACTTAGTTTTTGTTGGTGATACTTTTGGTGATATTTGTTCAGTTCTACTTAATTTAGTTCCACAATATTCACAGATCTGCTGATTAGGATCAGAATATTCTTTATTACAATCTGGACATTTCATTTTAAAGCTATCTCGAAATCTAGTATGCGTATAGTTCTTAATATAGAAATATCTTAATAAAATAAAAATAATATTGTTTAAAAAATCTATAATTTATTCTAACATGCCTTAAAATTAGCAATCCTTTTGGTATAAATTTGATAATTGAAAATTATCTTGGTTGTTTTGAAACCAAACATCTTTATTAGGTAAATTATTGCATTGAGTAATTGTTTAATGAGGAATTAAATGGGTATGACTAAAGATATATTGTATAATAAACTAGCTAAAATTTCCGGTTCTAAAAATGTTTCTAATGATACGAAAGAATTAGAAGAATACTCTGAGGACATGAGTTTTATTAGCGGCAAACGCCCCAATCTTATTGTTTGGCCTTCAAAAGCACAACATGTAGAAGCGATTTTGAAATTAGCAAATAATTCTAACTTTTCAGTTATTCCTGTAAGTTCTAGTTCTAGATACAGACATCATGGAGATACTATCCCTAAAAAAAATAATAGCATAATACTAAACCTCTCTAAAATGAATAAAGTCCTTTCTATAAGTAGAAAAAATCGCGTAGTAATGGTTGAACCTGGAGTTACTTTCGAGGATCTAATACCAAAACTTAAAAAAAAAGGCGTTAGGTTGCTTATCCCTTTACATCCCACATCTAATAAGTCAGTGCTATCATCAGCACTCGAAAGAGAACCAATAACAATACCAAGATATCATTGGGACAGTTCCGATCCTTTATTATGTACAGAAGTGATTTTCGGAACGGGAGATTTGTTTCGAACTGGCACAGCTGCGGGGCCTGGAACGTTAAAGCAACAGAAAAGGTCAGGACAAAATCAAATTAACCCCATGGGACCAACCCAATTTAGTCCATTTAGAGTAATTCAAGGAGCCCAAGGGAGTCTAGGTGTTGTAACTTGGGCTACAATAAAACTCGAATTACTACCTTCTATTCAAAAAGTTTTCCATCTTCAATCTCAGAACATTCAAGATCTATTAGATTTTCAATTCGAATTATTAAAAAATCGATTGTGTGACGAGTTATTAATTTTAAATAACCTTAATTTAGCCTGTCTAATTAAAAACACTGAACAAGACATATATGAACTTTCAAACTCGTTAAAGAAATGGAATTTAATATTTATAATAACTGGAAGAGGTATGCTAGCGAATGAAAAAATCTCTTATCTTGAAGGAGATATTAACGAGATAAAAAATAAACTAGATCTTAATTTAACGAGTAAAAATAATATTGAAGATCAAGAAATTATTAGAGTCTTAAGTGAACCCGCTTTAAAGCCTTGGAAAATGAAGTTAAAAGGTAGTTATCAAGAAATTTTCTTTTTAACTAGTTTTGAGAGAATTTCAGAGTTTATTTCTTTAGTTGAAACTAAGATTTCTCAAAATTTAGGAATTTATATTCAACCAATAAATCAAGGTACTTCTTATCACTGTGAGTTTGATCTTTTTTATGACTCTCAAGATGGTACGGGAGTAAAGCGTCTTAAAGAATTATTTATAGATACCAGTAAAGATTTGATAAGCTTAGGTGCTTTTTTTAATCGGCCCTATGGTGATTGGGCCGAAGATGTGTATAAAAGTCTCGACGACTCAATTATAATGGCTCTAAAAAAGGTAAAAAAGATTTTTGATCCAAATAATATTCTGAATCCAGGAGTATTATGTTTTGATTAATCAATTCAAGATTTATTAAAAAAAAAATAGTAATGGAGATTATAGTTATGAAGGAAGAAGAATATCAACAGATGATAAAACGATGTTTACGCTGCTCTATTTGTAAATGGATACCGCAACTTCAAATTAAAAGTCAGAAATATGCAACGGCTTGTCCTGCAATAGACATGTATAATTTTCATCCGTATAGTGGAGGAGGCAAAATCATTTTAGCGCTAGCATTAGAAACAGGTAGAATTAAATTCTCAGAAGAACTTCGAGATATTGTTTATAAATGTACTGCATGCGGCTCATGTGATGTATCTTGTAAATTTTTAAACACTTTGGAACCGTTAGAAATAATAATGAAGCTTAGAGAGAAATTGGTGGATGCAGGATATGGCCCTATGCCAGAACAACAACATTATATTAAATCTGTTAAAATTAATAATAATCCATACAATGAATCTCATAGAAATAGATTAGATTGGTTACCTAATGATGTTAAAATTGATTCGGAAGCAAAAATTTTGTATTATGTTGGATGTACTTCCTCTTATAGAAGAAGAGAAATGGCAGTTGCCGCCGCGCGTATAATGAATGCTGCTGGCGTTCCATTTAACATACTAACTGATGAAGAGTTCTGTTGCGGGAGCCCCATATTAAGGACTGGCGATACTAAAACATTCGAGGAATTACTCAATAAAAACATCAATGTTATAGAATCTAAAGGAATTGAAACCGTTGTTTTTTCCTGCGCTGGATGTTATGACACATTCAAAGTAGATTATCTATTATACAAGGCGTATAAATTTCGAGTGCTTCATACCGTAGAATTTTTTAATGAATTAATTGATAATGGTCAAATAAAATTAACACATGAAGTGCCATTAACCGTCACCTATCACGATCCTTGCCATTTAGGAAGAAATGCAGAACGATATGAAGAATGGAGGGGTGATATTGTCGATTTAATGCCTTTAATATCTATTAATGTCCCCCCTAAACCAAAAAGAACTGGATCAAAAGGGGTTTATGAACCACCTAGAAATATTTTAAAGAAAATCCCTGGATTAAAATTTGTTGAAATGGAAAGAATACGAGAATATTCTTATTGTTGTGGGGCTGGGGCAGGAGTAAAATCAGCGTTTCCAGAATTTGCTCTTAAAACGGCAAAAACAAGAATTATAGAAGCCGAAGATACTGGAGCAGACACTTTAACTTCTGCTTGTCCCTTTTGTTCTACTAATTTGCAAGATGGAATTGAAGAATCTGGTTCAAGTTTAAAATTTTATGATATCAATGAATTAATAATAAAGGCTTTAGGATTAAAACTGTATGTTTTAAAAGATACAAAACCGGAGGTTGCTTAAATGGTCTTAAAAAAAGAAATTCTCAACCAATTTGAAGCTATCGTTGGTTCAGACAATGTCAATGATGGCGAAGTAATAACAAATGTATATGCTTATAATTGGTGCATGGAAATTTTTAATTTTATGGATGGAAAAGAGCCCTCTCCTTTTTCTGACACTCCTAAAGCCGTGATTCTTCCAGCTATTACAGAAGAAGTACAAAAGATTGTGAAATTATGTAATAAGTATAATATAACATTTAAAGCTCAAAGCACCGGTTTGGGCCCATGGAATCAGCCATCTACCGATAATAGTATAATAGTTGATCTCCGAAGAATGAATAATATTGTTAAGATCGACGAAAAAAATCTTTATGCTGTAATTGAACCTTATGTAAGTGGAGCTCAATTGCAAACAGAAATAATGAAATACGGTTTAAATTGTCATATGCCTGGAGCAGGACCACAAGTATCCCCTCTTGCTAGCGCTACTTCTATGAATGGTCCAGGATTTACATCTCCCTCCACAGGTCATAGCGCAAGAAATGTTTTAGCGGTCGAATGGGTACTCCCAACAGGGGATATATTAAGATTAGGGTCTTTAGGCTTAAAAAAAAATCCTGACTGGTATAATGGGGATGGGCCAGGTCCTAGTTTAAGAGGAATTATGCGTGGATGGGCTGGCGCAAAATCAGGAATTGGTATATTTACCCAAGTGGCAGTAAAATTATTTCCATACCCATGTAGTACAAAATTTAATGTGACAGGAAATTCTCCCAACTATAATTTTGACATTCCAGATTTCATGAGACTTTATATCATAGACTGTGGAAGTTTTAAATATTTGGAAAAAGTTTTTTTACGAGTGGAAGAAGAAGAAATCTCGTTTATTTGTAGCCATTTATCTGGGTTCGCTACCATGGCTATTTTTGCAAATTCAATTGATAATCTCATGGACAAATCATCAATCGGTATCATGAAAGTTCCAATAGTTATTTTAATAGCTGCTCGAACTAAACGTGAATTTGATTATAAGCAAAAAGTCTTGAAAATGCTACTAGAAGAATTAAAATTAACTAACATAATTGGAACGAAATATATTCCCGAATCGATTTTTTACGCAGAAGCCTTACGGTCTAACTTAGGACTTCACGGATTCATAACAACAGGGGGTTTTCAGAGCACAAAAGGAGGTTGTGATACCGCAGCAATGTGTCTTCGAAGCACAAAGTCAAATATACGTTTAAAGAAGAAATACATAAAAAAGGGAGTAATTGCAAATGACTTTGGGGAAGGTACATGGATGAGTTCTTATGAATCAGGACATTTTTTCCATATGGAATCGCCTACAATGTTTGATCAAACAAATAAGAATAGCGTTGAAGGAATGGCAGAATACATGGAAAAGAGTAATGAATTAGATTTACTCAAACACCTTGGTGCTCCATTCTTCGTGGAAGGAGATAAAAACCATGATTTTTTTGGACCATATATGATGAATTATCATATTTGGTTAAGAAAGATTAAAGAAGAATTTGATCCGAATAACATTGCTGATTCAGGATTTTATATATCTCCAAATAGAAACGAATTAGAAAAGCGAGGAAAATAAAATATGAACGCTATAAATTCGGAGGAGAAAAAAATAAGAGGTTTTGCAGGAATTATAGCAAAATCACTAGCTCCTTTAAACGAAAATGAAAAATTTAAAAAAAAATTTAGTAGAACAAATCTCCAATTTCTTTTAAATGCTGTTAATGTAAATTTTGCGGCATTAATTATTCTTGATTGTGGCGAATTAAGAGTCGAAAGTATACCAAATAAGCCGAAAGAAAATTTAAAAAAGAAAATAATTGGTTGGGACGCTTATTTAGAGATGGATACTCAGACATTTTTAGCTATATCCATGAAAAGAATTACGATGATAGGCTTAGGAAAAAAAATCTTAACGCGCAAGGTAAAAATCAGAGGTATTAGAAAATTAATTGTTCTATTAAAAGTATTCTCATTGTTGAATTAAGATAATTAATATAAATATTCAATATTATAAACTTAAATAGAAATAAATTGAATTTTTAATTGAAAAATGAGTAAATAATAAGGTTTTCAATATGGGAAAAAAATCAAATCCAACAACCTTTCAAGGTTCATTGAAAAAAAAATTTTATTTTGAAGGGTGGTACAATAAGTTAATTGATAGTACAGCAAAACATATTTATGCTATTATCCCTGCAATTGCGCTGAATAAAAAAGAAAAAACTTCACACGCATTTATACAATTTTTAGACGGCATTAAAGCAACTGCTGAATATTTTAAATATCCCCTAGAAGAGTTTGAAAATCTTTCCAGCAAGAAATATGAGATTCGTATAGGAAAAAATTACTTCTCACTTGACAGAATTCATATTGAAATAGACCAACAAGGTCATATTATTAAAGGGGATCTCGAATATATAAATCCTATTTCGTGGCCTAAAAAATTTTTACAACCAGGAGTTATGGGTTGGTTTTCATATATGCCATTTATGGAAACTTATCATGGTGTTGTTAGTATGAACCACAACATTAGGGGGACTTTAGAAATTAATGGAGCGTCCGTAAATTTTGATGGAGGTAAAGGGTATATGGAAAAGGATTGGGGAAAATCCTTTCCTAGCGCATGGATATGGACGCAATCAAATCATTTTTCAAACCCAAATCTTTCTTTTATGTTCTCAATTGCGATAATACCCTTTTTGGGAATGCAATTTAATGGTTTTCTTAGCGCTCTTTGGCACGAGGGGAAATTTTACAAATTTGCAACTTATACTAGAGCAAAAGTTCGCTCAATAGAAATCGAAGTAGATTCTATCCAAATTCAAATAGAAGATAAAAAGTATAGACTTGAATTTAAAATTTTCAAAAAAGGCAGTGATTTTGGTAATTTAAAAGCCCCTTCGTCAGGAGAAATGTTAGGTCATATTGCAGAGAGTATTAATTCTAAAATTGAATTAAAATTGTACAATAAAAAGGATAACCAATTAATTATTGACGATATAGGGGTAAATGCGGGGTTAGAAATAAAGGATCCAGAGAAATTAGTTCCAAAATAGAGTTATTTTTCTGGTTTTTTCTCTTCTAAAGATTTTTTAGCGAATAATCTCTTCTTTAATGTTACCATCGCAGTATCTTCGTCGTATTCTAGTACACCAATCTTAGATAATTCATGAACGGCTCTTAAAACCATAGCACCGGCAATCCCGGTAGTATTCTTGATTTGTTCGCGCGACATTTTTTCCTTGTCACCGTGGAGCGTCAAAAGAATTCGATAATGGGGTTGCCCCTGCCATATTTCGGAGATTAAGAGTTGAGTTATTGAAAGTAACGCTTTAATTCTTCCAAAATCAAATTCCGAATCTTGACTTTCTTCTGCTATTTTCGCTAATTTTTTCAATTCTACTTTTAAGCTTGCGTATTCTTTTAATAATCTCTTTTGTTCTTCCGACAATGAACCAATTTTCTGATCTCTTTCTTGTTTTTCTTTTTCAAGCTGTTTAGTTGCTTCTTCCAGCTTTTTCTTTTCACTTTCTAAGCTAGTTTTTTCAACTTCTAATTGTTTTTTATCGCCCTCTAACATTTTCGTAGCTTCTTCTAATTGATTCTTTTCTCCTTCAAGCAATTCTTTTTCCCGGCTAAGCTCTTCTTTATCCTTTTCTAAAACGATTAGCTCGTTTTTGGCAGTTTCTAAAACCTCTATAAATTTTTGAAAATTTTCGGAAACAGAGCGAAGAGTGCCATCAATTATCTCTAAGGTTTTTTTTTCTGTCATTAGAAATCACAATATATGTTTTTTAATTAATAATTATAAATTTAATTAAAATATATAAGTTAAACCTAGTATAAATTAAAATAATAACAAATTTAATTAAAAATTATATTTCTGAAATTAAATAAAATACTGGAACTTCTAATATGAGTATTATTGACAAGGAGGATGCCCAATTTTTTAAAAAAATAATGATTTTAATCATTTTATTGGTGATCTCTCTTTCCTATTTAGCCTATGATAAATCGATAAGTTATTCCCATTATGAAAGAATCGAATACCAATCTTCTGGAGCTACTCTTTATGCTAATCTATATTACCCTTCAAAATATTTAGGATTTCAAGACCAAAGACCTTTAATTATTTACTGTCATGGGATAGGAAGTCAACGAGATTTTGATCTGAGAATTCCAATCGAATTCACCAAAAGGGGCTTTTTTCTTGTAGCTTTAGATTATCAAGGCCATGGTGAAAGCGGGGGTAATATTATAAATATTGATCCAACTACAAATATACCGGCTTTATCTCAAGATTGCTCTAAACTACTGGATAAACTTGAAACATTACCTTTTTATTCAAATGTCAATACTTCTCAGATTGGTTTGATAGGGCATTCTTTAGGAGGGATGGTTGTACTTATGAACCAAGCGTTAGACCCACGCTTTAACATTACAGTTGCTTTGGCTCCTTTAGTAAATTTTGATCCTCAAGAATTAGGTATCGTAAATACTGATAATTACGATCCGTATATACCGGTAAACCTATTGAATAAAACCAACACAAATAATTTACTAATTATAATGCATGTGGATGATGAGGCACTAGATTTTACCAATCAAGCATTAGTAGCTCAAAGTTTAACAGATTGTATAGTAATTCCTATAACAGAACCTTTGATAGGTGGTGGACACCAATTATTTTCCAATGTGGTTTTAATCGAGTCAATTAAATGGTTCGAAAATTATTTTTTTAAATCTGAAACTATAAACGGACCAATAAATATTACCTTTCTTGTAAACTACGTTGTCCTTTTTGTCACTTTATTATTATTAGTTTTAATTGTTCTTTCTTTGATATCTTACACTTCAAAATTTTTCAGGGATAAGGAAGACATTATACAAAAAAATTCGGTAAAAAATGATGTTCCCATATCAAAAATTAAGGATAAGGCTAAAAAATTAAAGCAAATTTTGAAAATAATATTCTATACTACAATTTTTCTGCTTAATTGGGAGATTTTTGAAAGAATGTTTGGTCTTGTGGGTATTTTTTTAGCTTCGCTCAATATA
>Ga0209977_10001187_pt1 | contig 11296 bp, 21 predicted proteins | sample SumtaG_2_FD_183113 | JGI IMG/M metagenome (GOLD analysis project Ga0209977, IMG submission 183113) | Deep subsurface microbial communities from Indian Ocean to uncover new lineages of life (NeLLi) - Sumatra_00607 metaG (SPAdes) (version 2) | ecosystem: Environmental > Aquatic > Marine > Oceanic... | reverse complement strand
GTTGTGGTGAAATAATAAATGCCCTCTCAGATAAGTCCAACCAGTCAGATAAGGAGGATGCAAGTGGCGAAAAATAAGCTAAAAGAGAAATTGAGACAACTACTGGAAGTCAAGCTAAGTTCCCGCCGAAAAGTCCTTCGACTGGAAAAGAAACACGGGATAAGATATGTCCAATGGTGCGAAGAAACTCTTGCTTGGGCAAAGGATAAGGAGGATGCAGAATGAATACTAATTACGAAGCTCAGGAAAAGGTTGTTACAGCAATTTATAAATTTGCCTTCAATAATTCCAAGCTTCTAAAGAACGTCAAAACGTCAATAAATGGTGAAGAAATAGAAGTCAGCCTTAAAGCTGTTGAAATTGCATTAGAAGAAATCATGTCAGCATTTAATTTTGAAGTTGAGCCAGTTACTTAAACAAGACAAAACTAAGGAGGATGATGATGAGTGATATGGACAAAAAGAGGTTTATAAAAATATCTGATGGTTATACATCTTGCATGGATTCATTCGAGCAAGGATTAGAACACATTAGAATGTTATGTGAGGAGGGAGCAGAAGGGGATGAGTGGACATTTAAAATAGTGAGAATGACTGAAGAAGAACATCTGGAATTGCCAGAATTCACGGGCTGGTAAAAGTCCACCCAGAAGGACTGAGAGATGCAGGTTCGGGACAGAACAAAAAAGAAGTCTGAATACAAAGGGCGAGTAACTGATACGTCAATGAAGATTTGCCCCTGTATGCCTTGCTTCAACCCCCATGATTGTGGTCGTCATGTTTACACAGGAGCAAATCAGCGAGAGTGGAAAATTGATATGCAATGTGCTACCAGACACAATGATGGTTGTCCAAGACCAAAGCCAGAACCAGAACATATTTATGTTTCGAAGTATGGCAAGATATGTCAACGATGTGGATTTGTGAGAGCATGAACGAGAAGGACTGAGAGGTAAATGATGAGTGATAACAAAGAGGAGCTACAAGATTTTATGAACTATGTTGATGAAGTCTTTCTCGCAGAGGAAGAAAGAAGGAGAGAAACAATGGCTAAGCGGAGTGATGTTTTTAGAGCAATTGATGTTGAACGGGATTATCAAGATGAGGAATGGGGTTCGCCAGCAAGTAATCCACATACCATTTTTGAATGGATTGGCATTATGAGAAAAGAACTCCAGGAAGCTGAGGATGCATTCTTCAATCGCCCTGCTGATGAATTAATGTTGCAGGAAGTTCTTCAAGTTGTTGCTGTGGGCGTGGCTTGCATGGAACAACATGGCATTGTGCATGAGAAAAGATGAACGCCCCCAAAGAGAAGGACTGAGGAGAGTGTGATAAAAGCCCACGAATTGAAAGATGGTGAAGATGGCATTTGGTGTCCCAGATGTGGCGATGTATTCCATGATGCCGATATGGAAAAAGAACCGGGGAAATACTATACTTGTCCAGTTTGTTTCACCATAGAACATAAAGAATGTAGAGGATTAGCAGATGAGTGTTCTTTATGTAAAGGCGTGGATGGTTGCGAATTTGTTGGCGAGTATTTGGGAAGTGTAAAGACATTGACTGAAGAAGATTGGGAAGAAATAAACCGATACATCAAATGCGTATTTTTGCCCTTTATACATGGGGTGCTTCATCGGGCAGAGAATCGATTAAAAGATAAGAAGGAGATAGTGTGAGATATCGAAAGAAGCCAGTAATTGTTGAGGCTATACAATATGATGGTAGCAATGGGGAAAAAGTAAAAGAGTGGGCAGGAGACAATAAAAAGATATGGGAAGAATATGATGTCTATGTTTCGCCTCCAGGCGTGTCTACTTGTCGCATCAAAGTAATAACGCTTGAAGGGAAAATGTATGCGTATCCGGGTGATTGGATTATTCGAGGAATTGAAGGCGAGTATTATCCATGCAAACCTAGTATTTTTGAAAAGACATACGAGGTTGTGGAAGATTAGGCTTTCGATAAATGTAATTATCAAAATGAGGTAGAGTGATGTTTGATTTGTTTGTTAGGATATGGAAATGGAGAAGATGGAGTCAACCCAGACAGGAGGAAATGGCAGAACTGAGAGCGTTGCAGAGGCATGGCAAAGGAAAGAAGAAGCAAGGATTTAAACAAAGACCAATCCAGAAGAGACGTATTCACAGAACAAGAAAACGATAGTGAAGGAGAATTTAATGACTGAAGAACTGACAGAACGTCAAATGTTGGAGGCTTTGTACGATAAATTCATTGTTGAGGGAGAAGAACCTGAACCTCCACCTGGACCTGAGCCTAGTAGACCTACGGCATTAGTCAAAGTAATCGTAGACAAGTGCCATTTGAGGTTTGTCAGTCATAAAGATGATGTCGGGAAGGCAGTGTGGGGATCGTATCCTAAGGGCTCTGACAACCCGAAACGTGACAGGTACTTGATATATCTGGGCTATCTTGTGAAAGTGTATATGGATGGGGATGTTAGATATGGAAAATATGAGGGAGCATTCAGGGGTTCTGGCATGGCTCACGGCTGGGAAGTGTGTGCTGGGCAGACATTCAATGGACACATAGTTATGGGGTATCCCAAGCGGATCGGGTATACTAGGCTGTATATTTTGTGCAGGGACGCAAAGAGGGTTTGATATCGGAGAAGAAGCGCCAATCAAAGGGAGATCGACAGAAGTAGAGAGAGACGAGCTGCTTTTGGTCAGGTGTTCTGGGTGTGGGGCAGAGATAGGGAAATATACAATATTTGATGGGGAGCCGTGGATAGAAGCAAGAATTGGAGGGGTTGAGATGAAGCTAATCAGGATTCACGGAATTTGTGGGTGCGGAAAACATTTCGGATTTCACCCGAGTAGTGGGTTGCGCAAGATATTGAAACGGAAAGGCGCTTCGGAAGAGCAGATAAAGCAGATGTTTATGGAGATGGAGTGAAGGATCTTATTTTAATTCTAAAGAGATGCTTTATAGCATGGGCCAAGATGTTTTCTGACCCACCGTACGAGATATTGAGAAGGAAATAAAAGAAGGGGAATTTGTGATAAAATAAAAGACCCCCAGGCGTGGATTGGTCTCCTGCCTGAGGGCTGCCCGGTGGCGTGGTGCCATCGGGCTTTTTTATTGGGTAGCTCGGGCGATGCAGATAACCAGGCAGTAGCAGAGATTGGCAAGTTGGAGATAGCCTTTGGCCAGGAAGTGGTCGCCAAGCAGGAAGAGCAGGTCAGTCATGGGGTTATCTCCTGGAATAGTGTAATTGGATCTCTCTGCCTGTTGGCGAGTTTTTTGGTGAGTTTTGTGGCTTCATAGCATCCCAAGCTGGTCCTGGAAAGCCTGTAACCCTTGTCCTGTAAATGTTGGGCAAATGCACGGCACGCAGCGGTTTTTGATCTTGCCCACACAATACCAATGTAAGGGAACCGAGCATAGGATCGGAGACAAACACGGAATGGGGTGAGGTTGTTAGAGCTCATGGGACTGGCCCCTTGAAGTCAAAGTAGTCTGTTCCGTCATAGGATGGGGAGTTGATGAGCCTGTACAGTCTGGTAAAGAGAAGAAGTGAGATAAAGAGTAAGAAGATAGTCATGATTTGGTCTCCTTTGTGTGGCGGGCTGAATAAGTGGTGTATGCCCGTTGTAATTACTTAGTCGCTGAAAACAAGAGAAAAGTGTTGATGATTTATTGGATTGGTAGGGATTGACACTTGAGATTGAGAGAAATATTGTGTATAATGCGGGAAACTGAATAGATGGTGAATTGGTTGAGGTTACCGCTCAATGGCTGAAAAGTCGCTGGGCGGTTTTTTTATTAACTAGTGTACGGAGGTAGAAATCATGGAACTACTAAACGACTTTGCGCCTGTGTTTGGTGCGTTGGTAGGTGTGCCGGCATTGATCACTATGCTCATCAACTTATTAAAGCAGTTTGAAGGGATGAGGAAACATGATGGCAAAATGAAAGGGATATCGCAGTGGATGAACCTGGTTGTGTACCTGGGATTGTTTGGGGTGAAAACCTTCAAGCCAGAATTTGATCTTGGACCTGTGGATGAGATAGCTGGAGCTGTAGCACAATTTGGGTATGGTCTTATTGGACTAATCCCATTGGGCATGTTCATATCAGGGAAGGTGCATGGTGAGATTCGTGGTCTGCCCGTCGTTGGAAAAACATTCAATCCAGAGACATAGGGATCATTTTGATGTAAGGAGAATGCTATGGGTAGTTGGATTACAAAGGTAGTTGTGCAAGTTGGCGATGATGAGGTGGAATTGACGAAAGAGCAGTTTATGGAGTTGTCCGGTGAAATACGGAGACTTAGAGGGGAATTGCATGGTGAGCTGCAGGAGATGTTGAGGGATGTGCCAGAGCCTGACGTGATTTCACTAGGGAATGCGGGGACGGAGAATGTCGAAGGGGGAGGCGAGGTTTCTGCGCGAGTTGCTGTATTTGATGGAACCGTAAATACATTGCCTCGAATGCTAGGCGTGCTTGGCAACGACTGAGAAAACCAATTGGAGAGGACTGATCAGAACTAGAAAATACCCGCCTATTGGTTGAGACTGGTAGGCGGGAAAGGTTTGGATATGGGTGAGGTGGGGAGGTATTCTTTATGACTGAAATAGATATGAGGTGTGTGTTGTGTCACGAGGAGCCTGTAGACGGTGTTTGTGAATGTGTTCCAGAGGTATTGGTAGGAGCGCTAAGCTTACTGAAAACATATATGAAGAATTTGGTGGAAAGGGCTAGAAAAGTCATTGAGATATCAGAGTGCTTAGCTAATGAGAATGGGATATGTCCGTTGTGTACGGGAGGAATGACTGGATGTGTTGTGGTGAAAATGAAAGAATATATCGTCAAGCTAGAAAAGAATGGCGTCATTGAGTGAGGTGGTTGGGGCTGTGGATGGAATTGTATTACAGTCATTGGATGATTTACTAGACGTTGAACAGAAGACGTTGGTGATTCCTCCGTATCCTGGGGAACTTGGGGGAAAGCTGAAACCAGGGGACAGAGCGTACTTGTGGCCAAATGGATACGTGAGAAACCAAAGGGGACAGATATTGGTAGCATCGCCAGCCACGGCTATAACTCGGTCGAACGCAAGCGAGAAGGGAAAAAAGGGAGCTGTGTTGCGACATGAGCGCACTAGGGAGCTTGCAAGAGAGCAAATTACGGAAATTGTACGCATAAAAGCAGAAAAAGAGGACGTGTCGACAGTATTCAACAGTGCTCCAGAAGCCTATGCGTACGCTGTAGGGCAAATATTCAAAGATATATTGAACAAGGAGGGAGATTTGAACCAGCGCCGGCTAGCTCTTGGGTGGGTAGGGGCGGTGACAGGTGTTATTCCTGGTCCAAAGGCTCCAGTAGTTGGAGGTGGTAACGGATCGTCTGTTGACCACCTAAGCCCTAAGGACTGGCAGTTGTTGGGCAGGATCATTAAAAGGGCGGATGAATTACTGAGAATAATAGAGCGAAATGCCTCTATTATTACTACCGATAAGGGTACAAATCACGAGTTATCCGATGGAGAGGTGATAGATGTCTGAGGAAGCGGTACGCCCGCATCATGGGAGAGGTTCCCGACCTTCGTGCTACTGTGGGCAATGTGGGCGGATGGTGGGTGAGGATGACGTATTCAAGTGTTCTGGGTGTGGGGTAAGTAAATGCCGGGATTGTGTTGAGAAGGTGAGGGAGTGTTGGTACTGTGGACATGTAACGGTGGTGGATGGTTGTATCCCTTGACTGACGACTGGCTTGCAGTGCTGGCTCAACGTGTGGTGTAGGTCGACAGGCGGGCAGTCAAGGTGAGACTGTGGTGATGGATGACAGAGGTGATGGCAGGTAGTAAGGCAGTAATGTTTGGGCGGAGCGGGGCGGTGTGGTTGGATGCGGAGTATGTGTTGTGACCCCCCACCCACGTCGAACGCTGCGCCACACAACTCGGCGGGGGTCCCCTTGCGCGAGAAAGTGTGAGGGCATGAAATAAAGGATAAAAAGAAAATGAGAGAATGGAAAGACAGAGAAGAATGGAAATTTGGGCTTGTAGAATTGATTACTTTTGGAGGAATAGTTATTATTTTTCTCTCACTGTTATTTTGCCAAATAAAATGCGGTGGTCTCTGTGGGTGCTAAAGTAGATCTCTACGACTTAGGTCAGAAAATAGACCCTAGCACCGATTGGTTCTATGGCTTCTTGGAATGTGAGTGTGGTGAAGAATGTCTAGTTATTTCCCAAAATCAACTGGTGGTCAAAGAGTGTGATGAGTGCCAAATCCCGGTTGAGGGCTGGATAGAGAATTTGCTGGAGCCAGGAATGTTTTTTGACTACACCGAAGAATGTGCGGAGGGGAAACCGTGAGAGTGACAAAGAAGGAACTCCTGAAATTACAAAATGTGACAATGCGTAGAGAAATTTACGAATCTAAAGTTTTTCGACCAGATGCGAAGAAATTAGAGTGGAGCGTCGGATTAGTTTGGGATGAGAAATATATACTGAGTTTTTTTATCTGGCCTGATGTAAAAAGTATGCGTAAATTCACTGAAGAAGGGGGAGATCATGACGCTTTTTTTGCACACCCAGAGATAGTAGTGGAAAATGGAAAGGTAAGGGGTGGAGATGTAGGTTATATCCATTTGGTTTTGAATAAGTTTGGGGCAGGAACGTTTGCCCACGAACTCCAGCACTTTTTGCAGACGTGGATAATGGTGAATGATTACGATCCTGTAGGAAACGATTGGGAGGATATAGCTTATTTGGCAGGATATTTGACCACGGAATTTTTTAATAATTATTGGGAAGTGTTTGAAGTAGAGCCTGGAACTGGAAAATGTCCCTAGACACCCTGATACCCGAAAATATTGGAGAGCTGACAGAGGAGGAAATAACCCTGTTGGCACAATCCGAACTGGATGGACTGCCTGGAGGGATAGAGGAAAAGCGGGAACAGATAGACTTGCTGAAGGGTAAAGTATTGATCCAGAAGGCACAGAGCGAATTTTCGATAGAAGGGTTCAAAGCGTTCTTCAAGGTTGTGTATGAGTTCGACGTTCTTCCGTACATGGAAGGGGCAATGGAGGAATTATTCGCCTCGAAAGCAGTAGTGGTAGAAGCGTACTTCGAGTCGGCAAAGACGACAACGCTGTCGGAAGGGTTTTTCGCATATTTTATCGGTCATCACCCCAAAACGTCCAGTTTGCTGACCCAGGTGTCAGATGACAAATCGGAGAAAACGGCTGCTGCAGTGGCTGATTTGATAGACGTAAACCCGCGGTGGAAGAGCGTATTTCCCCACATCGTGCCAGACAAAGAGAAATCGTGGGGTGTGAACTCCGGGTACGAGATAAAGCTGACGCACACAGATGCCACGCTGGAAGAAGAGCTGCCCTATCCCAAATGGCGGGAGATGAACACAGAGAGGAAAGATTCCACGTTTATCGGACTGGGGTATAAGTCCCGCTCAATCATCGGGATGCGAGTAACAGGACTGCTGGTGATCGACGATATCCATGACGAGAGCAACTCTTTCTCGGATAGAGAACGGGAAGGCACGCTGAGACGGTTGAAGGGAACAATATTGTCTCGTGCCACCAAAGAGGCGTGGAGAATCGTGGTGGGCACGCCCTGGGTTGAGGAAGATACGATCGATTTTATCAAGAACACCGGGTTGTACACCCACGTTTATATTCCTGTGTATGACACGGTGACTGAAGAGGTTGAAAATGCAATTTATTGGGAGCGGATCAACGAGTGGGTGCTGCCGGCCTGGCCAGAAGTATTTGACGTAGCTTATTTGGAGCAGAAATGGATTGAGCTGGGAGAGGCGGACTTTGCCCGGTTCATGCTGCTGGACCTCGAAAAGGTGGGAGACAGGGTATTTTACTGGCAGGAATACAACCACGAGGAGGTATCCCCCAGGTGGCCCACGGCGGGCGGGGTGGACTTCGCTTCAATTCTACGGGAATCTCAGAAGAGCGATCCCAACCGTTCCTATTTTGGTATGGCGTATATCGCCGAATTGCCCCAGGGCGGAGCGGTGGTGACGGGCGGGGTGAGAGAAAGATGCACACCGGACGAAGCTGAAAAATATATGCGGCGCGCCCAAAATACCCATGAGGGCTGGATGGGGGCGGCCGTAGAACAAGACGGCAAGGGAGAGGTGTTCGTCTATGGACTGCAGCAGAGGCATCCTGACCTAGTCTTCGTGCCTATGCCGACCAGGGGCAGAGGGAAAGAAAAACGCCTGGAGCGGGAGATGTCGCCCTGGTTCGCCAACGGGGTAGTGAAAATATCGACTGCGGAGACACCTTTTTTAAATTCGCTGCGTAAAGAAATGAGGGATTACCCCCACGGGAAATTCATGGACTGTTTAGATGCAGTCTATTGGGCGCTGCGGATGATGCCGCACGTGTTGAAGATGGGGGCGGAGAGCGACAAGGACGGGGAACTGCCCAGTACAAAACGTAAGAAAAGGGAACCTAGCCCATTTAATTCTTTTGCAAACTGGAGAGGATAATGGTAGATAAAAAAGAAACGATTATTGCGCGATATCAGAAAATGGAGGAAAGAGACAGGCCTAAAAACAAAATGCAGGCGTGGATGGGTAAGGCCTGGCGTGGAGAATGGTCGCTGCCGGCACAGATGAGCGATTTGAAGTGGATCCACAAGGTGGTGAGTTCTGATCCTCACGACGCTCTCCGGGCAGGGACACGCGTACTTTCGAGCGTGGAACCGAAAATCACCATCCTCCCTCTGGGTCAAGAAGAAGAGGACCGGGATAAGATGGACAGGATTGAACGGGCACTGCTGTTCCATCTCAAGAATGCTAAGCGGAGGCGAAGGGCAAGTATTTTGCGGGACATTGTGAAGTCTGCACTGCTGTACGACGAGGTCATAGCCCAGGTAATTTACCTGCCTTATCAAATCGAGGCTGTGGAGGCGTTCAAGGGAGACACCAGCAGGTTGAAAGCGGCGCAGAGATATGGGCCGTTCGCTATTGTGATACGCAACCCGCAGCAGGTACATATCGAATATTCGGACTGGATGCCGGAAAGGGTCGTCCTCAAACAAGTGCTGCCCCTGCAGGAAGTGATCGATTTTTGGGGCGAAAAGGCGAAAAAGTTGGGGAAGAAGGCAGAGGAGGAAGATAACAAAGAAAAGAAATACGTGACCATATTGGACTACAGCGATTTGGACCAGCGCGTGGTGCTGGCTTATCTACAGGATAATGATACCAGCTACAGCGATAGTTTTGGGGAGAGCGATGCCATCGAAATTTTGAGCAAGGAAAACAAGTTGAAGTTCCTACCGTGGGTGGCCAAAGTAGGAGGGACGACACTTTTCAGCGAACCTGCCCACCAGCGTATCCCGCTTTTATATCCGGTTTACCAGACAGGGCAGTGGGATACCCAAAACATTCTCGAAACATTGATTGCAAGCGAACCTATCGCCTACGCAGCAGCGCCGCGAATAAAGACATCGGGACCCACAGATGACATATATGTTACCTACGGTGAAGCGCTCAGGCAGGTCCACGAACCCCCAGGACACAAAGTGGAAGCAATGGAGCCCCCAGTTTTGGATGCGGGATTATGGACGCTCGCAGATAGGATTTCCAGTCGTATGGCAAAGAGCACTACTTCTAAGGTGCTACAGGACGCAGACCCTGCTTCTGGGATGGCATTCGCCACTCTCAATCTGATAACCCAGAGTGGGCTGAAAAGCCTTGCTCCCTATAAAGAACTTGCCGAGCAAGCCCTGGCAGATATTTTTACCCAAATGCTGTATTGGATAGAGGAGTCTGAGGACACGATATACGCTTACGTGCGACCCGCCAAAGAAGAGACAATTACGACAGTCGCGGTCGGGGGAGATGATTTCGATACTGAAAAATTATTTATAGACGTGGAGCTCAGCGCGGACGTGCCTACAGATAGGATGTCACGGGTAAATACGGCGGCTATGATGAACAGGGAATTGGGCTTTAGCAAACGCTCAGGTCTGGAAATGACCGGCGAGACAGATCCCGAAAGAGAAGTGCGGTTGAGAGAAGATGAGCTGGACCGGGAAACCGAGAGGCAGATTGAGCGTATGAACATGGTGGAGAGCGCAAAAATCGGCCTGCAAATCGAGGCGCGTGAGCAAATGGCTCAATCAGATATGAAAATTGCCGCTGAGCAGCAACGCCTCGCACAAAGGATTGAGGCTACCACGCCGGGAAAATTAAGCGGGATGATGCAGCGCGGTCAGGTACAAAACAGGCAGACAGGGCAGGGATTTGAAGGCACCAGAGACAAGGCGAGTTTCAACCCAGCGCTGCAGGGCACACCGCCGGCGATGGCTAACCCGGAAGGGACACGAGAAACTCAGCAGGAAATACAGGGTACGCAAACCTCGATAGTGGAGGGGGCGTGAAATGGCCGTATTCAAAGTAAAGAAAGGCGATACCTACGAATCGATAGCACGGCGGAGCGGGGTCAGTGCCGGGGCAGTGATGCGCTATTTCAAGGGGATGCCGATTTATAAAGGCATGAAGTACAACACTAGAAAACTTGCCGGAATGGTGCAGGGCGGGCAGGCATACGCCGCCCTATCTCCTGATATAAACCCGTGGGGGATGCCGGCGGGCGAGATCCCGGATTGGGCGTATGAAACAGAAGCGGGGACTTTAATAGCAGAGAACTACTTGGCGGCTATTGGGATGACAGGGTTCGGAGCGGGAGAAGCGGGGGTTGAGACAACTACCACGAGAAGGCCACCCGCGGAGGAAGCCCCACAAGCCTTGAGAGGAACAGAACAATTGACTACGGGAGCGGGGGGAGTAACCACCGGGAAAAGACCTCCTGCGGCGGAGGCGCCACAAGCTCTAATGCCTGGACCGGAACAATTGACTACGGTTGCTCCTGATATAACTCCTACGACCACGACAGGTCCTCCGGGGCAGCCAAGCCCGATAACACTTGAACCGCCAGTAGATATTTCCGGGGCATTGAGTGAAGCCTACAAGAAAGCGGCGGAATGGGCAATGGGGACAATGCTGCCAGAGGGTTATGAGGCACCGGGAATGGGAAAACCGCTTGGAGAAGTGGCAACTGCTATGACACCCGAACCGGGCAAAAGGTACAGAACTCCTACGGACGTTTCGGGTCAACCCACATACGAACCTGGACGGGGGCAGGCTGCGATCGATGTATACCAGGCGATTCAAGAGGGAGAAACACCAGGGGCTATTTCACAGGATGTAGCTAACCTGCTGGGGTATTCAGACGAATTATTAGAGTTTGCTGGATACGTATTCAATTCCGAGACAGGA
>Ga0209977_10001185_pt1 | contig 11298 bp, 9 predicted proteins | sample SumtaG_2_FD_183113 | JGI IMG/M metagenome (GOLD analysis project Ga0209977, IMG submission 183113) | Deep subsurface microbial communities from Indian Ocean to uncover new lineages of life (NeLLi) - Sumatra_00607 metaG (SPAdes) (version 2) | ecosystem: Environmental > Aquatic > Marine > Oceanic... | reverse complement strand
CCCAATACATATTTGACTACTCTTTAAGACATCAAGTAATTTATCTAAATCAGCTCTCGTATGTGTTGCCATAATCGTAACCCTGAGCCGGCTTGATTCATCCGGAACGGTGGGTGGTCGAATGGCCGGAATTAAGATCCCACTCTCAAACAGAAACCCTGAAACATCAACTGCCTTTTTTGCATTCCCTATTATAATTGGTATGATCGGACTCTCCAGCGATGTCACGTTGAGGTTCAATAACTTAAGCCTCTCCTTTACATAATGAACATTACGCCAGAGTGACTCTCGAAGCGAATGATCCCTTTGAATTAATTTAATCCCCGCAATAGATGCCGCACACACAGCAGGCGGGAGTGCTGTGGTATACATAAACGTCCTGGCCTTATTTCTAAGATAACTAATCAAATCACTATTACCTGTAACAAAGCCGCCTAAACTCCCCACGGCTTTACTTAAGGTGCCCATAATAATATTTACCTTTTTATCTAAATTAAAATGCTCTACACCCCCCCTGCCATTTTCCCCAAAAACACCTGTACCATGAGCCTCGTCTACCATAACCATTGCACTATACTCATGGGCAATCCTGACAATATCAGGAAGAGGCGCCAGATCGCCATCCATGCTGAATACAGTGTCCGTAACAATCAATTTACGAGGGTATCCCGTAGATTTTTTAAGTATATTCTCAAGTTTTCCAATGTCGCGATGAGGGTAAACCCTGAAGGTAGCCCCTGATAACCGACAACCATCTATGATACTTGCATGGTTTAATCTGTCACAAATAACCAAATCCCCACTTGATACCAAAGAACAGATAGTGCCTATATTAGCCATGTATCCTGTTGGAAAGACTATGGCAGCTTCCTTTTTTTTGAATTTTGATATTTCATCTTCAAGCGCCTGGTGTAATTCCGTATTTCCAGAAACTAATCTAGATGCCCCTGCTCCCCATCCATATTTTCCCACTGCATCTTCTACGGCTTTTACAACCTCCGGGTGATTTGCAAGGCCAAGGTAATTATTTGAACAAAAAGATATATATGTTCGTCCTTTTATCTTTACATGAGGACCCTGTGCGCCTTCTAATATATTAAGTTCCCTGTAAAGGCCGGATTCCTTAATTTTCTTCAATTCATTTGATATTTTTTCCATAATATTAAAATCGCATTGTCTATCCGGTTTATTGTGATATAATGAATCTAGAAGAGTTGTTTAAAGAACCAGCATGAGAATATATAGAGGCAACGGGCAAAGGACTAAGGAATTCCATAAGAATTCCCCCGGTTCCAAGTGGTAAATTGGAACCAACAATAAAGAGCCCGCCCTTTTGTATTACATGCTGGTTTTTTTAGTTTTAAATTATCCGCCTGACTAAATTCAAAACAGATGCCTGACTATACAGTTATTTTTGTTACGACAAGTTCACCAGATGAAGCAGAAAAGATAGGACGCGCATTGGTCGAAGAAAAATTAGTGGCATGTGCTAATATCGTACCATCCATACGTTCCATATACCACTGGCAGGGAAAGATATGTGATGATAAAGAAACCCTGATAATACTAAAAACAAAGAAAGAACTATTTGAGCAAATTGAGCAAAGGGTAAAAGAACTACATAGGCTACGAGGTGCCAGAGATAATAAGTATGCCTATAATTGAAGGGTCTAACGAATACCTATCCTGGCTCGAAAATGAAACCAAATAAACCTGTATTTCCTTCCTGTTAATTCCTCTACACCCCCCCCATATAAGCAAATCAGATCAGAACAAATCAATCGAACAGTTCATTTTCTATTATAGAACACAGGATATGACCAATAGTTATGTGGCATTCCTGTATGCGAGGTGTATCTGATGATGGAACCATGAGGCATACATCCACAATATCCTTAATCATCCCGCCGTCTCTTCCTGTAAAACCTATAGTCTTAGCGCCTATCTTCCCGGCTAACTTTAAAGCATTTATAACGTTTGTAGCGTTGCCACTTGTACTCAAACCAAACACAACATCGTCTTTCCTGGTAAATGCCTCTATCTGTTTCTCAAAACAATAATCGTATCCAAAATCATTCGAAATTGCCGTTAATACAGAAGTATCGGTAGTTAAGGCAAGAACCGGCAGAGACTTTCTATCTTTTTTATACCTGCCAACAAGCTCGCCGGAAATATGTTGTGCATCTGCAGCGCTGCCGCCATTGCCCATGAAATACAATGAATGACCATCCCTGAGTGCATTGACAGCCATTGTTGCAATCCTGGCAATAGTTTCAACACTATTAGAAAGAACCTCTGACTTTACACCTATGCTTTCATTTAAAGACTTTTCGATTTCGCTCTTCATTTTTACTTCTGTCATTTTATATACTTATAATTTATTTGTCTTCTCCAACACCTTTGAAACAATATCAGTTGTTGAAACACCCTTTACAAGCGGCGCCAGTAGTACTTTCCCTCCATAGGATTCAACAAACTCACGACCAACTACCCCCTTTTCCTTCCAGTCTTCCCCTTTTATCAAGATATCCGGTTTTACCCTCCTGATAAGGCTTTCAGGTGTCTGTTCGTCGAAGAGCACAACATAGTCTACATCTTCCAATGCCGAAACCAATCTGGCTCTCTCATCTTCTACAACGAAAGGTCTGCTTTGGCCTTTTTGCGCCCTTACGGATGCATCGGTATTCAATCCAACCACCAGCACATCACCTGCCCGTCTCGAAAATTTAAGATATTCTATATGTCCAACATGCAGTATATCAAAACAGCCATTAGTAAATGCAATTTTCTCGTTATTCTCCCTGTGTTTATCAAGTATCTTCTCCAACTCATCTAAGACTTTTATCTTGGAATACAGTGGATTAGGCCCTCCCATAAGTTCACTCAATATTTCACTCCTGCTAATGGGCATTGCACCAATCTTGCCAACCTCAATCCCTGCTGCAACGTTTGCAATTGCAGCGGCATCTTCAAAACTGTTCCCACCTCCCGCTACAAACCCAAGAACACTTAAAACCATATCACCCGCACCACTAACATCATAAACATCCTTGGGCACCGTATGAATAAGATTGTACTCGCCATTCTTATTGCATAAAAACATCCCGTCTTTATCGACCGTTATAATAACATACTCAAGTGAAAGGTCTTTCAATAACTTCTTACCGGCAGCCTTTAAACTATCTATTCCCGTTATCTTAATCCCCGTTGATAATTCCGTTTCGTATCGGTTAGGTGCTATTACTGTTGCACCTTTATAATTATCATAATCGCCACCATACCTCGGATCCACAATAACAGGTATCTTTTGCTTTTTACCATAATTGATAACAGCCGTTACAATTTGTTTAGATACTGCACCTTTATTCATATCTGAAACCAGGATTACGTCAAGATGTTGGATTTTATCTTTAATCTTGTTGATAATTTCATTCTGTATTTTTTCCTGTATATCATCAGTTTTTTCATAATCAATCCTTAAAAGCTGTTGAACACCTCGCCCGGCCGATTGTAGATGTCCCATCACCCTGACCTTCACAGTCGTAGGTCTATTACAATCCTCAACGATACCGTCCGTTTCGACCCTTAAATTATTTAACATTTCCCGTAATCGTTTACCTTCATCATCATTACCGATAACGCCGCAACAGTAAACATTTGCCCCGAGCTCTGCAAGATTATTTGCAACGCTTCCTGCTCCACCAGGCCTTACTTCTTCAGATGTTACATTTATCACCGGTATTGGGGCCTCCTGCGATATGCGTCTAACTTCCCCCCAGACATATTTATCCAGCATGAAGTCCCCAACCAGGAGGATATTTGGCCTGCCGATGGTTGATAAAATGTGTGCTAAGTTACGTGAGCTAAGCTCAGCTTTGTCAGACAATTTATCTCTTTCCTATCAAAACAAAAATAGCCGGGTTCAAGGATGTTTTCCCTATATTCTTCAATGGTATCTATGGTATGTTCCTGGATATATTACATAGAACAGCCACTTTTCAGCGAATTATAAAGAGAATATCAGCTTAAACTCATGGTGTCAAATGTAAATTAAAGCCTGCCTATGTATCAATGAATGGGTTGACGGTTGCCCTGTGTATTACTCGATTTGGAAATCAAATAGGCTAAAAATACCGAAAAACAGGGAATGGGGATATGCATATTTTTTATTGCAGCAATTTATGTACTGTGATAGTATATGTAGCTACATGTAGTTACCTCAGGAACACTTGCAAAATGCTTATATTAAAGCTAGAATATTTTAATAACGATTATGTCAGGTTTTTTATAAATAAAGGAGATTATCACCAATGAAGAAAGAAATTCATCCGGAATACATGGAAACAACCGTTACCTGTGGATGCGGCGAGACATTCAAAACAAGATCTACAAAAAGCAAAATAGCAGTAGAGGTCTGTTCAAAGTGCCACCCATTTTACACCGGCAAACAGAAATTTGTGGATGCCGCAGGAAGGGTTGATCGATTTAAGCGAAAATTCGGCTGGACTGATGATTCGATAAAAGGCGAAACTTCAACAGCAGGCGCTTCAGGAAAAGAAGAAAAAGCCGTAGAAAATAAATAAGCCGGAGACAAGTTATGCAGCTTAATGAGAAACTATTGAAGAGGCTCCGAGAGATGCTCGATCGCTATAACGAACTTGAAACTCTCCTTTCAGACCCGGAAGTTATTTCTGACAGCGCCAGATATACATCTTACGTTAAAGAACACGGCAGACTTTCAAAATTCGTCGGCAAATATTCTCAATTAGATGAAACACTCAAACAAAAAGAGGAAGCTGAGACTATCCTTTCGGAAAATAATGGCGATGCAGACTTACACGATCTGGCCAGAGACGAAGTAAATAACCTTAAAAAAAAAGAAACTGAACTTTTTGAAGAGATCAAGAGTTGTTTTTTTACAGAAAGCAATGAATCTCATAAAAACATAATAATGGAAATCCGCGCAGGAACCGGCGGTGATGAAGCGGCTCTGTTTGTCGCTGATCTTTTCAGGATGTACACAAAATATGCTGAAAAACAAAAATGGAAAGTGGAAATATTAGCCAGCAGCTCTACAGAAAAGGGTGGATTTAAAGAAATAACATTTTCTGTCTCAGGTGAAGCGGTTTATCATAAGTTCTGCTATGAAAGCGGTACTCACCGCGTGCAAAGAGTCCCTACCACAGAAACAAGTGGAAGAATACACACCTCTGCTGCAACAGTAGCAGTTTTGCCGGAAATTGAAGAAGTTGAAATAAAGATTGACCCAAAAGATATAGAAGTCGATACATTTCGTTCTTCCGGTCCCGGAGGGCAAAAGGTTAACAAAACCAGTTCTGCAATCAGAATTACACACACACCAACCGGTCTTGTAGTTAAATGCATGGATGAAAAGTCGCAACATAAAAACCGCAGCAAAGCTATGCGTATCTTGCGTAGCCGTCTTTACAATTTTTTACAGGAGCAAAAGAAAGACGAACGTGACAAAACCCGCCGGACCCAGATAGGAAGCGGTGATAGAAGTGAAAAAATCCGTACATACAACTACCCGCAAAACAGGGTTACCGACCACCGAATAAATCTCAATCTATACAATCTGGAGAAGATAATGCTTGGAGAGATGGATGAATTGACGAAAGCAATGACAAATCACGGAAAAGAAGAAAAGATGAAGGAACTGGCTGCAACCCTGTAATTTAATACATGTTCTCATATTCTCCAAATCACCATAAACCATACCTTTAACTTCATACATCCCATTAAAATCTATGACAAATATCCAAAATATCCAGGGAAAGAATATAATTAGCAATATATTGATGTGGGCAATTAACACCTTAAAGAATTCTAATATAGAATCTCCCAACATAAACGCAGAAATTCTGCTTGCTCATGTATTATCATGTGACAGGATAGGGCTTCATACAAATCCAGACAAGATCATTGATGATGAAGATATTAGCAAGTATAAAAAACTGATCAATAAAAGAACAGACCGTGTTCCTCTGCAATATATTACAGGCCATGTGGAATTCATGTCACTTGACTTCGTCGTAGATAAACACACCTTAATCCCAAGACAAGAGACTGAAATACTTGTGGAAACCGTTCTAAACAAGATAAAGGACAGAGCACTTCCAAATAAGACAATAACCATTGTGGACATAGGAACCGGTTGCGGCAACATTGCAATATCATTAGCCGCAAACCTACAAAATGCGCAAGTATACGCAAGCGACATCTCAAGAGGAACGCTTGCTGTTGCCGGGACAAACGTTCGAAGGCACAGGGTTACAGACAGGGTTCATCTTTTGCATGGAAATCTATTTGAGTCATTCGATGGGCATCTTAGTAAAGGAAACGTTGATTTTATTGTTTCAAATCCACCTTATGTTAGTGAAGCAGATTTGAATAAATTGGAGCCGGAAATAAAAGACCACGAACCTCTCAAAGCGTTGGTAGGAGGAAAAGACGGATTATGTTTCTACAAACGCATAATCAGAGAAGCTCCTGAGTGGTTAAAGCCCGAGGGATTCCTAATCCTGGAAGTTGGAGAAACGCAGGCTGAAACAATCACAAATCTCATCAAAACAGAAGGACATTTTAAAAATATTGAGATTACTAAAGACCTGCAGAAAATAGACCGCATAGTCTCGGCAAGAAGAAAGTAATGTGCTACGATTCTATACTTTTCTCTATTTCGCCGTAAGGCTTCAGCCAGATGACATCATATGGTTGCATGGTGATTTCAAGTTTTTGATGATTGTTTGCAATCTTCCCCTTTTTGCCTACTAGATCATACCAGTGAGTTTCCTGAGTGCCAAGTTCAGATACTGGAACCTCTATGTAGCAAGCCTTGTTGGTTACGTTAATTAATGTCAGGATGTGTTCATTCCCTTTAGGGGAAATTCTTAGAACCGAAAAGATAGCAGGTGAGAATGCCAATGTGTATTGCTCTCCATTAGGATGAAAGGCAGATTCCTTTACCCTGATTTCCATAATTCTACCGAACTCACTGCGAATCTGTGAAAGTTTAGAATGAGGATCCTTCAAGGATTCTGTGATATCTTTCTCATCGATCACCTTACGGTTTATGTTTCGCTTAGATTTAGTTGCCAGAACGGCTTCTGTATCGTTAATGGTGCCGATCAAGCCGTGGAAGTAGAATCCAGGTACACCTCTGAGAACAAGGGCAATACTCCTTGAGGCGACAAAGCGTTTGGTCTGAAAAGCCATATCCTCATTGCTGTCGTCATGGTTAAGGGCACTGAACCAGGTAGTATTAATTTCGTAAGGCTCATCATTGCCGTCTTCACCTGCCTTATAGGATATAAATGCACCGTGTTCCTTTGCCCTCTGAACGATAAAATCTACATCTTCTTTTGAAAGGATGTTCTTAACTCCCATGAGTCCGACACCGTCGTGGGTATCCAGGATGTTTAAGAATGTTGACGCATCTGAAACGAAATCTAAATCTCTGGCCCATCTGGAAAGAACAGTAGCATTTTCTTTATAAAATGCGTGGAGTACAAGGGGGGGTAAGGCAAAGTTGTATACCATCTGCGCCTCATCGTAGCCATTTCCAAAATAAGAAATGTTTTCTTCATGGGGTACATTGGCTTCTGTAACCAACGATACCCGGGGTGCAACTACATTCAGAACATCACGAAAGAGTTTGATTATTTCATGTGTTTGTTTCAGTTGCGTACACTTGGTTCCCGGATCATGCCAAAAATAGGTCACGGCATCCAGGCGAATAATGTCTGCCCCTCTACGCACATATAAAAGTAGGCTTTCGATAACCTTTAACAGGACTTTTGGACTCTTATAATTAATGTCAATCTGATCGGGAGAGAAGGTAGTCCAGACATAGACAGGCCCGTTAATTGACTGGAATTTTGTCAGGATATCTGAGGTTCGAGGTCGGACAATCATCCTGCGCTGTTCTTCTCTGAGGGCATCAGGTGAGGAATAGGCTATAAAAAAATCTTTATAGAAGGGATTGCCATTTAAGAATTCCTGAAACGCAGGTGATTTGGATGACGCATGGTTGAAGACTCCATCAAACATGAGCTTGAAACGCTTTCCCAATTCCTCTATATCCTGCCAGGTTCCCAGATTTGGGTCTACGGCCTTAAAGTCCGTGATTGCAAATCCTTTATCCGATGAATAAGGGAAGAAAGGAAGTATATGCAAGGTATTGATGATTCTGATTCCTTCTCTGATACGGGGACCGATATCAAAAAACTTGATCAAACTTGCAAGGGGTGAACGTTCTTTACCACGAAGGAGGTCACCATAGGTGATAAGGATCATGTCCTTTTCCGTAAACCGTTCTGTAGGGTCAAAATCTTTTTCTTTGTCAATCATTCCATGAGGTTTATGGGCGTAGTAAACTTTGAGCATCCTTTCCAGCTCGGGCATGCAATCCTTGGCTACAGATTCACTATATAGGTGACTAAACCAGACAAACATCCGTTCACGAGCCTCATGTGGAATCTTCAAAAGAGGTCCTGTAAAATCTGGTTCCTTGTTGTGGAGTATACGGTCAAGTATTAACGGACTGAGACTACTTGCATTTTTTTTGGAGGCTAATTCACCCATTTTTGTATCCAACGTATTTCATTAAACGGTTTAAATTTTAATACCATCATAAAAGATAGTAAAGAACTATTATGTAATTTTGTATATTTGCTCTAGCTTCCTAAAAAAAGTAAGTTAGTTTTGTCTATATGTTCTCTATTTGTATAGTTAAGTTAAACTATAGTTTTTAATATAAAGGGTTAGCTGTTTCTACGTTCCATATTTATAAGTTTAGCATTATGCGTGTTTCATGTTCCTTTAGAATGCGTGAAGTATCAAGCACTTATATGAGGCGAGGGAGATATGGGCAAGTTTTAATGAACTTAAATTATGAATCTCTTTAAATACACTGTATCTGAAGAGATTCAGTCTTCTACTATAGAGAACTTCAACGAATTGTTTTCATATATTGCTTTGGTAAGAATTAAGAAGAAAATACTACAAGAGACTTAACTAAATTTCAATTGCCATCCCTGACTTTAAACTCGACGAATAATGGCTTATGATCGGATGATTTAATAGTTACTAAAACATCTGATCTATCTTGTTTCACTTCAAGTTCCTTGCAGCTATAAAATATATGATCTAAAGGCGTCGGAAAAAAGAAGAAACGTTTTATTTCTTTTTCATCTTCTTTTGTAAAAGTAACTGTTTCTAAACCTAATCTGGCTTTTAATTCTTTTAATAAGAAAATTAATCTCTCTTTGTTTCTTGTATTGAAATCACCTGCAAATATTATTGGACCATTATGTCTACTTATTTTATTAACAATTTTAAATAATTGTGCTTTAAATTTTTCAAGATTAGCCATATTAATACCGTGAATATTGACTACCAATAGTGATTCGTTTGAGGGTGATAATTTATATGAGGTAATTAAAGTTGTCTTTGGGGTTTTAACAACTGGTTCTAATCCTTCTGTCGTTATAGAATACTGTTCATACGGTTTGGCCTTAGAAGCCGTTAGCACTCCAGAATAAGTATCATGGTTTCTTTCTTTTATATTGGGAGAAAATATCCATCCCATCTCTTTACTGGTCTTAAGTAGTGCATGTTTCAGTCCAGCATCCAATCTTGCTTCTTGAAGGACAATAATGTCTGGTTTTTTATCTTTATAAATTTTATCATAATCTTCAACCCAATCTCTTGAATTTCCTTCCTTATGGATATTCCAGACAAGCACCTTGATTGATGAATCATTAAGTGACTTTGTAGAAAATGTATTTTCTTCTTTAATTATCCCTCTTGCTGGAATTAAACTCCACATGACGAGATGAAAATTATTAAGATTAACAAAATAAAGTGTTTTTTATTCTTTTTCACTATTCCTCCTTAAAACCCAGATAACTCATAAGTATTTGTGGAAAAAGAAAACCAACATCCATAAGACTTTTGCATTATTTGCTTGCCGTATCACAATCTCTTAAATAAGCGGTTGAATAGGGCCTAAGAAGCCCTTAATTAATCTGGCTTTGATTTCCCTGCCTGTTAATTTAGCTTCTTGAAATGGCCCAGCATAATTGTAATGATCATAAAAATCCTTATGATAAAAAGGAACGGTCTGTTTCTCTGGTTTTAACTCAAAACTTCCAGAATAAGTAAACGGCCAGATATCAATAATGGGGATAATTTTCATAATATCGTCTATAGTTCCACTGAACCACGAAGTCACTGGCAGTTTTTTGCGTTTCCCGATCGCCCAACTGTTTTGATTGGCCATATCTCGACGGATACCTTCTTCAATAGCCAGGGCCACTTTGTGATCATAAATGATAAGTCCTGCTTCTGTATTTAAATTGACTGACCGCGGACTAAGGTTAAAGGAGCCTACCCATACCTTTTCTTGATCAATAACGTATGTCTTTGAATGAATGCAAACATAAAAACCATCGCTGCGATGATCTTTGGCAATAGGCGAAATCATTTGATCCATATCTTCCGGAACAGGTTTCAATTCAAAAATTTGCCATCGAAATTTTTTGAGGTATTCTTTTTTATTTTTATACGAAAAAGCATAGGCATGGACGTGATCCGCCGCGGCCAATGAATTGCTGGAAATAAAAATCTCTAAATTTGGTTTTTCTTTGGCCAATTCCTTAAAGTATTTTGTTCCCCTTTTGATAACGACAAGATAAGGTGTCTGCATGACAAGGGAACGTTGTGCCTGATTAATCAGATTAGCTAGTTCATATGTTGATCGTGAAACTTTATATTTCCCTAATCTTTCTCCTTTACCCGGTTTATCCGCGACAAAATGAACTTTATTAACGCTATAAACCTTTTTGATAAATTTCTCTTCGATATAAGAATTGTCTGCTTCGCATTTTTCGATCCCGTCAAATAAATCACCGAGTTTGAAGCTCGCTTTTTCTTTATATTTGGGGTAGGTTCCTTTCTCAATAATTTGCTGAACATCACGCATATCTTTAGTGGAAACAGATAGAGGATGAAACCAATACTCCATAAAGGAATCGGTCATTTCTTTAACAATGGGACCAATGACGAGCACATCAAGATCTTTAAAATTTCGTATTTCCCCTCTATCATAATACTCATTTCCATAATTACGTCCACCTGTAATTGCCATCCGATCATCAACAATAAAAATTTTATTGTGCATTCTCATATTGAGATTTTTAAATCCAAATCCAGCCTTTTTTAATAATGTCAGCTTAGAAGGTCGAATTTTATTTGAAGAGGAGTTATAGAGTTTAA
>Ga0209977_10001183_pt1 | contig 11306 bp, 10 predicted proteins | sample SumtaG_2_FD_183113 | JGI IMG/M metagenome (GOLD analysis project Ga0209977, IMG submission 183113) | Deep subsurface microbial communities from Indian Ocean to uncover new lineages of life (NeLLi) - Sumatra_00607 metaG (SPAdes) (version 2) | ecosystem: Environmental > Aquatic > Marine > Oceanic... | reverse complement strand
CCGACATCAACATCTTGAAATTTACCTTCAATAATCTGAAATAATTGAAATGATTTACAAGGAGATTCCATGTCTCTACCGAAATACATTGAACAATGTCCTTCCGCGGCACATGCTTCGTACCATACTCCTTTTATACTCCAATTTATCCTTTCTTTAGTTTGTTTAGACATAAAATTTCAACCATTTGTTATCTATATTCAATTTAATTTAATTCTAATAATGATTAAAGTATGGAATGCTTTTTATAAAAATAAAATTAATTCTTCTTCTTACTTTCTATTTTCACTTCAACTAAATTATAGTCCTTAGAACCTAATCCAATATCCTCTGCTGCTTTCAATTGTAATTCCCAGTGTTTGGATTCTTTCCCATTAAGATTTAAGTCCAATTCGTGTGTTTCCGGATCAAATCTAGGTACGTAAGAAAACCATTCATGTGTGTTATCTTTAGATATATTTTTAACATCACCTAAAATTGAATGAGGGTTCATTAAAGAAGAATGAATTAAATCAATGGCAACTTGATCTATAGCAACGGGATCCAGTGAGGATAAAACACCAATATCGCTTACAAATGGAATATCGGAACCACCTGTACAATCGCATTGCCACGTTACATCTATAACATAATTAATATAAAATATTTTATCCTTTCCAAAATAATCAACAACACCCGCAGCGTTATCTACCATCTGAGTTATAAACTCCTCCCGCGTTGATGCTCCAGTATCTATAACGTTATTTTTACAGACTGATTTACACATATAACAGTATCTACATTTATTTTCATCGCGCTTTAATTTACCGTCTGTTCCTTCCGTTAAAGCATTTGTAGGACAAATTTTCAAACAATCTTCGTAATCAGAAATTGGTGCGTCGTAATTAAATTCAAATTTTTTGCCAACATGCGCTTGAACTTTACCTCCTTTGCTTACGCACCCAATTCCTAAATTCTTTATAGCACCACCAAACCCAGCTCCAGCGTGCCCTTTAAAATGTGTAGCTAATATCATGTGGTCAAATTCTCTCAATCTACCCGCAACTAATATTTCTTTAAATCGCTTACCATTAATTTTTTGTATCGCTATATCGGTACCAACGCTACCATCTAGCATTAAAACTTTTGCTCCCATGGTTTCATCGGTAAAACCATGCATTTTAGCTATTTCTAAATATTCCTTTTCTGTTGCACGACCACTGTATTCCGTATGGGTCCCTGTAAACGCCTCTGGAGCCCCCCAACCGCACGATTCTGCTACAGATGGAACTGCTTTTAAACCCTTTACATAATCGCATAGAAATCTTAAATAACTAGGACGTAAATATCTAACGTTCTCTAAAGCTCCGAAGTGAGTTTTGATTACAACTTTATCTCCTTTATTCACTTTGTTCTTAAATCCGATTTTATCTAGTGCTAAAGGACCTTTAACTTTACTTAAACTCTCTTCATGAGTGTGTGTTCGTGCTGTAAAGTAATAGACATCTGATTTCAAAAATATCACTTTTACAAATATTATGCTAATAAATGACTAATTTAATAATTTTTATTGAATTAATACAACATTTAAAATAAATTTGGAGTTTAAGGTTAACAATAATTATTTTAACGGTGTTTAATTCTAATATTACAAGAGAAAAAAAAATAGAAAGAAAAGAATATGGCTCGTTGCCCAGAATGCGCTGGTAACATGAAATTTAATCCAGACAACAGATTAATGGTTTGTTCGTCGTGCGGGTTATCTTTAAGTCGTTACGAATTAGATCAATTTTGGCATAAGATACGAAATGAACGGGGATTAGAAACTGATGAAGTACAGAAAGCAAAAAACCGACGCAAGGATTGGTTGGATTGGTACTCAAAGTCAAAGGAAGAAAAAAAAAACTATTAACTAATTGATTAATTTAACCCATATCAAAAATCCTTTGAGTAAGTTCAAATTCTCCAAGATGAATATTTCTTATTTTTAAAAAATTCTTGAGTATATTTTTTAGCTCAAAAAAGCGAAAGAATGAAAAGATTTATCAGAATTGTCCAACTTTTACAAATAAAAAGATTTCTTAATCAAACTTTCTGTTAAAAATATCTATTAAAAATTCTTCTAATTTAACTGCTGGAATATCTAACAAAGTAATTTCAAGATGTCGACCTCTTTCTGCTTCCTCAATTCTTACAGTTTTCGAAGAAATAATTTCTAATAGATTTAGTTGCCGTATATATTTCCTAAAACTCATTTTTACATGTGGTTCTATTGAATAAGTTTCGCATATTATTTGATATTCTTCGAAAGCATCATCAACTAAAGTGAATGGTTCCTTATGGTTAATTAAAGACCTAGCTATCCCATATAGCGCCAGAAGCTCTTGATCGTTTAATTGATCAATGATATCTGCTCTAAAAGTGGGGTAAACTTCATTTGAAGCTTCTCTAATAATCTCAGCATTTACGCTAGATAAGTTATTTTTATCCGCGTAGAGCCCACTTTTTCTCAAAATCTCAATTCCATGACGCATATTCTCGTGATCAGCAACGATTTGACTCACCATATTTAAAATGTCATCACTGATAACATACTCTTTAAACGCCTCCTCGCTTCTATATTCTAAAATTTGTTTTGCATCGTCAAAATTGTAGGGTTTAAGAACAACCTTTTCGTTTAATCGACTTAAAATCCTTTCCGTCTCAATCCTCATCCAGTCTCTGTTACGAGATATTAATAAAATCGAGAGTTTAGCGTTTTGATGCCCATATGTTTCGGCAATATCTAAAAAAGCTAAAATTTCGTCGGATTTTAATAGGTGAATTTCGTCGATAACTAATAACATATAACCTTTTTCTCTTATTAACTGTGTTAATATTAATTTGAGTGCTTCGTCGTCGCTAAAACCGCGCCCAGATCCGTGAGTATATTTAGCCAAAAGTTCTCGTACAATTTTACTTTTTGAGCGAAAATTTATACAATTAAAATATTCAACAAAAATATTAACATCTTTTTCTAAGGCAATAGTCTTAAAATTTTTACCGAAGTATCTTGCTGTAACCGTTTTTCCAACCCCACCTTTTCCTAAAATCAAACAACTGATCGTAGGCTGCTCTCTTTCTTCAAGAATTCTTCTAAAGTTATATATTAAGCTTTTAATCGCCTCGTCTCGACAATATAACTTTTCGGGTACATAACTCATATCAAGCGAGCTTGCTTTCTTAAACACTGATTTCGTCATGAATTGTTTTCGAAATTCATCCTCGTCCATGATTAACTATCCTAGTCTATGATTAACTATTAGTATTGTATAAGTAAATATAGAACAAATTAAGTTTAAACTTTCTTATACTTTTAAGTTTTTATTAAAAGATTATTAGATAATCACATCTATGATAAAAAAATTTATTATTAAAAACTTGTTTTTTACAGTTTAAAATCATTATTATTTAATGGATGCATCGTTGAATACGATTGCTTTAATTTAGTAATATCGTTCTTAGCATAGATTCGGGTTGTATTTGGAGAGCTATGGCCTAAAATGTCCTGCAATTCACTAATATCCATCCCAGAACGCCTAAGATGTGTCGCTCCAGTATGTCTAAATATGTGAGGCGTTATAATTTTTGAATCTGGAAATCCACACTTCTCTTTTATCAATTTTATATCAGCCTGAACAACGCGAGGATTTAATTTTTGATTTCTTGTATTGACCAATAAATAATCTTCAGAACTATAAGATATCCGATTTCTCAAATGTTCCTTAAAAAGCTCTAAAGTCTTTTGATCGACGGGAACAATCCTTTCTTTACCCCCTTTCCCTTTTAACCTTATGTATCCCTTATTGAAATCGATATCTCTAATTTTAATGTCACACAATTCGCTTACACGAGCCATAGTGGAATATAACAATCTCACAGTTAAGTAATATCTTAGACTCTTTCTTGAATTAAATAGCCTCCAATCATTCAGCTTGTTAAAAATAACTTCAATGTCAGAAACATCTAGAAATTTAGGAAGACTCTCTTCTAGTTTGATCTTTGGGGATTTAATTGTTGCCATAGGATTTTTAGTAATAAATTCATTTAAAGTTAAAAACTTAAAAAACGATCTTAATGAAGCGATTTTTCTACTTATACCCTTTTTTGAATAATCTAAATCTTTCAACTTTTTTAAAAAGAGCCTTATCCTTTGTCTCAAAACTGGCGATTCAAGGTCAATATCTCCTACAAGGTTAATAAACTTTTCAAGATCGTATCGATACGCTTTAATGGTAGATGGCGCACACCCTTCTTCTACTTCTTTTGAAATCAAAAAATCTTCGATAAAATCTGAAACCTTATAATTAACCATAATGAAAGAAATAGCATCGTGATATTACATAATATGGTGTAATATCTCTGTATTACCAAAGTTTTAAAAGTGGTCCCAAAAAATAAGAATTATGCTAAGCAAACTTTAAAAATTATAAGCAAATTTAAATTCTTTACTTTCTATGTGTAACACATGACAATAGTTAATATTAGCAATCATGGAAGAATCACAATCCCATCAGAAATGCGGAAAAAATACGGATGGAAAGATGGTGATAAAGTGATAATTATTGATCACCCTTTAGAAGGAATAAAAATATTACCATATCTCTCAGAAAAGAAACTACAATCAATATTAGATATGGAAACAAGTATCAAGATCATTGAAGAAATCTCTAAAGAACGCAGACAAGAGATAGAAAATGAGAAAGAAAAACTATACTAAAGGCAGTTTTAATGAAAAATACAATTTTTCTTGATACAGGCGTAATTAGTTTGTATCTAAGTAATCATGAAGAAACACTCAAAGAGATCAAAACTAAAAAGAAAAATAATTACAGTTTCATATCATCGGAATTGAATTATATTGAGTTTTTCAATCATTTATGCAGAGAAAAAGGAAAAATTAACGCTCAAATTATAATGGAAAATCTACGGAAAGGAGACTTCATTGAATTTCTACCCGTTAGCAAGAATGTATCAATATTGGCTGGAGAACTTAAATGTAAATATAAATTCCTCTCAATGGTAGATGCAATTATAATTGCTGAAGCTCTAACCCGGAAAATATTTATCTATACTACAGAGGCTTACTTTAAAGATATAGATAATCTTAAAGTTAAAAAAATTAATTATTAAGGTAATATCTCCGTATTATGAAGAATTAATTTATGAAGGTTAAAAAATAGATTCTATTTATTCTTTCTTTGTTTTTCGTAGGTATTTACAAGCGTTTATTCCTGCACGCGCGCCTTCTGCCGCAGCAAAAACTACTTGAAATAGGCCTCCAGTCACATCTCCGGCCGCATACACTCCTTGAATATTTGTTTGTTGATTCTCGTCAGCAGCGACATTAGCATTTTCATCCAATTCTACTCCCGCTTTTTTGAATATCGAATTAGAAGGTACGTGTGATAAGATGAATAGACAAGCTAATTCGTATTCTTTTATTTCTTGCTCTTCTTGCTCTGGTTTTATTGTTTTGCATAAAATTTTCTGGATTATACCATCGGAATCCGAGATAGCTTCAACGATTTCCAGATTGTCAATAATTTCGATTCCTTTTTCTTTAACTTCAGTAGCTAATTCAGGTAAATCATTAAATCCTACATTAGTAATGATATGTGTTATACAACCCATTTGATCAAGAGCAAGCGCGTCTTCCAAAACTTCTTCGTCCGAACCATATAAATAGACATTTCTATCTTTAAATAATGGGCCATCACATAACGCACAATAAGACACGCCAAAACCAATTAATCCACTTTCTCCCTTAATTACTTCTTTCCTTACTCCCGTGCCAGTGGCGATTAATACAACATCAGCAGTAATATTTGCATTTCTAGTTGAGACCATATTCATGCCCATACCTAACATTAATGCGATGACATCTCCTTTTATAATTTCGACATTATCGAAGCTTTCAGCGTGTTTCCTAAACTTTTTTAGAAGCTCTAACCCTCCAATATCTGCCTCTCCCAACCAATTTTGTATTTCTTTCGTTTTCTCTAAAGCAGAAGGCTCTTTTCCGTCTAATATAATAGTGCTCCTGTTTGCTCTACCACAATAAACTCCCGCACTTAATCCCGCTGGGCCTGCACCTATTATTAAAACCTCACATTTATACTCTTTTAATTCCATTTGACAAAACCTTATACCTTTCTTATATTTTAATTGTTTGTAATTTAATTAAAACTTTTTTCTATTTTATATTAGAACAGAAAATTTTAACCTTAAATTCAAAATAAATATTTCATTCTTTTGGAGTCTTAACGATATTAATGTAAAATAAATTAATAATTTTATTGATATTTTTTCAATTAGGTATACCTAAAACTTAAAAATAATATTATATTAATATTGATTGAAAGCTTTAAAAAACAAAATTATCAAGCATAATAACAAAAATTATTTAAGAAGGAGAGGCAGAATATGAGTAATATATCAATTGATTATGGAAACTGGGTTCCTAAAAATCTTCTATATATTTTGTTAGGATTAATAATAATAATAAGTACATTATCAATTATTCCAATGCTATTAATTTTGAAAATTATTTTATGGATTCTTGATGGTCTTTTTATTGTAGGGTTATTATTTCTATACTATTTAAATCGAATTTTTGCTCATAATAATGGAGAAATGCAAAATAAATTACGAAATATCGTTTTACAAAAACTTTCATGGAATGGTAAAGGAAAAGTGCTTGATATTGGAACAGGAAGTGGTTATCTTGCAATACAGTTAGCAAAAACTAATCCTAAGACAGAAGCATGGGGGATTGATTACTGGGGAAAAGGATGGAATTATTCTCTTAAAATGTGTGAGGAAAACGCAAAAATTGAGGGTGTTGAGAATCGTACTACATTTCAAAAAGCAAGTGCTTCTGATTTACCCTTTAACAACGAGGAGTTTGATGCAATTGTAAGCAACTTTGTATTTCATGAAGTAAGAAGTGTTAAAGATAAATTTCTTTTATTTAAAGAAGCATTACGCGTCTTAAAAAAAGGAGGAGTATTTTCTATACAAGATCCTATAAAAAGAGAAAAACATTTTGGTGAATTAAACGTATTAAAAGAAAAACTTCGAAAATTAGGCGTTGAGGAAGTAAATTACTTAGATACTTTAGAAGAATTGAATATGCCTACCTTAGCTCGTGTGGCTTTTAGAAATTCGGGAATTATTTTTGGAAGAAAATAAGAAAAAATGTATTCTTATATGAAATAACTTGAAAATTTATAATTGAGTTTGAATTATCTTTAAACAAATATTTCAAGGTATACCAAAAAGTAAATCGTTACTTTTTTAATTATTAAAAATTCTAAGGAGCCATTAAAAATGAGTGATTTAGACAATAAATCCGAAGTTAAGAAAGAAGTACCAAAGTATAATATAGCTGAACCTCATGATTTATCTCCAAGGTCGAAATGGTTAAGAGATTATTACTTTAAGGGAGTTAAACGTGAATGGAATAATCAATACATGCCGTTTACTACTGGAACAGATTGGGATTTAATATGGAGCGAAACTGAATATTATATCGCCCCAGAGGTGCATTTTTATATAGGTAATAAGGGAAAGGGAGTTTTTGAGGGGTCTTTAAGATCCATGGCAATTCCTGTAGAATTAACTGAGAATTTCTGGGCTTTATCTTTACCCGAACGCAGAATACATTTTTTTGAAGAGGTTATGCTTAATTACATCCCTCAAGAAATTATTTCTGAAAATGATCTAATTGCGGGTGGTAGATTTAACACACAATTAAGCGATTGTTTAACTAAAAAAGAAACAAAACGATACTGGAAAGAGAATTTGAGTGTTCGACATAAATTTTACAAATATCATAAGTCTGGATTTGGAAATGCAGGCGCTACATCAGGCCATCTCATACCAGATCACGAAACAATAATTAAAAAAGGCTTCAAGTACATATACGAAAAAGCAGAAACACAATACGACCAATTAAACGATCGCGAGAAAAAAGGATCAAAAGGCCAAGAATTACGGGCAATGATGAAAGCAGCAAAAATTCCAAGGAAATTAGCGGTGAAGTACGCCGAAGAATGTAGGAGGCTTAAAAAGACGGCGTCATCGTCAGAGAGAATAGAAGAACTTGAACAAATGGCAAAAAATCTCGAAATAGTCCCTTGGGAACCCGCAGTAACCTTTTGGCAGGGAGTTCAAGCAATTTGGTTAACTCATATGTTAATTATGGCGGAAGAATCATATCCTGGCCCAGGTACATCTTTTGGTCGGACCGATCTGCATCTTTGGCATTTGTACAAAAAAGATGTTATTGATGAGAAAATTATTTCAAAGGAGTTTGCGAAAGACATTTTAGGAAGTTTCTGGTTCCATTGTAATACCGCTTATGACGCACAAATAATGGTAGGAAAGCAAGGTATTACTTCGGCGTTCGGACAATTAATGACACTTAGTGGATGTGGCCCTAATGGTGAAGATTTAACCAACGAATTAACATATACTATCTTAGAAGTCGTCGACGAATGGTCCCCTATTTTAGAACCAAAACCTAATATTCGGCTGCATCGAAATTCACCTGAGAAGTTATTAAATATAATAGTTGATATAGTATCTCGCTCGCAAGGCGCCCCCTTTCTTATTAATTTCGATGAAAGAAGCATCGCTGGAATGATAACGGAAGGAATTTCACCCGAAGAAGCTTGGGATTATGCCTGTGTTGGGTGCTTAGAAAATACTATGCAAGGAAACGATCGATCGGGCACCGTAAATTGCAATCCAAATTTAACAAAAAGCATTGAATTAACTCTTTGGAATGGAAAGAATATGCCAGGAAATGATGTCGCTACCAAGAAGGGCGAACAAATTGGACCTAAAACTGGAAGTTCTGAAAGTTTTGAAACTTGGGAAGAATTTTGGAATGCGTGGAAAAAACAAGTAAAATTTCTCATTAAATACACAGTAGATATTTATAATTTAACTGAATCTCTTAGAGCAGAATTTCTACCCACTCCATATTTATCAACTTTAGTTCGAGGATGCATTGAAAAAGGATTAGATATTAGGAGAGGCGGACCTGAGTTAAGATTTATAACCATTGAAGGAGTTGGTTTTGCTACTACTGTCGATTCTCTATTGGCTATTAAAAGATTTGTTTACGATGATAAAAAATACACAATAACTCAAATTAAGGACGCCCTGCTTAACGATTTCGAAGGTAATGAATATGCTGTCATTCAAACATTCTTAAAAAATAGAGCACCTAAATACGGAAATGATGTTGACGAGGCTGACGAGCTAGCTAGGAAGGTTATGAAAGTATGGTCTGACGAAACGTGGAAATATAAGACGCCTACAGATTTTCAATTCCGGCCTGGGATGTTATCATGGAATTATTGGGCAGGTGCTGACGCTGGTTTTACAGTTGCTACTCCAAACGGCCGAAATAAGGCGACATTTTTATCTAACGCAATTTGTCCTTCAAATGGAGCAGATCTTAAAGGACCAACCGCCGTAACAAATTCTGTAGGCGTAGTTCTGGGAGGAAAAACGGAAGAAGGAGACTATATTAATTACCTACCTAACGGAAGCAGTCATACGATTACATTCAATCCTTCGATACTTAAGGACCCAGAACACAAAGAAAAATTTAAATCTTACTTGAGAGGCTATGTTGAAAATGGTGGTACATGCTTGCAAATAAACATGCTTGATGTAGAAATGCTTAAAGACGCTCAAAAACATCCAGAGAAGTATCCTAATCTATTAGTTCGGATTACAGGTTATAACGCTTACTTCAATGCTATAGGGAAAGAATTACAAAACGAAATAATCGCTAGAGAATCTCATAAAATTTAAATATATTTTTAAAAAAATCTTTTGACCTTTATTTTATAGCATAAAAACTATGTGTTCAATAAAATTTTTTTAATTAAAATTTAAAAATAAATTTAATTTAAGCTTCTAAGTTTTCTATTATTGTTGCTACGCCTTGTCCACCACCAACACAAGCATTAGCAATGCCAAATCTAGCTTTTTTATCTTTTAAAATTCTTGCTAATGTTCCTATTAATCGTATCATTGTTGCCCCTAGCGGATGACCTATAGCAGTGGACCCTCCCATTATATTAACTATTTCTTCTGAAATGTTAAATTTATTCATGCAGTTTAACGCAACGATACAAAAAGCTTCGTTAATTTCCCAGTAGTCAATATCATCAGCTTTCAATCCGGCGTATTCTAACGCTTTTTGAGTGGCAGGAACTGGCCCTCGTCCCATAACTCTTGGATCAACTCCTGACCAACCGATTGAAACTATTTTTGCCATCGGTTCAAGGCCTCTTTTTTTTGCCTCTTCAGCTTCCATAAGAACGGCAACTGTAGCACCTGCATTCAAAGGTGAAGAATTTCCAGCTGTTATTACTCCTTCTTCAGTTCCTTCTCTTTCGGTATAACCCTTTTTACCACCATTTTTCTCTAAATAGAACGGAATAGATATTCTACGTAACCCCGCAACACCTTCTACAGTAGATTTTCGAGCAGCCATATCTCTATCAACAATCATAGATTCATTAACATTTCCAGGTACATGGCCTTTAATCGGAATTATTTCCCCTTTAAACCACCCTACATCTTGATTTTTAACCGTTAAGTTGTGACTTCTTACACCAAACTTATCTAAATCTTCTTTTGTAAATGTTGGTACTTCTTCTTCATATAATCTTTGTGCAGTTTGTAACATATTGGTTGCATTCACCATATCATATTCGGGATGATAAAAATCACTATTTTTTTCCATATATCTTTCTATTGCGGGCTCGATTCCTCGCCTTCTCACTCTTGTCATATGTTCAAAACCAGTTGCCAATACACATTTACTAAATCCCGTCATTATTTCCATTATTAACGTATGCATTCCTGCTCCTGCTGAGCCACACTGCTTATCTATCATGAATGATGATACTTCACTTGGAAATCCTGCTAAATAGAGTGGAATTTTTCCACCATAGGTCCAATTTTCTAATACCCCCGCAGCAACTCCTATAGATACTTCATCCATATCTTTTTTTTCAATTCCTTTATCTGCCAATTTCCCATCAAAGAATTTTATTAACAACTCAGCAAGTAACTCATCTCCCCTAATCTCGCTAAATACATCCCTTTCGGGCTGATTTGGTCTGGATCTAGAAAAAGCAGTCCGAGCGTAATCGATCAACCACACTTCTTTCAAATTTAAATCACCTACTTTAATTTCATACGAAATTTCATGAATATTAATATATAACTTAGATTAATAATAAATTAAAATATTT
>Ga0209977_10001182_pt1 | contig 11308 bp, 9 predicted proteins | sample SumtaG_2_FD_183113 | JGI IMG/M metagenome (GOLD analysis project Ga0209977, IMG submission 183113) | Deep subsurface microbial communities from Indian Ocean to uncover new lineages of life (NeLLi) - Sumatra_00607 metaG (SPAdes) (version 2) | ecosystem: Environmental > Aquatic > Marine > Oceanic... | reverse complement strand
TTGCGTAGGCTCCCCAAGTGCCGAAGTGAGCATGAATCAACGCGACGCCTTCTCTCTTAAAAAGCTCTGCGGCAAGCTTAAGTGAGCCGTACCGGAATGGCTCGATGAACTGAAGTCCTGGTCTGGGCAGGTGTGGGCCTACCTCGTAGTGGACTCCGTTGGGTAAAGAAAACTCATCCAAGTTCCGAGATATCAAAGATATAGCCACCGGTCGGTAGCGTTTTAAGGACGCAAGCTGATGGTGGATGAACGTCTCGGAACGTTCAAAGAAACAGTAGTGGAAATGCCCTATCGATATCATTGTCTTGCTCTGCGTAGAAAGTAGGAGGAAAATAAACGGGCAGGTCCTACTATCGTTATTTGAGATTCCAGCTCAGCGCCGAATCTCTCTTTGAATTTCGCTACCCCCTCCATTCTAGGGCTTGGTCCGAAGTCGAATTCGGTTATCCCCCGTTTTGCCGCTTGTTCCATAATCGTCCAGTTCAGGAGTTGATTGGCACCCCGCACAGAGTCATCGGCCCTTACCGTATGCCAGGATACCGCTCTTTTATGCCCGTAAAGCACAAGGGATCCTGCCTGGGGTTTTATGTCTTTCCATGCTATAAAGAAGCCTGCCGAGTCAGCCGGCACAAGTATCTCCCGTACCCGCTGGAAGAAGTCTTGTGGATATATCCTTGCAGGTTTGGTTTTCCATCGTTGCAGCGACGCGTTATACATATCCATGTAGGCCTCAAAGTCCTCATCACGCAGGCCAGGGGTTACATATACCCCTGCCTTTTGGGCTTTTTTCATTCGATCCCTATGGTGTTTGGACATCTTTTTGTCCTTCTCAGAGATATTAAGAATATGAGTATAGATCTCTATCTTTCTGAAGACAGCGTTGATGAAGGGAGAGTTTGGCGGAAGGTGGATAAGGAACTTGCCCCCTGTTCTACGTACGAGTTCTTGCCAGTAGCCCTCGATCGTGGCGGCATCGGGTACTTTAAGAGCGATTGGTCCTGCCGGGACTCCTGGTACGGAAGATTCATATCCCGAGAGCAGCCCTTTGGCCAGTTTGATCTTACGTAATGGGGTAATGATCCCCTTCCACTCAAAACTCGCGTCCTGGGGTTCTATTTCCTCAGTTACTGCGTGCCAGAGAGGAGAAGCGAATATCGTAGCCCAGGGACAGACATCCCAGACCTCTTTCCAGAGCTTCGGATCAACGGGCATAGTACGTAAGTAGCTTTTCCACAGCCTCTATCACGTCATCCACGTCCTGATCAGTCAGGGCTGGGGAGAGGGGCAGGGAAAGGGTGCGCTGTGATATCCTCGCCGCTACCGGGAAATCATCCGGCTTAAATCCGAAGGTGTTTTTGTAGAAGCTGTGCAGATGAAGCGAGATGAAATGGATGCCGGCACCGATGCCTTCCGCCTTGAGCGCCTCGAGAAACTCGTCCCTTGTTATACTCAGTTTCTCCAACTTCAGCCTCACCGGGTAGAGGTGGTGGGCGTGACGACCTTCTCCAGGCTCAGGCGGGGTTTCTATTCCTTTCATCTGGCCGAGCGCCTCGTTGTAGGTCTGCCAGATCTCTGTTCTACGTTGCCAGCTTTGCTCGATGCGCTCCATCTGGTGCAGGGCCATGGCCGACTGCAGGTCGGTAAGGTTCAACTTGTAGCCCGGGGCAACGGTATCGTAAAACTTGAAGCCCTTTTCGCGGAAGCGATTCCACGCGGTTCTGGTTATTCCGTGCATCCTTAGAAGCTTGAATCGCTTGGCCCAGTCGTCGCGGTTGGTAGCAATCATACCGCCGTCGGCCGTGGTGATGTTCTTGGTGGCGTAGAAGCTGAAGCAGGCCGCATCCCCCAGCACCCCAACGTGCTTGTCCATGTAACGAGCCTCGATTGCATGTGCCGCGTCAACTATGACTGCAATGCTGGCATACTCTGCCAGATAGAGTATCGCCTCCATGTCAACGGGGTAGCCATGAAGATGCACTGGAATAACCGCCCTGGTTTTGGTGGTGATTTGCTCCTGGACATTAACCGGATCAATATTTCCGCTTCGTTCATCAACATCCGCGAAGCGAACCTTTGCTCCGTGGTGAAGGATCACGTTGGCGGTTGATGGATAGGTCAGGGGAGAGGTTATGACCTCGTCTTCAGGTCCCAGATCAAGCATACCAAGCGAGAGGTAAAGCGCGGCGGTGCAAGAGTTGACTGCGATCGCATTTTTGGCTCCGGTATATTCGGCAAACATCTGCTCGAAGCGCTCGGTCTTCGGGCCATGGCCGATCCAGCCTGAGCGAAGGGTATCGGCCACCTCGGCTATGTCCTCTTCCCTGATGTCAGGCTTACCGAAGACAAGGAACTCTTCACGTACTGGCTTTCCGCCCTCAATCGCTGGTTTCATTAAGCCATTTTAGCCGGAATTCGGTTCCCGTCAATGAGTAGGTCGGTCTTCAATTTCCGGGTCTTGAGTTGACAACGTTGGTCAAACCACTAGGATAGTAGAGTGATTGCTTTGTTAGTTTCACTTCTTCTTGCATGGGGCGGACGTTCCCCTGATGTTTTAGATATGCCTTCATATTCACGTTCTCGTACCGATTATAACTTCGAGGTGCTAGACCACTGGCCGTACGGGTCGGGGTTCTCGGTGCTGCGCGATAGTGACTACCTCTTCTACACAAACGGTGCGGTGCTGCAGATAGGAGAGGTAAACTCTTCAGGTGAAGTTAGCTGGTTCTCAGAGCTTAGATTTTCAGGCATGGCCTACACCATGGTGCGCTCCGAGGATCGGCTCTACGTTGCAATTGACGATCAGGGTGTGGCTATCGTGGATATCTCCTTACTTGATGATCCACAGCTTATTAACCTGTTTCCTGCCGGCGGACGAGTCTTCGGTCTTGCAACCCGCGGCGATACCCTCTACGCTGCGATGGGTTCAGAAGGTCTTGAGATATACGACTGCGGTGATCCTTATGCTCCCCAGCTCCTAGGCTCTCTTTCCGGTTTTAATCTTCGTTCGCTTGAGCTTTACGAAGACTTCCTCTACGCCACCGATGTCTCTAAAGGCCTTTTGGTTTTAGACGTTTCCGATCCCACTAATCCAGTTGCTATCGGAGAACTTGATCTTACAGGTCAGCACTACGGGCTTGCACTCGATTCATTGCGCGATAAGGCGCTGGTGTGTTCGTTCGACGGAGGTATGCATGTTGTTGACGTTTCAATGCCTTACGATCCTGTTCTTTTCGCTTCGATACCGATATTCGGGGCGTGGAAGGTTGATCTAGACGATACGCTCGCCTACGTTGTTTCATGGGATGACTCTCTGCACATAATCAACATCCCTTCAGGGGAAGGGATTGGCGGGCTGGGTTTTGATACCCTGGGTGTTACGGGTGTTACGGGTGTGTGGCCTTACGATGTCTCGGTAGAAGGTGATTACGGCGCGGTGGCCGGATTTCTCGGATCGTGGTGGTTGTTCGATCTTTCCGATCCGGCCACTCCTTCTCATACAGACGACGCGGTTCTTGGTGGATCATCGCAGGTAGTAGCCTGTAATGATGACTGGATTGTGCTGGGTATGCAAGGCGGAACACTTGCATTCTTTCCGAGAAGCGATTCGTTTTTCCTCACGCGATTTTTTTCAACGCAAGACTGGCCGCGAGATCTCGAAATTCACGACGATACGCTTTACGTGGCCGAGAGCTGGGGAGGCCTTGCTCTTTATAGTATGCCTGATCCCGCAGGACAATCGGACGAAGTTTCCCTGATATCCCGCCTGGCCTTTGATGGGGTCCATGTCTGGGCTTTGGAAGTTGATTCAAGTTTTGCCTACCTTGCCTGCGGCGATTCCGGACTTATTGTGGTTGACCTTTCCAATCCGTCCTTTCCAAGCGAGGCGGCGCGTATTCACCTGGATGCTCGCGCGCTTTCGGTATTCAAGCGCGGGGATACAGCCTATGTAGGCTTCGAGGAATCAGGCATAGGTCTGGTTGATGTCAGCGTACCGGACTCCCCGTTTTTCTTAGAAACCAAACCTACTGCAGGCGGTGTGCTTGATATGGTCTTGCAGGACTCGCTACTTTTCGTAGCCCAGGCAACCGAAGGTGCGGCTATCTACGACATCTCTGGATTGGATTGGCAACTGCTATCTACCATCCCGACCGAGCACGTTAACTTTTCCCTTGTCTTGGAGGCTTGCAATCTTTTTTTAGCACATGGAGCGGCCGGAATCTACGCATACGACGTAACCAACCCATCCTTTCCGCATCTTGTTGGGAGTTTGAACACCGGCGGGGAGTCGCGAGACATTGCTTCTCTCGGCGATACCCTATTGGTTGCAGACGGATATGACGGGTTGCTGCGTGTGCTTTTCCTTGGTTTAGGGATAGAGGAACATTTCCCAGTGCCAGCATCTGCAATAGAAGTATGGCCGAATCCATTTAGTTCCGTTTTGTATTTCAGCAGACCGGTCCAGGCCCGGCTCTACGACGCCTCGGGTAGATTCCAGACAAGTATTCGCGGTGTTAGGTTCGACGGCTCCAAGCTGCTTGCGGGGGTGTATTTTATTCGGGGCAAGAACTGGTACTGCAAGGTCGTGAAAGCTCCTTCCTCTCGATGAAGTCCCTTGTCTTCTGTGGCACGAGTAGATTTTTTAAGGGCGGTTCTTTATTAACCTTACCACTTGACAAACGCCCTAAAATCCTTACGATTATACGGATATATGGAGTTGTTACGAACATCTAAACCCAAGGAGGTCTTTATGAAGAAATGGATAAGTGTGCTTCTCGTAATAGGGGTGGTTAGTGCCTTCGGGCAAGCGTGGGACATCAAGGCAGTGGATACCACCGGCAACGTCGGGCTATTTACCTCACTGGCGATCGACTCGGAGAATAACCCACACATCGCCTACTTATACGCGGACAGTGCGTTTCTCAAGTATGCTGCCTGGAACGGTACGGATTGGGATATAGAGGTTGTCGACGATAACGGCGGCCTAGGCGGAGTCGGTTTCTTCGCCTCACTGGCTCTTGGTCCGCTGACCGACCTGCCTCAGATCGCATACTACGACGTGGCGAACGCCAATCTCAAATGGGCGAGCCTTGATGGTTCAGGACACTGGATTGTCGGCACTCCGGATCCCAGCGACAACGATGTAGGCCAGGGATGCGATATAGCGGTGGATCAAGATGATTATGCCCATATATGCTACTATGATGCTACCACGAACTATCTCCTCTACGTTCGATCCTCGGCTACAGGATGGATGCGCGATACAGTGGATAGCGTAGGGCCGCTTCCTATCTTTGGAACCGATATATCCGGCACCTCGATCACTCTTGATTCCATCGGCACCCCCTACATCGCCTACTACGCCTGGGACGGCGACCCCTTGACCGGCACCGGTTACCTGAAGTATGCGTATCTTGTTTCAGGTAACTGGATGATAGATACCGTTGAGATGGTACCCGGTGATAACATAGGAGCCTGGCCGGATATCCTCATCAACGAAAATGCAGGTAGCTTTCCCTACATCAGCTACTTCAATGCTACAAACGGATACTTCACGTATGCTCGTTGGACCGGCTCGGCATGGGCAATCGATGTAATAGATCAAGGGTCATACGGATCTCAGGCGCTTGGTTCTACCCACGCCAGCTACTACAGTGAAGTGAATGGCGATCTCAAGTACGCCTACTCCGAGAACTACCTCGGCTGGCATACCGAGAAGGTGGATACCACAGGTGACGTTGGAAAGTATACATCCATTGCCCTCAGCTATCAAGGTGAAGTCAGCTTCCCCCACATCTCCTACTATGACGCGACCAACGGCGATCTAAAATACGTCACCAAGATCATCAAGGACGTCTTACCCATAACGTGGTGGTTCCAAGGTCACCCGCCGGATTTCCGACAGATCCATCCCGACTCGATATACACCCCTATGGCCACGGTTCGCAATCAGAGCAACACGCCAGCTACGTTTGATGTGGAGTTCAAGATCTTCTACTCCGGGTTTCAGGACTACTCAAGCACGAAGGCCGTTGGCCCGCTGGGTGTGGACGAGGAAGCAGAGGTTACCTTTAATGGGTGGGTGAACGTTCCTCATCACGATAGTGCCTGGTACGACATCCGGCTTTACACATTACTTGCTGGCGACTCGGTACCGGACAACGACACCATCTACGATTCGGTCTACTGCACTTCTGCGGCTGTGAAAGAGAAGGAGATTGCCCCGACTACTTATGAACTTTCAGTTACCGGTGGAGCGGTTATGCTTGCGTTACCTGTACTTACCGATGGTGAGCTTTACGTGCTCGACATTGCCGGCCGCCGCAGGCTGACCCTTCACGAAGGTATGCTTGCAGCTGGCGTACACGAGTTCACGCTTGACGAAAGCGCGCTTCCTAACGGTGTTTACTTCATCAAGTTCTCTTCGCCTGCAGCCAACCTGACGCGTAAGACAGTACTCGTGCGTTAAGCACATAACTCCTTAACCATTTGCCGCCCCGAAAGGGGCGGCTTTTTTTGTATTGACATTCCAGAAGTGATGGGTAGAATCCTTTAGGAGGAAATCAAATATGCTGACACGCATTCGGATAAAGAACTTCAAGAAGCTGAAGGACGTTGATATTGAACTGGGTAAATCCGTAGTGCTAATAGGCCCGAACAATTCAGGCAAGACCGCTGCACTGCAGGCATTAGCGTTGTGGGATATAGGCGTTAAACGATGGAATGAAAAACGAGAGGGCAAGACATCCCCTGAGAAGCGTCCAGGGGTTGCCATTAACCGCCGGGATTTGAATTCAATACCTACTTCTAAGGCCAACCTGCTCTGGCGCGATTTGCATACGAGAGATGTAAGGAGGGTTAAAGGAAAACAAAAGACAGATCCTGTTTTCATAGATATAGTCGTTGATGGGGTAACGAATGATGAGGAATGGAGTTGTGGGGTGGAATTCTATTACTTCAACGATGAGTCTTTTTACTGTCGTCCCCTTCGCTTGAGAAATGGTAAGAGGATGCCAATTCCGTCAGAAGCAGTGAAGGTCGAGGTGGCTTTTCTTCCGCCTATGTCCGGGTTGGCCGCTGTTGAACCTAAGTTGGAGCCGGGTAGAGTTAACGTCCTCATGGGCGAGGGACAGACCGCGCAGGTGTTACGGAATCTGTGTTATCAGATCTTTGAGGAATCCCCTGATGACAAGTGGAAAGAGCTGATCGCCGAGATCGAGAAACTGTTCGGAGTTAAGCTTCTTCCTCCAAGATACATAGAGGCACGGGGAGAGTTCACCATGTCTTACAAGGAACCGAAGTCTTACAAAAAATCAAGTGGCATCAAATTAGATTTGTCTTCTGCAGGAACGGGATTACTGCAAACCCTTCTCTTACTGGCGTATCTATACGCTAATCCCGGTGCTGTCTTTTTGCTGGACGAGCCGGACGCTCATTTAGAGGTATTACGCCAACAACAGACATACCAGTTAATTACGGAGATAGCTGAGAAGTATGGATCGCAGATCGTTGCAGCGAGTCATTCCGAGGTTGTACTCCGCGAAGCCGCTGATAGAGACATAGTAGTTGCTTTTGTGGGTAAGCCGCACCGTATCGGCAACAGAGGCACTCAAGTTTTGAAGTCACTTAAAGAGATAGGGTTCGACCAGTATTATCTAGCGGAACAAATGGGGTGGGTGCTCTACCTGGAAGGTTCTACTGATTTAGCGATATTGCAGTCTTTCGCGGAGATACTTGAACATGAAGCGTCTAAATATCTCGATCGGCCGTTTGTTAAATATGTTGGGAATAAACCAGATGAAGTAAAAAGGCATTTCTGGGGTTTAAGAGAGGCTAAAACTGACCTAGTTGGCATTGCGATTTTCGATCGTCTTGAACGAGGAATACCTGATGACTTGGGAGTCGTAGGACTTCAATGGAAACGACGGGAACTGGAAAATTACCTGTGCATGGAAGAAGTGCTAATGGCTTATGCCGTTGATGTGCCGCCGCTTTTTAGAGAACATCGAAAAAAGACTATGAGTGAAGCAATTGAAGAAATCTCGCAAGCTTTGGCTAAGCTGGGGAAACCTAATCCTTGGTCTCCGGACATTAAAGCTAGTGGCGAATTTCTAGATCCACTTTTTGAGGAGTACTTTAAGAAATTAAACCAACCTAATCAACTCCGCAAAACGAACTACCATATTTTAGCCCGACTGGTTCCAAAAGAAAAGATTGACCCTGAGATTGTTGAAAAACTTGATGCTATTGTAGAAGTAGCAATACAGGTGAAGTCTAGGAACGACTGGGGCTAAGGTTTTACCACCAGAATAGGTAGCGGAAGCAGAGCCTTATGAAACGCAGGGTATCCAGGAATGGATTGATGTGTGAGCGTGGCGAGGTGTAGAGTGTGGTGATGGGTACCTCGGCTATCCGATAACCTGCCCGTAAAGCCCGGGCCACAAGCTCGGACTCGGTGTCGAAGTGGTTCGTCCTTAGAGGTACTTTCCGCAGGACTTCTGCGGAGATGAGCCTGTATCCGCACTGAGAATCGGTGACCGGTTTATGTGCCCCAAAGATCGAGAGTACCATCGATGTCAGACGGTTAATGAACCAGCGGTCGAAGGGCATACCCTTCATGTTGCGGCGTCGCGTGCCTATCGCCATGTCGAATTCTGCCGGGTTCAGGGCAAGAAACTTTGAGGCCTCCCCTACGTCGTGTTGGGTATCCGCGTCAATGGTCATGATCCATTCATAGCCTGCTTTGATTGCCGCAGCGAACCCTGTCTTGTGTGCCGCTCCTTTGCCCCGGTTTTTCTTATGGTTCAAAACGCCTACCCCCATACATCGCGCCGCATCGCCGGTTCCATCAGGTGAGCCGTCGTCAACCACCCAGATCTGATAAGACACAGCACCGAAGCGAAACCAATCCGCCAGCACCTTGGCAAGCGTATCAGCCGCCTCGTAGGCGGGAATGACTATGGCTACATCTTTGAGCTCAATCAATCTTCTTGCCTCAAGCGTTTCACCGTTAACATGTTACGCATATCTGCATCCGGTGCAGTAGGTGTTTCCATGATTGCAGGTAGATGCTTGAGTTTGGGATGATTTATGATACGTCTGAACGCTTCAAGCCCCATCTGGCCTTTACCTATGTCCCAGTGGCGGTCGTTATGGCTTCCCAAGGGTGTTTTGGAATCATTCAGGTGGAGGAGTAGAAGTTTCTCAAGACCTATCAGGTGATCTATCTGGGCCATGGTTTCTTCCAATCCCTTGCTGGTATGAAGGGGGTAACCTGCCTGGAAGGCGTGAGCGGTATCAAGGCAGATACCCACGGAATCCTTCTTCCCAACCCCCTCTATTATCCTTGCCAGATCATCAAAACTTCCCCCAAGGCGAGTGCCGCCGTCCGAGGTATTCTCGACAAGTATCTTTACCTTCTTTGTGGTGGCAGAAGAGATAGCTTGATTAAGTGAGGTTGCAACCCGACTTATCCCTTCATCCATGTTGGAGTTCTTGAATGCGCCTGGATGAAGAACCAGGAAATCAGCACCCAGGATGGATGAGCGCCCAAGCTCTGCTGAAAGCGCCTGCCGCGAACGTTCGAGCAGCTCTTCGTCAGGCGTTGCAAGGTTAGGGAGATAAAACAGGTGAACGGTTAGCGGATGGAGTTGAGCCTCTTTCAGTGATGCCCGAAAACCAGCGACCACATCAGGATCAAGAGGGGTGCGCTTCCACTGCTTATTGGAGGCGGTAAATATCTGCACCGTCTCACACCCCAGACGGTTTGCACGCTCGATAACGTTGGTAAAACCTCCGGCGATGCTTACGTGGAAGCCGAACCTCAAGTCCGCTCTCCGCTGTCCAGGCTTTCACGACCGCGAATAGCCTTGCTGATAGTAACCTCGTCTGCGAGTCCAAGGTCCGTACCTACTGGGATGCCCCTTGCGATTCTTGATACGCGTATACCCATGCCCTTAAGTTGTCCGGCCACGTAAAGGGCGGTGGTTTCTCCCTCGGTTGTCGCCGAGGTTGCAAGTATCACCTCCTTTGTCCCTTCATTCTTGACACGTTCTACGAGTTCAGTGATACGCAGCTCGTCTGCAGATACATCCTCCATAGGGGAAAGCACCCCGCCAAGCACGTGATAAAGTCCTTGGTAGGCCTCGGCACGCTCGATTAGCGGTATATCAAAAGCCTCCTCTACAACGCAGATCTCGGTCTGTACGCGTGAGGGATCTTTGCAGATCTCACAAAACTCATCTTCTGTCAGGTTGCCGCAGCGCCTACAGGTACGGGTCCGGCTGCGCGCCTCAAGTATCGCTTCGCTGAGCCTAGCGGCATCTTCATGCTCAATACGCAATATGTAGCGCGCGATACGCTGGGCGCTTTTTTCGCCTATACCGGGCAGTTGCTTAAAGCGTTGGATCAGCCTGGCTAATGCAGTCATTCGGAATCAGAAAAGACCTGGAAAAGGAATGCCTATAACCTTTTGGACCTCGGCTTGCGCTGCCTGTTTTGCCTTGCGTCGCGCTTCGTTGACCGCAGCGATCACGAGGTCCTCAAGCATCTGGCTTTCTTCTGGATCGATTACTTCCCGCTCTATCTTAAGCTCAAGTATGGTGCCGTTTCCGTCGGCTACGGCTTTGACCATCCCCCCGCCAGAGGCTGCTTGGCCTCGTGCCGCAGCCATGATATCGGCCATTTTCTTCTGTATCTCCTGGGCTTTCCGCAATAAGTCGGCTTGTTTCATCGAACTATCTCTCCTTTGAAGATATCCAGCACATCCTCAACCGCAGAGCGAGGTTTGGATTTAGAACCCCGGCTTTCTGATTTTTGGGGCTTGCTTGCCTTAAACTCAAGCCGTAGCTTTTGCCCTGCTAGCTTTGAGAGTCTTTCCTCGAGGTGTTCCTGTTCCGCTTTAAGACGGCCTATATTGAGCTCCGGGTTGTTGTTTATCCCTATCGTTAAAAGGTTGTCTTGAGCCTCTATGATCCCTGATCCCTGAAGCGCCAGGGTTACAAAGGATTCCTCGGTTTCTATCTCTTCCATAAAACGTTTCCATACCTGTTTCAGGGATGCGGTTTGTGCCGGTTCTTCCGCTTCCTTCAGCTTTTCATCCGCCTTTTCTTTCCCATTTGCAAGGGTTGGTTTTGAGGTCAGGGAGGATGGGCAGGTTTTTGGTGATCGGGAGGATTCTTTAGGAACCGGTTGCTTTTCTCCCATATCCAGTAATGAAAGTGCCAGGGTTTCTATGAAGATAACCTTCTCGCGGCTGCGCTTGAAGGCCTCTTCGGCTTTGAGAAAACGCTCAAGTATCCGTACCAGCTGC
>Ga0209977_10001181_pt1 | contig 11309 bp, 20 predicted proteins | sample SumtaG_2_FD_183113 | JGI IMG/M metagenome (GOLD analysis project Ga0209977, IMG submission 183113) | Deep subsurface microbial communities from Indian Ocean to uncover new lineages of life (NeLLi) - Sumatra_00607 metaG (SPAdes) (version 2) | ecosystem: Environmental > Aquatic > Marine > Oceanic... | reverse complement strand
TGCATGTGCAGCAGTTCGCGCCAAACTGTTTTCGAAAATTGCTATCAGAAAATCACCTGTGACGATGCCTTGCGTCAAATACAATTCGACACCATCCCACATGTGACCGGGCAAACCTGCACGCACGAATTCGTCTTGCACTTGGTTGGCGTGATGGATCGTTGCCGCTTTAAGTTTCACTTTCATTGTTCGATTCCTTTGGATCGATTTTTTCGACCAGTTCGATGCCAAAATGAACGCGATTCGAAAAGTGTTCGATGCCATCCAAGGCACCGAACACCAAGTCGAAATCGTCTTCAACATCGCATTCGATCACGATGCGAAAGACACGCATCATGCAGCAACTTTTTGAAGCGTCGAAATGCGATTCCACTGCGCAGTGTTCAATTGAATAATGTTGTTTCCCATTTCTTCAATCTTGCTTGCGCGGTTGTAATCATCGACCTTGTTTGCCGTTTCCGTCACAGCGTTGACCATTCCCCATTGCGTGTAATCTTGATCCTTGATGAAGGATTCAAGCACGTTCGCACTTTCGGTTTCGGTCATGCGCAGTTCTTTGCACACATGTTCGACTGCTGCTTGTGCTGACTGCACAGGTGCGGTGCCTTTCAATGCACGAAGTTTCTGCCCGATCTGCTGCGTGAATTCAGGCGAAGCAAGTTGCTTCAAAACATCGCGTGCTGACGAAATAATCAATTCGTCTTCTTTGCGCAACGTTTCATTCGACAACAGGTGGCCTGTTTCAATGCCAAGTTTCGAACCAACGTGAATGATTTTCATGGCAACAGTTTCTTGCATGTTGAACACGCAACCATTCATGCAGTAATCACGGAAAAGAAATCCGCGAATATAAAACGAACCTTTCCCAACTTCGGAATTGCCCATTTCAAAACCTGCATTCACAATGTCGTCTTTGCCTGTTGGCGTTTGGCCAAGATCAACTGCGTGTTCGTCGCCTGTGAACAGGCATTTCAAACGCAATCGGTCTTCGTCAACAAAGGTGTTCAGCAGCGTTGTTTCGAAATCGCCACGGATCACCGGCAAAGTGCGTTCAAGTATCTGTTCGTTGTCAACGCGTCGAAACGAGTTTGACAGGAACGCACGCGCACGGTCGTCAAGTGTGCGGATCATTCGCAATGCCGGTTCACGTGTGAACAGTTCATTGACGTTCGTCAACATCAAATCGCGGTGATCCTGCAACAGTCGAAAGTAATATTTCGAAGGAATTTTCAACCGTGCAGCAACTTGCTTGTGAAAGTTGTCGGTGATTTCGAATCGTTCCAACAATGCGGTGTCTTCGTTCTGCAAGACAACTGCCACACCGTTTTCGAAATCCGGCATCGGAACCATTTCGATGTGTTCCTTGGTATCGGCAACAAAGTCTTTCTTTGCCTGCGAATGCCGAACAACTTCGGCCAACATTTCTTCAAGTTTCATTCCGTTATGCATAACAATTTTCCTTTTGTGGTTTACAAACGTTTTGGGCAACCGTTGATGGTGATTTCGACCCGTTGCAATTCCTGTTCGAAGTCAGGTTCGTGATGCGTTGCGACTGCTTGCAATCCGAAACCTTTGACCACCTGGAATCCACAATCGGGACATTCCAACAAATCCGCTTGCCATACTTTGTACGGGCGCAAGTCTTCGAATGTTTCCAAGACTGTGACACCTGTTTTCCGTGTCGCAAGGTACGTTTGGCATTGCACGCAACATGCGCCTGTTCCTGTCGTCATAAGTTTTCCTTGTGTTGTGCTGCAATCTTTTCCAACTTCTTTTTTGCAGCGTGTTGGTTTTGTGCTTCGAAAGGCCCGAACACATCAATGACGAACGGTGATGCTTTCGCAGTCACCATGTCGCCCGATCCAAAATGCCCAATGTATCGTTTGACGTGCAAGGTGCCGTTTCGATGCTGGTATCCGTACCATTTAAGTTGATACGACATTGCCGTGACGCTGCTTGACTGTCGCGACCAAACGAATTTTGATCGTGTCAGTTTTCGCAGCACGTGTCGCACGAAACTTGCGCTTTGCTTCGCGGTAACTTGGCGTGCGCAGTACGGTGATTCCATCGGTCGTGTGAATGCGTGACGGTGAATCATCAGTGCCGACGACTGTCGGTTTTGGCCTGATGCGTTGCACGCGATATTCGACCGTTGCCCCTGATAAACGCAGCAGCAATGCCGCGAAAATTGTTGTCATTGTTGTTCCCCTTGTTGTGGTGGTTGGTTTTGCCTTTTCGTTGTCGTCATTCAATTTCCTTTCGTTCGAATTGTCGAAGGTTGTCGCACTGGTATCGCTTGCGCGGATCAAATTGCAAAACAGGATTGGTTTCGGAATGGTCTTGCCAATCACGTTCGCACTGCACGCACTTTTTCAGTTCATCCAATATTCGGAAAGCGATTCCGGCACCCTGTTCCGTTGCCGGATTCAAACAATATGTAGTCAGCACGCTTACCGCGAACGAAACATCAAGTTCACCAATCAACAAATCTTTTTCGTCGTCGGAAAGTTCCGGTTTTATTTGTTTCAGTTTCATTGCTCTAACCTCTTTTGCACACGATCAATTGCCTGCGACCAATCCGCAAGATGCATTGCCTTTTCGCTTTCGCGCCAATTGTTTTTTTCTTGGCCTTTGCGAATCAGTTGCATGATGTCGTCTTTGGTGCGACCGGCATCAAGCAAGATGCGAATATTCTTGTGTTGCCTTGTCCATCGAAACGGTTTGGTGATTGTCATTTCGAATTTCCTTTTCTGATTGAAAGTTCAGTGCGCCCGATTTCGTTTTTGCGAATTGCGTGCATGGAATAGCAGCGCAAATCTTTTCCGGGGAATCCGTATTGCTTGCCATCGTGCGTGCCGTGGCCTTTGGGAACAACCAACCAAACACGCGCATTTTTTCCGCTGACATATGAATGCACTTTCGCTTTCTTGCATGTCGATGTTGGCATTCCTTTGTCAAACCAAATGAACGTTTCAGGTTGTCCGAAATAAACCACCTGGCCTTTTTTCCATGACTTGCAATCATCACGTTGAATCTTGTCAAGTGCAGTGTTGATTTCGTGCCTGCGTTCCTTCGCAGCAGCGTTGATTTTTTCTTTCGTTTCCCGCGAAAGAATGTTCACGTCTTGCACGGTTTCGCATTCGTCAAATGGGATTTCAATTTTCATGTCGTGTTTCCTTTTGCGTGAGTGAAAACAAGGAAACGCACCTTGCGGTGCGCTTCGATCTGTTCACTGATTCATTTCATGTGCCGGATCAGCACCCGGACAATGCCAACCGAACATTGAACCTGCAATCATCGCTTTGACTTGCGCATCAGTGATGCCACGTTCTTTGTTGAAACGTGCAACGTCAGTGTTGGGATGTACCGCGAATTTTCCTTCGACACCGCGAAGAATCCTGATTGGTTCATTCGTTCCCGGTGTGATTGCCAAACAAACCCGTGGCAACCTGTCGAACTTGTCAGTTTCAACATCCAACTGCGGTAAATATTTGTTTCCGTTTTTCATGTCGTCATTCTTTTGCGTGAGTGAATCAATCAATCGAATACGTGCCACGTTTGAATGTGCAAACAACATCGGCACCCAGGATCATTTGTGCAGTGCCAATCGCATCGTCTTTGTCGTCAGTGTAATAAATGGCGCAAGGTTTCTTCGGCAATGAACCGCGATCACGAAACTGCGTCGGCACTTCGTATTCGTCATAGTCATTTTTTCGAATGGTGATTTTCATGGTGATGTTTCCTTTTGTTGCGTGAGTAAACCGAAATATTGAAACGCACTTTTTCAAATGCGCTTTAATATTCCGACGATGTGCGTTGCTGTGCCGCAAGCAAAACGGTTCGAAATCAATCGACGTTCAAAGATGAATTGGCAGGGAGTTCGCACACCATCGTCACAAAACTATTTTGTGTAGTGTGAATATTTTTCAGACTTGAACTGAAAGTTCCGGGCCTGAATGTGTCGCGTTGTCCGATCAGTCAATCGCGTTCGCGGTTTGATTCGCGAACTTGACCAATGCGGGCGCGATCCGTTTGCCCGGTCGCCAGTGCTTTATTTAACGATGCGGTGGGCGCATCGCCCGTCACTTTTAATCGACAGCTAAAATCGTGTCGAACATGATTCCGCGCAGTTGCACATCGCTGTGCGCAAACTGACTGACGATTTCGGTCGTCGCGTTTTGATTTCCGATCAGGCACGCGCAATCAAGGGTGCCGAAAAATCGAAGGGAACAAGAATCATTTGCCGGTGATCCTGACTGCACGCAACCGCGCAAAACGCGAAACGCGATTTGGCCAATGTGGGCGATGCGGGGGCGTGAGGTCATATGGACATCATACGCTGCACCGCGAAGGGTGCAAGCAATCGATGTCGATTTTGGCCGGTTTTCGAACGATTTGTGACGCAATACTGAAAAAAACGCCCCTTTCGTCGATGCGTCAGGGGCGTTTTGATGTGTCGGTGAGTCGTCACAAAAGGATGAAAAGACAACCACCAATCACCGGCAAAGCGGATGATAACAAAAAGGATTGCGAAAAGAATTTTGCGTTGTATATTGTTTCGGGAATGGTGCCGGTCGCGCTGCAATGCAACCGGCACCGATCTGGAAAGCGTGCGATGCGAAGTTCCAGACGAAGTGCGATTCTAAACAATCAAACCAACGTCAGCAACAAACGTGCAAATGTTTTTCAGCGGAAAAATTCTCCGAAATGAATGACCTGGGAATGAAGACGGGAAAAAGAAAACCCGTTTCGACTGACGCGTTGCCCCGTTCCTTTTGTATTCGGTGCAGGCCGAACAAATTAGATCAACTATTCGAAAGGGTGCCTGTTGGCGAATCCGAATGCCAAAATCGGAAGGGGTGAAGTTTGATTAAACAAAAGGAAAAGACACGATGAAACTTGAATCACTGTCACTGACACGCGGTTATACAGGCGACAAACCATTGCAAGGCAAAGCGATATTTTCGACACCTGACAAACACGAACTGACTTTGCAACTGAACGAAGCAGACGCAATTGCCATCGTCGAACTTTGCGCGGAAGCAATTGCACGAACAGGCAAAGCAGCAGCAGACGCATTGACCGCAGACGCATTAAAATTCACCGCGATTGAACATCAAGAATGAAAAACGAATACACGGAAAAGTTCGAATCGTTTTGGAAAGCGTATCCGCGCAAGGTTTCGAAATTCCCTGCATTCAAAGCATGGATCAAAACCGGCATTGAAGACGACGCGTTTTTGCCGACGCAAATTGTTCAGGACATCGAAAAGCGAACGCGTTTCAAATACTGGTCAACCGATCACGAAAAAATTCCGCACGCTGCAACATGGTTGAATGCGCGACGTTGGGAAGACGAAGGATGGATGGAAGAAATCGACAAGCGCGAAGCGAAACGCGGTGAATTCAAACCGGCACCGATGAAATACAAACCGATTGAAGACACCGGGCCGCAGTTGTCCGAATGGGAACGTTTGTTGAATGTGTTTTGGGTGAAATATGTTCGACACGCACGCGGTGTGTTGCCGGAACAGGTGACACAAGCACTGCGAATCAAACATGCACTGCTGAAAGAAATGGTGCCTGCAATCACCGAAGAAATCGAAATCGATCCTGAACAACGTGGCGAAATGATCGAAATGATTGTGAAAACGTTTTTGAAACGTCTTGATTTGGGATTGCAACTTGAAATCAGTCACAAGGTGGTGACGATATGAGACACGCACGACACGAAAAAGCACTGCGCGCATTCGAACGCGCAACAATCGCGATCCCAGGTGGAACGAAACACATCGTCATTGTTTACGATGGGCCGGGAACACCTGCTGCGAATCGAATTGCAAGCTATATCAGTGACGCACCGGAAGTCGATGTCGCAGAGGTTTGCAAAGCAGTCGCACGGCAAATCGAACGTGCCTGACATCAAACTGACGTTGCCTTATCCACCAAGTGTCAATCACTATTGGCACAGCAAGATCGTGAAAAACAAAAAAGGGCGACCGGGCCGAATGCAAATTGCGCGATTCTTGTCGAAGCGTGCAAAGCAATTTCGTGAAGACGTTCAACACTGCGTGTTGGAACAGTACGGCAAACCACCAAGATTGAATTGCCGGTTCGCAGTGATCGTGCATCAGTATGCAGGCCCAGGATTAGTGCAAGACATCGACAACAGTTTGAAAAGTCTATTTGACGCACTTGAATGGGCGAAAGTATATGTCAACGATTCACAGATTGACGAATTGTTGGTCATTAGGAAACGGCGCACTGCGGTCGCACGCGTCGATGTAATCTTGAAACCACTTGGGGAATAAGCATGGAACTGAAAATCAACAAAGCGGAAGCGGAATTGAAAAACGTCAACATCAGAACTGAAAACAACGGTGACGAACGCGTGTTGGCCTGCGATCTGAAAATCAAAGCAAGCATCACAGCAGACGAAGCGAAACCATTGTTTCAGGACACACCGGGAATGGTCAAAACATTGTTCGACAGTGCAGGCAATGTGTTGAATCCGGTGTTTCAATTCAGTTATCGGATGCCGATTGAAAACATCGAACTGCACTTGGATGATCGAAAATACAAAGGTTGCAAAGTCAAAAAGAATATGAAGTTGATTCCGCGCAATGGTTCGCGGTTCGAAATCATGTTCACTTGCCAATTGAACGATGTCAAAGACATTCGCCCGATGGCCGCACGGTTGCACGAAGAAATCAAAGTGACCATAATCGAACGGCAACAATCGCTGAATCTGCAATCAGTCGCTTAATCAGCATCCAAGTGATTTGGGGCGGCAATTTGCTGCCCCTTTTTTTTGCGGGAATTTCCATGCTTGGACAGGCCCGAACGAACGCGGAAGAAAAAAGATTTGCCGCAATGCACGAACGCGGTTGCGTGCCATGTTGGTTGGAAGCGAAGTTGAAAGGCCGCAAATGGATTCCCGAACCTGCTGACATTCACCATGTCGATCAGGCAAGCAGCGTTGGACACCACATGAACACTTATGCGAACTGCCCCTGGCATCACCGTGGCATTTGCAAAAACTTTTTGACCGAAGCACAAATGCGCGAAGTTTTCGGGCCATCGATGGCGAAGGAACCTGCCCGGTATCGCGCCCGGTACGGAAGCGAAGTTGACTTGCTTGGTTTTCAGTCAACGTTGTTGCTACAATCCGCGAATGGCAAGGGGCAAAGACAAAACCGTTGAACTTGGTGACGTGAAAAACATGTCGCCCGGTGAACAAAGCGGCCTGATGAACCTTGTCAAAACCGGCAAAGTGAAAATCAAAGGGACAGCAGTCGTGCGTGATGCCGACACAGGAAATGCAAGGTATGAAAAACCTGATCTTGCAGGCACATATAATGAGGATGAATTATGATTCTTGAAACAGCACTGCGCAATGTCCTTGCCGATGCCATCGACAACGAAATCAACACAGGTGCGGGAACCGCAACCTTCGTGTTCGAAACGTCAGGTGATGTGGAAGTTGCGACAATCAATCTGCAAAATCCGGCATTCGGCGCAGCGGCAACGGGTGTCATTACGTTGCAGGGTGTTCCGTTGTCCGATTCAAGCGCAACAGGTGGCACGACCGTTCAGGCATCCGTGTTTGATCGCGACACCACCAAACAATTCGAACTGACTGTCGGCACATCCGGCACTGAAATCATAATCAGTTCGACAGTGATTGGCGCAACCGATCAGGTTGATTTAACTGCACTGACTGTTACCGTTCCGGCCAGTTAAGTCGCTTCGCTTTGAAGACTCGGTGCGCCACACTTCGTGGCCACCGGGTTTTTTTCGAATGTGAAACGTCATGGCATTGGTCAACACAGTTGTTTGGATTTTTTCGCCCGATCTTGGCGAAAAGTTCGAACTTGCCGATCTTGCACACACAGAAAACGATAATCGAACACGCGACGATCCAAACAAGCGTTTCGATCCTGCCGATGCAACGTTAGCAGAACTGCAACGCGCAGCAGTTCAATATTTCGGACTGTCGCGTGCGCAAGTCGAACAAATCACAGGAATGGAAGCAGTTGCCATTCACACTGATTGGTCACATAAAGCAGCACAAATTCTGATTGGTATTCACGACGCTTTCAGTGGCGCAAATGAATCGCGGTTGCCTGCATTGGCAAGACGACGACTGCAATCACTTCGTGGTGGAAATCCCAACATTGGAAAGGGCAGATAAATGTCAGCAAATGATTCGCTTTTATTAGTCACGGCATTGAACAACGAACCACCTGACGACAATTTCGCAACGTTCGATGTGATCCTTGGCACTTCCGCTGATGAACCGGATGATTTGATGCCGTGTTTGGACTTTGATCCAACCACAAACGAACATGCCGTGTTCACGTTCACACTGCCAAGCACTTATTCAGGAAATGGAATCCGCGTTGCAATTTTTTGGACATCGGAAGCAACTGCCGGAAACGTCAAATGGGATATTGCATTCAAACGGCAAGCAGTGTTCGACAACACCGCAACGAAACAATATGCAGCAGTTCAAAGCGATGTTGACAACATGGGATCAACTGCACGCGATGTCAGGGTGTCAAGCACCACGTTCACGGATGGTGCGCAAATCGACAACCTTGATGTTGGTGATCTTTTCAAAATTCGTGTGACAAGGGATGCCGCAGACGTGCTTGATACGATCAACGCGAATGACGTTGAATTGCTTGCAGTCGAACTAATAGAAGCACCGTAACATGGCCCGGTTATTCACTGCGGCCAACAGTGAACGATTCGTTGTCAACGAATTGGTGCGGGGTGTTTCACCTGTCAGCATGGGGTGTTGGTTTTATGCGGTCAACGCAAGTTCCGACGACTATGCGATGTTGCAGTTGTCGGATCAATCAACTGCCACCAACTTTTTCAGATTAGGTTTTGCAGGCGCACGCGGTTCATCCGATTTCCGCGAAATCATGGCGTTTGTCGGTGGTTCTGCCGACGCTGACGCAGCACTGACACCGGCAACGGTGTTGAACGAATGGCATCACGCACTTGCCGTTTTTCCTGATGTCAATTCGCGCAGTGCATATCTTGACGGTGTGCAAGCGGAAACCGTTTCGACCGTCACGCATCCAACCGGCATCGATGCAATGGATATTGGATACGAAGGTGATTCAACACCGGGTGATCCGTGGGATGGTCGATTGTGCGACGTTGCAGTTTGGGATGTCGCATTAACACCGAATGACGCAGCAATGTTGGCGGCAGGTTATTCGCCACTGTTGGTCAAACCAAACAATTTGATTTTCTTTGCACCATTGATTTTGCATAGTGGTGACGAACGCGATTTTGTTGGTGGCAAAACGCTTGTTGACACAAACACGGTCACGTTTGCCGATCCACCACGTTTAATCCGCATCGGGCGACAACCACTGATAACGATGGAAGGCCCGGTCGCAGGATCAGGCGCAGCGACAGTTCCGGCAGTCACCGCAGCAGGCACAGCGCAAGTCAAACGAAACGCGTCAGGTGCAGCGACACTTGCAGCGATTGTTGCGACAGGTGCCGCAGTGTTGGTTCACGACGCGTCAGGTGCAGCGGATGTGCCGACAATTGAAGCAGCAGGCACCGCACAAGTCAGCAAAACCGCAAGTGGCGCAGCGACAGTTCAAGTGGCACTGCATCGATCATACGCAACGCAAATGGCGCGGTAATCGTTCCGGCAATCGAAGCGGCAGGCACCGCAGCATTGCCAGTGAAACAGGCAAGCGGAAATCCTGTGCTTGCGGCAGCAGTCGCATCGGGCGTTGCGCAAATTGCCGTGCCTGCTGTGAATTACAAATCAGTGACCGCAGCATTGGGTGGCACACCTGGCAGTGACACGTTAGCAGTTCCAAGTGTTCCCGGTGGCACCGATCAGTTGTATTTGGTGCATGTCAATTTGTACACGAACGGTGGCAGTGCAGGCACAAGCGAAGTTGCAACCGTCACAGGTGGTGGACTGACATTTGCGTTGATCTCAGGAACAGTTGCGTGTTCAGGCCGCATCAGTCAACCGCGAATGGAAACATGGTGGGCATTCGGATCACCAAGTTCATTCACATGCACGGTGACATTGGACAACGCAACACAAGATTTCGGTTTTCATGTTGCAGTCAGTTGCATTGAAAATGCCGCAAACCAAGTTCCATCGAATGCTGATTATTCGAATGTGAATGGCAACAGTGGTGGCCCTGCATGTTCCGGTGGCACTGACAACGATTTGGCCACACTTGCAATGACAGTCAGCAATGATGATTCGCTGATCGTCAATCAACTGCATCCGCGCAACACCGACATGACGACAGTCGATGCGGATTACACGCAAGAATATTTCGTTGAACAAACGGATGGTGGCACTGCTTCGACAATGGGCATTTTCAGTCGAAGCGAACCACCAATCGGTGTTGACACAATTCAACACTTAATTGGTGGCGATAAACCGTGGTCGATGATTGGTTTGGAAATTGAAAAGGCCGCATCACCGATCTTTTCAACAGGCACCGTGTCGATCCCCGCAATTGAAGCGGCAGGCACGGCAGCAATCGTCACTGTTGCATCAGGCACGCCAAGCATTGCCCCTGTGGAAGCAGCAGGCACAGCGTTGGTGCATCGCAGTGCAAGTGGCGCAGCAATCGTTCCTGCGGTCACTGCGGCAGGCACAGCGACGATTGTGCGCAATGCATCGGGCGCAGCAACGATCACACCGATTGAAGCGGCAGGAACAGCAGCAGTCACGAACACAGCAAGTGGCGCAGCGTCGATCACACCGATTGAAGCAAGCGGCACAGCATTGGTGCGCAAGCAGGCATCGGGCGCAGCATCGATCACCGCAATTGAAGCAGCAGGCACGGCAGAACTTGGTGCGATCAGTGCAAGCGGCACACCATCGATCCCTGCGATTGAAGCGGCAGGCACAGCGACAGTCGTCAACAGTGCGTCAGGTGCGGCCACCGTTCCTGCAATCGAAGCGGCAGGCACAGCAGGTGTTGTCAACAGTGCATCGGGCGCGGCAAGCATCGCACCTGTCGAAGCAGCAGGCACCGTCGATCTAACACGCAACGCATCGGGCGCACCGTCGATCACACCAATCGAAGCAAGCGGCACGGCAACTGTTTCGAACACTGCATCAGGTGATGCAACGCTGACACCAATCGAAGCAGCAGGCACGGCATCGATTGTTCGCAACGCATCGGGCGCGGCAACGTTGGCACCTGTCGAAGCGGCAGGCACCGCAGGTGTCGTCAACAGTGCGTCAGGTGCAGCAAGCATCACTGCAATTGAAGCGGCAGGCACCGCATTGGTGCGCAA
>Ga0209977_10001179_pt1 | contig 11313 bp, 8 predicted proteins | sample SumtaG_2_FD_183113 | JGI IMG/M metagenome (GOLD analysis project Ga0209977, IMG submission 183113) | Deep subsurface microbial communities from Indian Ocean to uncover new lineages of life (NeLLi) - Sumatra_00607 metaG (SPAdes) (version 2) | ecosystem: Environmental > Aquatic > Marine > Oceanic... | reverse complement strand
AATGATTTAGCACAAGACGCTAATATTCCCTTTCATAGTCGTACAACTATATACCGGATAATCTCCTTGCTTGAAAATATTAAAGATTAATAACATTAGGATACCTTAATTATAATTCTTTTTCATTTTTATTACCAAATTAATCCCAAATCTTAATTATAGCTAAGATTACTGCTGGGAAGGTGGTCTAGCTTGGTATGATTCTGAAATTCTTTGATTTCAGCATAAATCTCGGTTCGGAACTGAGCGGTCGGGGGTTCAATTCCCCTCTTTCCCACTTTTTTGAATTGGCCATTAAAAAAAGATATTAACTCATAACTTCATCAATATTAAAATTGAAAACCGTTAATATTTATATTTTTCAATAATAATTATATTAAGAAATCAAGTATTAATCGATAATAGTTACTTTTAAATTACACTAAAATGGAAACAAAATTAATTAGTGGAATTTTATACACTGAGATGGACGACGAAGTTGGTCCTAATCCTATAGTTTTATTAGGAGATATACCCCAATCTAATAGACTTTACATAGGAATTAAAACAATCACTGTTCTTTCAGGAGAAGGAGGACTTATTCCAGAAACCTTAGTTATACTTCCTTTTCCCTCGTTGAATTTAAAAGGGTTAATAAAATTTATTAAATGGGATGATGAGTCGAGACGCGGAGGAATAGGTCAAGGAGCTATAACATTGCTGTTTAAAGAATTTGACGATGTAATTTTTTATAAATATTTAAGTTATCTTGATCCCTCATTCGATGAAGCTGCTAATAAAATCGCGAATCTACAAATATCTAACGCTCCACGAGAGAAGTATATGGATGTGTTGACTAAACTCTCCATTACCACGACACGATTTTTACAAGAATTAAAAGATAAAGAAATCAAGGACGCGACTGCGAAAGCTTTCCCTGAACAACAAATAAAAGAAGCAAATCTAGTTGATTACAAGTTTAAAATCATCATTTGTGGCGACCCTTCTGTCGGTAAAACGTCATTAATATTGAAATTTACTGAAAATGCTTTTAGAAGGCATTACATTCCAACACTTGGCGTTCACGTTTCAGACAAAATATTTAAAGTAAAAGATTCCTACATCCAGCTCGTGTTATGGGATATCGCAGGTCAAACTAAATTTGAAACCATGAGACAACAATTTTATTTGGGCTCTGACGGTTTATTTCTTATTTTTGATTTATCAAAGACTAATTCGTTAGAAAACGTTTCTAATTGGTACAACGACATTCAAAAACAATTAGAAGGAAGGCCAGAATTGGTAGGTTACATTATTGGAAATAAAAAAGATTTAGCTAAATACATCAAGATCACATCAGAAAAAGGCTCAAAGTTAGCTAAATCCCTAAACTTGGGATATATTGAAACTAGCGCCTTAACAGGCGAAAATGTTGAATACGCGTTCTACACTATAGCTGAATCGCTTTATAATTTAGTGCAATAATTCTTTATAACTTTCTTTTGATCAATTTTTTACAATAAAAATCTTTTTATCTTTTATAATACATAACTTTCGATGGCTTTATTAACAGCATCTATCAATAAGTTTATAGCAAAAGGTTTGCTTATAAATAAAAACGCTCCAATAGAAATAGCTTCTTCTTTAACGCTAGCATCGGCGCTTATAAATATAATTTTTACCCTATTATCAACTTGTAATATCAACTTTGACGCCTCAATCCCGCTCATTTCGGGCATTCGCTGGTCCATTAAAATAATTTTAGGCTTGTTTGAAAACGATTTGAACATAGAAACTGCTTCTTTTCCGTTGCTGGCATTACCTGCAACTTCAAAACCAGCTATAATTAGAACTTGCTCGTAGAAGAATTGAAGCGAAGGTTCGTCGTCAACGATAAATACTTTTTCTATTTTAATCAACCTCAGGAATTAATAATACGAAATTGCTTCCTTTCGAACGGTCTCCCTTAACTCTATCTTCGACCCATATCTTTCCGTTATAAGTATCGATAATTCCTCTCACGAGCGACAATCCTAAACCTATTCCATAAACACCCTTTTCTTTGCTGTAACCTCTCTGAAAGATTTTTTCTTTCATAGAATCTGCCACTCCAAAACCGTTATCCAGGAATTCAATTTTAAGGTAATTTATGCCTACTCTTCGTTCTCTTAAAATTCTAACGGTAATTTCTATTATTAAATTCCTGTTATGTCTTATTGCGTTAATTAAAAGGTTTTCAAACACATCCTCCAAAAAAATATTAGCTTTAATAAAGAGTTTTTCTCCAAAAGAATCGACTCGAATGGCCAGATTTTTATCCTTATAAGATTTTTTCACGAAAGAAATCGTATTTTTTAAAACGTTAAGAATTTCAATTTTCTCTAAACTTCGTCCCGCTTCTTCAAGTTTAGAGAGCTTTCGCACGTTTGAAACTAGCTTTGCCCCTCTAATGACTTGTTCTTTGATTATTTCAGCGTTTAATTTTAATTCATCGATTTTCTTAGGGTTATCTAGAATTAATTGACTAATTTGCGTTCCAGACAAAATACTTTGTAATATATTGTTAATATCGTGCGCGAATATATCTTTATAGAACTCTGCTCGATTGTAAGTTTCTCTATAATTTTCTTCCGATTCTTTTAATTCTTGTTCTGCTTTTTTCTTTTCACTTATATCTCGAAAAATTTCTAATTTTGAAATACTCCCATCTGGATTTTTCAAAGGTGTATCAATAAGATCGTAAGTTTTTTGGCTTTTGGGTGAATACCATTCCCATCTTACCGTTTTTCCTTGATATATTTCTTTATTTTTGCACCACGGACAAATTTCTTTCCGATCGTGAAGATATTTGTAACACTTTATTCCTTCGAAATGTCCAAATTCTTTTATGAGGCTTGGATTTGCGTATTCTATATCATAATTTTTATTTACGATATAAACTCCATCTTCCATAGAATTTAAAATATTTAAGAAGTTATCTCGCTCAACTTGTAATTTTTCCTCTGCTATTTTGCGCTCGGTGATATCAATAGCGGCACCTTCAATACGGTTTTCTTTTTCAAACATTCGAGCAGAGATACTCAACCAAATGGGAGTATCATCTCTTCTGGTGATATGTATTTCATAATTCTTAACTTCCTTATTATCACGGATTTCTTTTAATATTTCACTCCGCGCATTTGGATCAATATAATGCTCAATAACATTATAATCTGCTATACATTCCTCTCGTGTGTCATATCCAAATAATATGGCAAAAGTATTATTACATTCTAAAATTTTACCATCACTGATTCTTGACCAATATAACCCTACTTGTGCGTTATCAAATAAATATCGATATTTTTCTTCAGATTCTTTTAAATTTTGCTCTGTTAACTTTCTTTGAGTAATATTATTCAAAAATCCGAATGTGCCTTCATAATTTCCCTCAACATCAAAGATAGGAGATGCTCTTACTCTTAAATAAACTTTTTTACCGTTTTTATGAATCATTTCAAATTCTCTCTCTTCTGAAATACCTTTTTTACGTCTTTCAAGATGTTTTTTAGTACTTTCTATTTCTTTTTCATTCATAAATAAAAATAAAGATTTTCCAACCATTTCTTCTGTAGTATATCCTAACATTTTAGCCATACTTGGATTAATTAAAATAGCATTGGCATTTGAATCTATAACCCATACTCCTTCTAATGAATTTTCTATCAAATATCGATATTTTTCTTCCGATTCTTTTAATTTTTGTTCTGATTTTTTGCGTTCTGTAATATCTGTTATAATATGCACTGCTCCAATGAGGGTCCCTTCATCATTAATAACGGGATCAACCGAGATATCACACCACCTATCTCCTATTTGAGCAATAGAGGATTCTTTATGACCGCTCTCAATCATACGCACCATTGGACACCATTCTACTGGTTCGTTTATACCATGTATAATCTCATAACATGAGTACCCAATTATTTCGTCATATTTCTCCTTTCCCAAGACATCTAACGTAGCTTTATTACACTGGAGAAATTTTTTTTCTATATCTAGTAGAAAAACAGATTCACTCATAGCATCAAATGTTGTTTGCCATTGATTAGCAATTTTTCGTAAATCAGTTTCTGCTTTTTTACGCTCTATGAGTTCCCGTTGAAGTTGATCATTAACTATTTTTAGTTCAATTGTACGTTCTTCTACCAGTTCATCCAACTTTGAATAAGCCCTTTTAATGTTTTCATTTGTAGCTAACCAAAAAGCTTCATCCCTTTCTAGTTTTTTTAAAAGCCCTTTGTATTTTATGAATAATCTAGCTAAGTCATCGTCGGTCAGATCATCCTTTTTAGGAGGTGTTTTAGAGTTCAATAGCTCTTTAAAATTCATTTAATATCTCCTTACAAAATATAATACCCGCAATTTCAATGGAATTCTATATTGAAATAGTGTTCCTCTTCATCATTATTCACATCAATATAATCAAGGTCACCTGGAGCGGACATGCCCCCAATAATCACACCTCGCTCTATGTTCTTGTTAAATGGAGTTGTACTATGAATTAAAGCTTTGCCTAACTTTTCTTCAAGTTTTACCAATTTGAAACTTCCTACGAGTTCCTCAGGACCTTTAACTACACTTGCATATCCCTGTGAGCCGGTCTGGAAATGTAGAAAATCTACACCTCCGTCAATGATTTGTTTACCGGGTCCAAAATTATACCAAGTTTGCATCATTTCCATGCCTACTCTTTCTAGAATTGGTTCTACGTTTTCATAAGTCTCTATTACGTTTCTCTCAAGATCTCTTAAAATCTCAAAGGGGTACCATCTATTAACCTCTATTTCCTTGATTAGATCGTTTGTTTTAGGACCAGCCACAATATTCAAATTAATACATGCTTGAGCAAAGCCTAATATAGTTGCACCAAAAACTTCCAGTTCCTTCTTCTTTCCACTACTCATTACTTTTCCCTCTTAAAATAAACTTTTTAAAAATGACTAGTTTGACATTTTAGAATTAAATATAAGAGGAAAAAACTTGTATTTAAATATTATTAAATATATTCTTTGGCACACAAATAAACCAGAAAAGTATTATTCGTGAAAGATTAATTTCACGAACATTTTGACATACACTAATAACATTTAGAAATACTTCTACATATTATGGCTTAAAATTTTAATTTAGTTTCTATCATTATTATAGAAACTTCAATTTTTTTCTTTCTAAACCTACTATTTCTTTAAATTTGGGAGATTCGTCTCCTTCATCAACAGCTAAGATTTTACAATCTACTCCATATATGTCTCGAATTTTTGGTGCTTTTTGAGTTGCTATAAATTTCATTCTAATACTTGCATTGCTGCCATGCCAAATCAAAATTTCTTTATCTATTGGAACCACAATTATGTAAATAGAATTTGAGTCTAATAGAGCATGTATGGGGCTATCTTCAATTTCTATTGCCTCGAAATCTTCTTTTTCTTCATCTATTTTAAATAGTAGAAGCTGCTTTTCCATACTCATGATCTAATTAATTTAGTAATTCGATATTATTGCTAAAAATATCGATTCAATTGAACTTCTTCTAATGATTTTATATGCAATTTTAGTTTTTAAGCTTTATCTATGAAAATATAAAATGCCTAAATTTATCTATAAATTAATTTACTTTAAATTAGATTAAAATTTAAAATTATAAATAAAAAAACGGGTTAACTATTGATCATATAATTATTTTTATAGGATAAAGAATAGAAGTCATATCAAATAAATTAGGTGAATAAAATATCTCAACAAAGTGTTGATTACGATGTTATCATAGTTGGTGGAGGTCCAGGTGGATCTACTGCGGGTTATTTGTTAAAGAGACTCGGGCTCAATGTACAGATAATCGATAAAGATATATTTCCTCGAAAAAAGCTATGTGGGGGCATTCTTACCTTTAAAACTTTTAAGCTATTAAAGAGAATATTCGGCGAAACGGTGGAATCACTTCTGGATAAGCATATTATAAATTTCTCTACGAATCGTTTTGAAATTAATTATAAAGTAGAAAGGATTATGTCAAGTAATATTTCCCAGTTTCCTTTTTACTTAGTGGACAGGGTAGTATATGACAATTTCCTTTTGAATAAGGCGAAGGAAGCAGGAGTAGATGTAATCGAAGGAGATAAAGTAGAGAAGGTAAATCTAGACACTTGTGAAGTAAGTTTATCGAAAGGTGATAAATTTAAATCAAATTTTCTCATAGGCGCTGATGGAGCTAATAGTATAGTAAAGCAAGAATTTATCCGTAATCGAATAATTAGAAAAGAGCAATGGAATTATAATTTAGCTACAGGACTTGAGTGTTTTATTGACAGAAAGGATATAGATAAAGAACTTTTTAATTATCCTATGATTTCATTTGGGTTTTTAAAATATGGATATAACTGGTTGTTTCCAAATAAAGATAAAGTAATTCTTGGCGTTGGAGGTCTCATTAGAAAAAATAAAGGCTATTTTAAAAAAGCGTTGCACAATTTCATATCTGCGTTGGGTATAAATCCAGAAATTGTTTCCGAAATATTCGGGCACCCCATCCCCTATGGAAATTTCAAGGTCACTCCTATTTATAAAAATAAAGTAATTTTAATAGGTGATGCAGCGGGTATTGCAGACCCATTTTGGGGGGAAGGAATATATTACTCACAAAAGACCGCTGAATTCGCCTCTTACGCAATTTTAAAGAATTTACAAAATGTAAAAAAATCTACCACATTCTATTTACATTTATTAACTAAATATCTTTATTCGGAGTTTCAATACACGCTGAAATTAAGATGGGTTATTTTTAATCAAGTTAATGCTCTATTAAAATACTACCCCACGCATTTATTGTTAAAAATGATGAGAGAAAAATTAAATGAAGTAACTCAGGGGATTAGATCGTATAGGTGGTTTCGATTAAAAGATTATTTTTAACTTGGAGCGTTCTACTATTAATAAGTAATAATTACTTTAAAATTAAATAATTATAAACATTTCTACTTTATTCATCAAAAACGCAATAAGCCAAATAATAGCAACGTTAACAAAGCTTATTGAGAAAATTATTACACTAGAGATGTTCAATGGAATAATCTGATTATTACTATAGACAATAACAATATGGATTAGATATAACATGAACGCGTTTTTTCCAACAACGCTGAAAAACTTTTCTTTTTTCACAAATTCGTGATTATTCGCCCAAACTTCGAAAATATAATACAAGAGATAATAAACTAAAGAAGAAATTCCTACACTGACTATAATAAAGGGTAACGAGATATAAGCCCTACTTATTCCCCAAATGAAACCAAAACCGAAACCAAGTACCACGCAAATTAAACCACCAAATAAGAAATAACTTTTAACTTTATCTTTACCCTTGGTTAAAGCTTCTGCTAAAAAGGAAGATAATATCATCATTGAGCCCCACGAAAGTGCCCCTAAGATTCCTCCCTCGATCGATTCATAAATTATTAAACTTAAAGGCGTAAATAGAATAAGTTGATGGAGAATCATGATTATTACAGCAACCGATAATTTTAAAAATGGTTTTAGTTCAATTAAGGGCAATAACAAAAGTCCTGACATCCCCAGAACTTGAAATGTGCCCCACCGAAAGTAAAACCCATCAGGTCCGATATATATGGTTAAAAAAAGGCCAATGCTAATGAAAATTAAAAACCTGCGAATATATCTAAACATAGCTTTTTTTCTACCAAATTTTTCCTTGCGTTTTTGATAAGAAATATTCATATTAAGCGCTAGCATAAAAACGAAAAAAGGAGCAATTAAATCAACGTATGTTAGACCAAAATCTCCAGCGTGTTTGCTCCAAGCTGGTACATTTTCGTAAATCGCTAAAGTATTGACGATAACCATTAGAATTACGGTTAAACCTTTGAACACATCAATACTAAGGAATCTTCCCTTTAATTTATCAGAACTTTCTACCGTTTCAATCAAAATTTTAAAAAAATCTAATTTATTTAAAGAGTATTAGAGAAAATTTTGTAATAAGTTTTATTAACTTCAAAGAAAAGAATTATGAAAAAAATATTATATTTTCAAATTTTCCATTGGCCTTCTTCGTAGATAATTTTTCCGTCGGCTATAATTTTAGAGCCTGGCGCTTTCATGTCTTTTAAAATGTCCCAATGGATTGCGCTTTGGTTGGTTGATCCCGTCTCTAGTGGTCCGCTACCTAATGCACAATGCATGGTACCGCCCATTTTCTCGTCAAATAGCATGTTTTTTGTAAATTTGGTTATGCCATAGTTTGTTCCTATAGCAAATTCACCTAAAATATTAGCATTTTCGATCGCAACTATCTCTTGTAGTAAACCTTCGGCTTTGTCTGCAGTGGCTTTAATGACTTTTCCGTCTTTAAAGTCTAGACGGATATTTTCGATTTCTTTTCCGCTGTAGATTCCGGGGTACGTGAATCTTATGTGTCCGTTTACCGAATCTTCTAATGGGCTCGTAAAGACTTCTCCATCTGGTAAATTATTATGTCCACAACAATTAACCCATTTTCTACCCTTAACAGAAAGCGTTAAATCAGTATCTTCGCCTAATACTTGAATCATATCCATGTTATTTAAAATTTCGACGAGTTTATCTTGTTTTCTCTCAATTTCCTTCCACTCTTTAACGGGATCTTCTTTGTCTAATAATAAAGCCTTTTCAACAAATTCAGAGTAAGAAAATTTGTCCATACTTGCCTCTTGAGCAAAAGAATGGCATGGATAAGGAACTATCACCCAGTTCAATTCTCCTTTTGCGTATCTTTCCATGTAGATCTTCATTAATTCTTGTTTACGTGGTGAACCTCGTTCTATGGCGACTTTTTTTGGATCAACTAGAGAGAGTTTACGCGTATTATAATCCCCAAAGATGTTGATCATACAATCAAATTCTTTAAATAAAGTTAATAAAATATCATCAACATATAATAGCTGTTCTTCTGATCCGTGTTTAAAAAGCAATTCTTGCGTTCCTTCAATTTGTGGGAATAATAAAATGTGTCCACCGACTTTAATAACTTCTGCATAGATTGCTTGAAAAAGCTCTTGTGCTACGAGAGGTCCAGTAACGAATACTCTTTGATCTTTTTTTACGCCCACAGCATAGTTAACTGCTAATTTTGCTATTTTTTCATAAAAATTATTGATCATGCTATAATTAATTGTTGTCAAAATTTAAAGAATTTGCTCTTATTTACTAAATAGAATGCTAAAGCTTTGAAATAAAAAATATTAAATTTTAAAACTTTAGTTGATGACTAATTCCTTCATTATTGATAAGCTTAAAACCTTATTCTAATTGAATAATAACCATTTTGATTTTGCATTACAAATAATTTTATAAATTCTAAAAGAAAATAAATGTATTATAACATCAAATATAATTTAAAAAAAAAGGGAGAAATATATCAAAAATGAATACTCAAAATAAGAAATTAAAAGCTATTGCTCTTGATACAGGAGGAACGATGACTGATTCCTTTATTATTGATGAAGACGGAAGATTTAAGGTTGGGAAAGCTCAAACAACCCCAAAAAATGAATCGGAAGGTATTTTGAACTCAATTACAGATTCATTATCTCAATGGAACTCCACGCTGGAGTCTTCTGGTGGTGCAGTTGATGCTCTGGTTTATTCTGGCACAGCTATGCTTAATCGACTCTTAGAACGAGAAGGTAATAGTAACATAGGAGTAATTGTTAATGCTGGATTTGAAGACCTACTCAGATTAGGAAGAGCGCTGCAATGCTGGATTTGGCTTGACTATGCAGGTCGCTTACATGCTCGAGAACACGAGCATCCTGAACCACTTGTCCCAAGAAAGCAAATAAAAGGAGTTCGTGGAAGAATTAATTTTTGGGGGGAAGAACTAATACCTCTTTATAAGAAGGATGTAACTGAAGCAGTTGAAAAATTACTTGACATGAAAGTCGATAGTATCTGCGTCTGCTTATTGTGTTCCTATATGAACCAAAGACACGAGAAGGCCGTAGGTCGGGCTGCTAAAAAATTAATGAAGAAAAGAGGAATTGATATTCCTGTAATTTTATCTTGCGAGCACAATCCAGTTCGAGGGGAAACTCCAAGATTGAACTCGTTAATTATTGAACAATACGCAGCAGAGCCTTCTAGAGCTCAATTAATTAAAATTGCTGAAAGTTTAAAAGAAAAAGGAGTACCAGCTCCACTCAGAATTATGACCTCTTACGGAGGTACAATTTCTCCGTACCATAAATCACTCATCCCAACTATGGTCTCAGGCCCTGTAGGTGGTATGATTGGAACGAAATTTATAGCTAAAGAATATGGAATAAAAAATTTGGTTTCTTCTGATGTCGGAGGGACGAGTTTTGACGTTGGACTTCTAATGGAAAGATATGTACCTACAAAATGGGAATCGAGTTTGGGAAGGTTTATCTTAAACATCCCTATGATTGCTTTAGATTCAATAGGGGCGGGAACAGGCATGTATGTTCGCTATAATAATATTTCGGGCAGATTAGAATTTGGTCCTGAAAGTGCGGGATACCGAATCGGAGTTTGTAACGAAGAATCTGGAGTTGAGACAGTAACAATGACGGATTGCAGCATAATTTTAGGTTATCTTAATCCAGATTACTTTTTAGGTGGTAAAATCCAGTTAAATAAGGAGCGTGCTTTAAAATATATAGAAAAACAACTTGCAAAACCTCTAAAAGCAGACCCTTACGTGACAGCTAGAGGTGCTTTAGATTTGATTGAAATTAATATGAAAAACCATCTTATGGGCATGATTCAAGGTCTCGGCTTCCGACCAGAAAATTATACTTTAATGTCTTTTGGTGGTGGAGGTCCTCTTCACGTAGCAGGATACGCTAAAGACTTACAATTCCAAGACATTCTAATACCGGAGTGGGCACCTGCTTTTTCAGCTTTCGGATGTGCGTGTGCAGATCATTCATATAGGTACGAAAAATCAGTCGATTTGATAGTTGTTCCAGATGGAAGTTTAGATCAAGCAGTTACAATGATGCTCAACGCAACTTGGGCAGATCTAAAGAAGAAGATTACAAAAGAATTCGAAAAAGAAGGAAGAGATCCTACCGAAATGGAATTCAAGCCAACTCTTCGAATACAATATTTAGGAATGTTTGACGATTTAGAAGTAGAATCGCCTTCTGATGTTATAAACCTTAAAGATTTAAAAGAAATTGCTAAAAGATACGACGATCTTTTCGAACAAATATATCGAAGAGGAACAAAAAGTCCACATCTAGGCTATCATATTACAAAAGCTATAGCAACGGGGAT